>ERZ791821.97-NODE-97-length-90717-cov-131.128168_pt1 | contig 90717 bp, 60 predicted proteins | sample MGYA00510300_ERZ791821 | MGnify/ENA primary metagenome ERZ791821 (study PRJEB30046, sample SAMN00792034) | human gut metagenome | study: EMG produced TPA metagenomics assembly of the A metagenome-wide association study of gut microbiota in type 2... | reverse complement strand
GACACGAGCGCGCGGTAGCGTTGCGCGGTGTTGAGCCGTTCGGCGATGCCGGCGAGCGCCTGCAGATCGTCGGCGGACAGACCGAATCGTGGCGTGGCGAGCAGCCGCATGAGCGCGGCGCTGTCGGTGTGGTCGCATACGACGTGCAGCAGGGCGAGGATGTCTTTGATTTCGGGACGTTCCAGGAGTGCGGCCTGGCCGACGACGAGTGTGGTGAGGCCGGCTTGTTCCAGTGCGTCCTCGTAGGCTGGCATCTGCGTTTTGGAGCGGAACAGGAGCGCCACGTGCGGACGGTTGTCTTTGGCTCCGTCGGCGAGCTCGTTTTCGGTTGGCGTGTGCAGTGCGATCGCTTGTTTGGCGAAGCGTACGATGGCGTCGATTTCCTGGCCGAATGTGGCGTAGCCGAGCACGCCGAGCGTACCTTCGGGGGCATTGTCGATGTTGGCGAGCGGGGGCACGTCCACTTCGCGCATAAGCGAGCTGCCGCGACGTCTGGCGGGCAGGCGCAATGGTTTCGTCAGATTGTTGGCCGCTTCGAGCACCATGCGCGAGTTACGTCGGGTGACGGTCAGCGTGTAGGGCTTGTCGGTGGCGTCGTGGCCGAAGTCGTGTTGCAGCATGCGGAATGCGCCTGGGCTGGCTCCTCGCCATGCGTAGATCGATTGGAAGGGGTCGCCGACGGCGTTCACCGCGCTGCGATGGGTGGAATCGGCGTGGAACAGTGCGGTCAGGAGGGCCGCCTGCGTGGTGGAGGTGTCTTGGTATTCGTCAAGCAGCACGTGCGTGTAGCGTTTGCGGTAGGTGGCTCCGATGGAGGGGAATCGGGTGACGAGTTGGAATGCGGCGATGGTGAAGTCGCTGAATTCGGCCATGTTGAGGGCGCGTTTTTCGGCGTGGTAGTCGGCCACGAGGTCGAGTAGCAGGTCGCGTTTGCGGGCCGTGCCGGCCAACTTCGCGGTGTTGTGGACGCACAGTTGGTGGCATTGGGCGCGGTATTCGCGTTTGCGCGCTTCGAAGGCGGTGTCGGATTCCTTTTTCTTCTGTTTCGGAGCCTTGCCCACTTTCGGCTCGTCATCGGGAACGCCCTCGTCTTCAAGCGCTTTGGCCACTTGCGCCACGAACGCCTTATCCCATGCGCGCACGCGTTCCACGGCTTCGTCGAAGCTGGTGCAGTCGCTGCCGATCATGGCTCCTGCGATGGCGTTGGATAGGGTGAACACGTTGCCGGCGATGGTGGAGAATTTGCCGAGTTCGTCGCCGCCTTGGTCGAAGGCCATGAGCTGGTCCATGTGCTTGTCGAGCACGGTGTGGATGAGCTGCAGCGCTCCGGCTTCGCTCAATGGCTGCGTGTTTTGGTCGAAGCCGACGAGCAGGCCGTATTGGCGCACGATGGTTTGGAAGAACGCGTCATAGGTGGAGACTTCCGGTTTGAGGAAGGCGACGCGCGTACCACGTCCGGCCTGGTTGCGCGTCACGGCAGCGGAAACGCGCGAAAGCAGTTCGGAGGCGGCTTTGCGTGTGAAGGTCAGGCCCAGAATCTTCTCGGGACTGATGCCTTGGTCGATGAGGGTGATGATGCGGCGGGTCATGGTGTAGGTTTTGCCGGAGCCGGCGCCCGCCACCACGACCACGTCCTCGTATGAGGGGGCTTGGATGACGGCGGCCTGTTCCGGACTGTCGGTGAATTTCGGCGTGGCGGCCGGCGCAGTGCCCATCGCATCGCCCTTTGCTGTGGCCCCGTTCGTTGACATGCTTCCGTTCATACCGTTGCTCCCGTTCATGCCACGGTCCTTTCGAATACGGTGTTCTGCTCGCCTTGGCAGGCCGGGCAGACCCCACTGCCGTACGTTCTGCAGTATCCGACGTGTTCCACGGTCGGACGCGCGGTGATGCGGGTGGCCCGGCTCGCCGCGGCCGCATAGAAGACGCGGGAGATCATGGTCAGCGACCATACCGTCATCTTCGACCGCGATTCCAGAAGTTGCTTCCAATGTTCTTCGCTGACCTGCGCCGGCCGTTCGACGTCGTCGAGGCCGCTGGTGAAGACGCTGGCCATTTTGGGCACGTATTTGCGGGGTATGAAATCGCCCGCGTTGATGCTTCCGCCGGCGAACAGCGCCTGCTGGTGGTACGCTTCGTCGCCTTGCCCTTTGCGTGGCGCGGGTGCCGCGTATTCCATGACGTGGAACAGGGCGCTTTGGGTGATGTCCGGCATGGTTGCGATCGCCTGCGCGCCGCGTTTTCCGTCGTGTTCCGGGAATGCGAGGCCCAGCTGGTAGCAGACGAGCTGCAGGTCGCTGAACAGGGAGCGTCCATTCGGCACTTTGCCGGTTTTGTAGTCAATCAGCCGTACCTGTTCGCGGCCGTCTGCGGTACGGCGGTGTTCAAGACGGTCGATTCTGCCCGACAGGCGTACGGTGAGCCGGTCGCTCATGCCGGTTTCCGGCCAGCCGCCGACGAGCGCGCCCATGATGGCGATGAGTTCGTCGCGGGAGATCGGAGCGTTGCCGTCGATGGCGTTGTAGGCGTCGAGGATGTCGTCGAAGTCGAATCGCGCGGCGAACTGCCGTTCCGCTTCGGCATGGTCCAATGTTCCCACGGTGATGGTTTCGGTGTTGTTCGACGGGTATCCCGTACGGTTCGACTTGACGAAATATGTGGCGATGTTGCGCAATGCGACCGATGCTTTCGCGTCCTTGCCGAGCGCCTTGTACCGTTCCTCGGGGTCGTCGATGGCGTTGAGGTCGCCACGTAGGGTCTTGTATCGGCTGATCATCCATTGGGTGATTTCGTCGATGTTGTCCTCGTCGCTTACCGCGGTGTGGTTTTGGGGCAGGTCGAGGCCGGCTTCGGTGGCCTGTTGCGCGACGGCGTGGATGAGCGAGCCGAAGCTGGTGGCCGCGCTGCCCATGCGTGGGCCGGCGAAACGGTTCTCCAGCATCCAGCACACCGGGCACGCCCACAAACTGTCCACGGCGGATGGAGAAAGGGTGACCACGTCGGATTGGCCGTCTGTTTTTTCGATGGATTCCGGTTGTTCGATAAGCTTCGCCTTGTCGGCATGCTCCGTTTTCCCGTCAGATTCCATCTTGCCGTCGATTTCCGTCATATCGTCGGCTCCCGCATGTTCCGTAAGGAACGCCCAATTGTCGGGATTCGCGGCGGCGATGCCATGCGATGCCAACAACGCCAAGGCTTGCGCGGCATCGCGCGCTTGGGGGGAATCGGTCGGCGCATGGGCCAGCACGCTTCGCGAGGCGGCGACCAGGCCACGTGGGTCGGCCTCCAGTCCCGCGTATTCGCCGGCCTCGCCGACCGCCGTGTACACGCGTGTTTCCGCATCGGCATCCCGGTCGCGGTCGAACCATTCCGGCAGGTAGCCGTAGAGGAAGTCGGACGGCACATGGTCTTCGTTGAGGACCGCGCTTACCGTCACGCGCTCATCGGCGCGGGTGAGCGCCACAAGGAGGCTTTTCTGTTCGGAGGCGAGCACCGCGGCGAGCTGCGCGTTTTCGCGGCCTGCGGAAGTGACGATGTCGTCGGACAGTCGTCCATGCAGCATGATGTCGGCGAGTTCCTCCCCGCCGAACAGGGTGTTGCGCGGCGCGAGGTTCGGCCATTGGCCTTGTTGGAACGCAGGCATGAACACGAGTTTCCAATGTTTTCCGGCAGCTCCGGCGGGCGTGGTGAGCGTCACGGCCTGATCGATCGGCGCGGTGTGCGCCAGGGAGTCGGCTTCGATGGCGAGCGCGCGGACCTGTTCGATGAACGCGTCGATGGTGTGCGCTGCCGTCACGCCGTTCGATTCGCCGCCGGACGCGTAGCTGAACAGGCGCATCGCGGTGTCGAGCCGGTCGTTGGCCGCGCGGCCTTCGGCGTTGTTGCGCAACGCCGTTTTCTGCCAGATTTCGGCTTTGCCGAACGCCTGCCATGCACAGTCGAGCATGTATTGCGGTTCGTGGGATGTCAGGCGTGCCTCCGACCGCAGGGTATCGTCAAGCGTTTTCCACAGGCGTGCGAAGGCTTGCGCTTGGGGGTCTTTGCGGCCCAGTACGGAGGCGATCGCGTCGAGCACGCGGTCAGTGTCGCCTTCCAATAGCAGGATGTACAGCGCGTTCATGCCGAAGGATGGTTCGTCCGCATCCTCAGCGGCACGCTCTCCCGTCATCAGCCGGTCGTCGGTGTCGATTGCCGGCAGGCCCATGTCGGCAGCGTTTTCCGCGTCCGACGCCGATGCCGCCGCGCGTGCGGTGTGGAAGGCTTCGACGTAATCGTTCCAATCGTCGATCAGCTGTGGCAGCAGCGCGCGTCCGGACGTGTCGGACGTGGTCGGATCGGCTGTATCGTCATGCAAAACCGTGGCCAGCGAGCCGAGCGCGTTCATCGCCGATTCGACCACGCACAGCCGAGCCGGACGTTCGCCGGGGGTGGTGATCAGCGGCAAGTTCATAATCGATGCGACGCGTGAGCGCACGTATGCGCCGGCCGTGTCGAGGTTCATGGACGAGGTGGCGATGCCTTGCCGTTTCAGTTCGGCCAGTTCGATCATGGAGAACAGGCCCTGCACGAACGGCTCGTCCTTGAGGGGGCGGGTCACGCTCGAATAGCGTACGGGCACGCCGTCGGCGCGTAGCCGTTCGCCGAACGTGCGCACGGTGGCGTTGTCGTGGGCGATCACGGCCATGTCGTTCCAGTCGCGGCCGTGTTCGAGATGTTCGGTTTTGATTTTCCACACCACGTCGTCGAGTTCTTCGACGGTGGAACGGTACATCGCGGCTTCAAGACTGCCGTCGCGCGTCTCCGGTATGGCGATGGCCGGCATTTTGCCGGGGCGGTTCGCCAGCGCGTCGTCGGTCGATTCCGTGCTGGCGATGGTCAGGCTCACGCGGCTCGCCACCGCGGCCAGGTCCGTACCTTCGGCCATATGGGACGGTTCCAGCCGTACCAGTCGCGCGCCCAATCGCGATTGCGCCATGTTGAACAAATATTCAGGGTACGATCCGCGGAACGTCTGCACCGCCTCGTCGGGGTTGCCGACGAGCAACAGACGCACGCCACGGTTGCGCAATGCGGTGAGAAAGTCGAAGCCGGCGAGTGTGGCGTCCTGGAAATCGTCGACGATGACGAGTTTCGGCAGGTCGGACGTTTCGGCTTCGCTCACGGCGGCCGCGGCGTCAATCATGAGCTGCGAGGCGTCGAGACGGTATTGGTCCGGATATGCCTCGTTGATGGCCTGGTTGTATTCGGCACGCAGCGCGAAGGCGAGCCGCCATTGCACGCGCAGTCGTTCGCGTCGTTCGTCGAGCGTGCCGTGCTCGTCGGCAGCGCGGGCGATCAGCATGTCTTCGAGTTCCGGTTTCGCGCCGATCTCGTTCATGCGGGCAAGCATGTCGCGCAGCTGGTTGGCGAAGGCGTCGGTGGCGTCGTCCACCACCATGCCCGACCAGTCGGCGACCACGAAGTAGGTGCGCAATAGCGCGCAGGTGGAGCATTCGTCGCCGTGCTCGGCATGTTCGGCATGCCTGGCGAGCACACGGCGGATGACCACGTCCTGTTCGGCCCCGTTGAGCAGTTTCGGCAGGGGTTGTCCGGCATGCGATCGCACGGCGGTCATGATGCGGAACGCGACGGCTGGCAGGGTGGTGACGGGGCGTGCCTGCGAAATCGCGGACAGTTCGCGGATCACGGTGTCGCCGAGCCGGTCGGCCACCTGTCTGCCGGAGACCGTCATCACGGCGTACGCGTCGCCATGCCGCTTCATCGCGGCGACCAGCATGTCCAGCGCGAACCGGGTCTTGCCGCTGCGGGGTGCCCCCGCAACCAATGTCACGTCATCGAGATCGTCCACATCCATCATGTCTCCCCAGCTTAGCCGAACGGTCCGGCCACGAATCGCATATCATCGTCCGAAGCCGTCCTGAAAACGTCATCGTGGACACCGCCATCTTTACATATGGACATCGATACCCTCTACAAAGTTTTTCGGACACCGCCACCAATAAGATTGACTAGCGGCGCAGCCCGGGAAGGTTCAACAGCGAACAGACGGCCTGCCCATGACGACGAGTACGGTCGAAGCATAGACGCAACGCACGGAACCGGGCAGGAACTACAAGAAAGAGGAAGCATGGAAGCCTCAAGGAGCATTCCCCCTCAGATTCCCGGCTACACACTGATCAAACGGCTGGGCTCCGGTTCCGAAGCCGACGTGTACCTGTACCAGCAGCTTTCCCCGGCCCGTCAGGTGGCCATCAAAATCAGCAAGAACACGCTCGACCCACGTGCCGCGGTCCGCTTCCGTTCCGAAGCGAATTTCATGGGGCAGATCTCCACACACCCCTACATTCTTTCCGTCTATGAGAACGGCGTGACCGTCAACGGGCGCGGCTACACCGTGTTCGAATACGCTCCGGGCGGCAATTACAAGACGTTCCTCGAGCATGGCCGTCTCACCGCCGACCAGATGCTCACCGTCGGCATCGATCTGGCGAGCGCGCTGTTCACCGCGCATCGCAAAGGCATCATCCATCGAGACATCAAGCCCAGCAATATTCTCATCAACGCGCACAATATGCCCATGCTCGCCGATTTCGGCATCGCCGGGACCGTCTATGGGCGTCCGGGCGTCGGCTTCACCATCGCGTGGGCCGCGCCGGAGGTGCTTGCCCAAGGCGGTGGCGGTAATGAATCGTCCGATATCTATTCGCTTGGCGCCACGCTGTTCGCCATGCTGATCGGCCAATCGCCGTACGAGTATTTCTATGCCGATGTGCTGGGCGATTCCCAACGGCAGGTGCGGGCCGAACGGCTCAAGTCCGTCATTCTCAACAATCCGCTGCCCAAGCTCAACCGTCCCGACGTGCCGGCCGAAGTGGAACGGGTGTTGCGTAAGGCTTTGAGCCGTACGCCCGAGGATCGTTACTATTCCGCGTTGGAGCTCGCGCGCGACATGCAGCGCGTGCAACAGGCCTTGTATGGCCGTGCCGTGCAGACCACCGTCGAGGGTGTGCCGGATTATCCGCAGAACATGTACGCGCAGACTTCCACATTCGACCAGTCCGCCCCGGTTGCGAAACAGCATGCCCGGTGGGCGAAGCCGTTGGCCGTCACGGTTGCTGCGGCGGCCGCCGTGGTCGTGATGGCGTTGGCGTTCGTCACCGTCGTCATGCCGAATATGGATGCGTCTTCCGACAACAGCAAGGTGCAGGTGCAGAACCATGGCACCCAGAACCATGCCGAGGACGATCCCGATTCGGCGATCACGTCGGGCAGTGTGCCGAGCGTGCAGGATCTTACGGGCGAATACACCGCCGACGGCAAAGTGCGGTTCACGTGGGTCAATCCTTCGCCGAAGGATGGCGATTCGTACGCGTGGTCGCTGGTCGGCGATTCGGGAACCGACCCGAACGCGCAGGGCACCACCACGGAGTCGACGAGTATCGAAATCGATCCGGCCGACGGCGCGCAGACGTGCGTGCAGGTGAGTCTGGTTCGCGCGGACCGGCAGATGTCCGAGAATCCCATGATCGCCTGCGCGGCCAAGCCGTGAGTTTGCCGGATGCGGGTGACATGAACCGATACGAACCAATACAGCCCGGCATGCATGCGGGCAAACAGGTAGGCGCATGCGGTCGGATGCGCGGTCAAGCAAAGTTTGGGCACAATCAGGGAAGAGCCAGTCGATGAGCAAGCATAGGAACGCCGAGAACCAGTCGGCGCAATCGTACGAACGGCAGTTGCGATTCGGGTCGATGCTGCGCAAGCTGCTGCCTTCCGGCAGTCGCCGGTGGATCACGCCGATCGTCATGCTGCTGCTGTTGCTGGGCATCGTCGCCGGAGCCGTCATCGTCAGTTCGGTGACGCAACGTCACGTGCAGCTCGACGATGGCACCGTGTGGGTCACTTCGCTCAAGGACCGCAAGGCCGCCCGTTTCAACGTGCGCAACCGGGACGCCGATGCGGGCGTCGCCTCCACTGCGGCCCGGTTCGACGTGGCCCAGCATGATGGCTCCACCGTGATCTCCGAAGGTACGAAGGCCAGCAACATCGAGGCCTCCACCGTCAGCGAAAACGGCAACACCACCATCAAATCGGATACGCGGACCGTCGTCGGAGGCAACACCGCGGCGTTCATCAACGTCAAGACGGGCAATGTGTGGGTCGGGTCAGCAGATGATGTGAAATCCATGAATCCGACCACCGATTCGCCGAAGATGAAGCTGGGGTCGGGTGGCCGTATCGCGGTGACGCATGACGGTGTCGTCTACGGCTATCGCGCGTCCGACGGCGCGGTGCTCAGTGTCGACGGGCCTCAGGGAACGCCCGGCAAGGATGCGACGATCAAGGGCGCCACGAATGTCGAATCGTTCACCGTGGTCGGCAAGACGCCGGTCGTAGCCGGTGCCGGCAAGGTGTTCTGGCCGAAGGGCAGCGCGGATATCGGCCTGCAGGGTCAGGCGACGTTGCAGGCGCCGTCCACGGATGGCAGGCAGACTGGCTGGGTGGCGGTTTCCACGCCGCGGGGCATCGCCATGGTCGATTTGGGTAGTAAAAAGGTCACGCAGCTGCCGAATGCCGGCAAGGGCGATGCCGCGCAGCCGGTGTCCACCAATGGCTGCGTGTTCGCCGCGTGGGCGCAGAAGGCCAACAATTACATCAGGGTGTGCGCGGCGAACGACAAGGACGCACGGTTTTCCTCGTTGGAAGATGTCAATCCCACCTCGCAGCTCGTGTTCCGCACCAACCATCGTCTGGTGGTGCTCAACGACGTGGTCAACGGCAATGTGTGGAATCCGCAGGAGTCCACCAAGGTCATCAAAATCCAGTGGAACAAGGTGGAGACCAAGCAGTCGAAGCAACAGCAGCAGAACAACGACAGCGCCAACAACCAGCATAATTTCAGCAAGAACTGTTCGGCGCAGTCGGGGCAGATCAAGGCCGTGGACGATTCGTTCGGCGCGCGCGTGGGATCGCAGCAGATTCTCGACGTGTTGCGCAACGACGAGCAGACCGACTGTTCCGTGCTGCGCATCACGTCGGTGAGCGCTCCGGATGGCGCGAACATCACCGTCTCCCCCGTGTATGACGGCCGGTATCTGCAGCTCGACGCCTCCGGTGCCGCCGCGGGCAACGTGTCCTTCAGCTATGAGATTTCCGACGGGCGCGGGCAGACGTCCAGCGCCACCGTGTCGCTCACGCTGGACGGCGGCGACGACCATGCGCCGCTGCAGAGCGACACTCCGCCGGAAATCGACGTGGAGCAGGGTGCTTCGTACACCGCGAACGCGTTGGGCAGCTTCTCCGACCCCGACGGCGATCCGCTGACCTTGGTGTCGGCATCGCCGCAGAACACCGATCAGGTGACGGTGTCCACGCGAGCCGACGGACAATTGGTCTTCAACGCCGGTTCGATGTCGTCCGGCAGGGCGGGCATCGAGGTCACGGTGTCCGACGGCCAGCAGACCGGCATCGGCATGATCTACTTCTCCGTGAAGCCGGCGAACACGCTGGGCGCGGTCATCGACCCCGTGGTCAAACAGACCACGCCCGACACCCGCACCACCATCGCGCTCAAACCGTACGTGCACGGCACGTCCGTCGAACCGGCCGAATTGACCGCGGTGGAGACGCCGTCCGGCGCGGCCACCACCATGAACGCCACCGACATGTCGATCACGTTCACCGCCTCCAATCCCGGCACCTACTATGTGCCGTACACCATCACGCAGGGTTCCATTCCGTCGACCGGTCTGGCTCGTGTGGAGGTGCAGGCGGTGGCCGGAGACGCCGCCAAGCCGATCGCGGCGAACGATGTGGCGCTGCTCGGTGCGGACAATACCGCGATTGTGGAGCCGCTTGCCAACGACGTCGACCCGATGGGCGGCGTGCTGTCGGTGACCAGCGTCACCGCGGACGCGCAAAGCGGCATCAAAACCGGTGTGGTGAGCAACAAGCGCGTCTATATCACCGCGCGTCAGGTGCCGACCGAGCCGGTGCGGATCTCCTACACCGTGGCCAACGCGGCCGGATCGTCGACCGGCGTCATCGTCCTGCAGCCGCCGGCGCTGACCACGTCGAATTCCGTGCCGAAGGCCGAGAACATCACCACACAGGTGCGCACCGAAGGCATCGTTTCCGTGGACGTGCTCGACCATGTCACGTATTCCGACGGCACCACGGTGAGCCTGCAGAACGATTTGCAGTATGACAAGAACACGTTCAAGGGTCTGGTGTTCGTGTCCGGCGACACCGTGCGCTATCAGGCCACCAGACAAACCGGCTCCTTCCCCGTCACCTACACGGTGAAGGACAATCTCGGCAACGCGGCCTCGGCCACCATCACCATCAACGTGCATCAGAAGGACGCGTCCAACAAGGCGGCTCCGACACCGTCCGACGTCGAGGCGCAGGTGGCGGCCGGGCAGAAGGTGCAGATTCCGATCACGCTCACCGGCATCGACGCTGACGGCGATGACGTGCAGCTGCTCGGCTTGGGCAACAAAGCGCCGAAACTGGGCCGTATCAGCGAGGTGGGTGCCACGTATCTGGTGTATGAGGCGTATGCCGATTCGTCCGGAACGGACACGTTCTCCTACGCCGTGGAGGATTGGACCGGTCAGAGGGCCACCGCGCAGGTGCGTGTGGGCGTGTTCAAATCCGGAGCCGATTCGGGTGTGTACGCGCGCGACGACGAGATCACGCTGCGTCCGAACACTGCGGCCACCGTGCCGGTGGCGCAGAACGACATTTCCGGGGACAATACTGATCTGACCGTGTCCAAGGACGTGGAATCGCAAGGCATCGGCGGCATTCAGGTCGTTGACAACATGCTGTCGTTCACCACGCCGAAGCAGGCGGGCACGTATTACGTGGTCTACACCGTCAAGGACAAGGCTGGCCTGTCCGATTCGGCGACGTTGACGGTGAATGTCGACGAGAACGCCGCCATCGACCCGCCGACCGCGTACGATTACCGTGTTCCGGCCGCCGCCACGATCGACAAGAAATCCGTGGACGTGGACGTTTCGCAGTGGATTGCCAATCCGTCCGGCACCGCCGACGAGCTTCAGGTGGGCGTGGATCCTTCCGCGACCGACCATGCGCATGTCAAGGGCGGCAAGGATTCCACCATCATCACCGTTGATCTGACCGACGAGGCGCGCGCGGTGCCGTACACCGTCACGAACACGACGTACGGCATCACGTCCACCGCGTTCATCCAAGTGCCCGCATATGGCGTGTTTCCGCCGGTTCTACGTCCGAAGGCGCCGGCGTTGAAGGTCAATGCGCGTGAGACCATCACCATCAACATCGCCGACTACGTGCGTGTGGGCGCGGGCAAGACCGCGTATGTGGACGGCGCCGATTCGGTGAGCGCCACGAAGGCCGCGGACGGCGACCTGTACGTCAACGACCAGACGTTGAGGTTCACCGCGCCGAAGGATTACGCGGGTCCCGCGTCCATCACCTTCACCGCGGTGGACGGCAAGCGAGACAAGAACGACAAGGTGAAGATCGTCAATTCGGCGGTGCTCACGCTTCCGATCACGGTGATCGGACGTGAGGTTCCGCCGCCGACGTTCTCATCCTCCACCGTCGATGTGGTGGCCGGCGAGAAGGCCACTACCATCGATCTGACGGCGCTGACCCATTCGGCGTCGGGCCTGTACGAGGATGAGAAGCAGTACTCGTATTCCGGCGGCGTGAATTCCGGCAGTGTGGATGCCAGAGTGTCTCCCTCCGGCACGTTGACCGTGTCCGCGGACAAGACGGCCACGCCGGACACCACAGTGAGCGTGCCCGTCTCAATCAAATATGCGAAGGGTACGGTGAGCGCCGGTATGACCGTGCGCGTCACCGCGTCCAACAGGCCGCTCGCCCGCGTCATCGAGAAGACCGTGAAAATCAAGGCCGGTTCCAGCGAGCAGGTGAATCTGCTGTCCGACGCGTACAATCCGTTCCCCGACACTCCGCTGACGGTGACCGGATGCACGTCCGATGGCGCGTCGAAGCTGACGGTGGATTGCCCGTCCAACGGCGTGGTGTCCATCAGGGCGGCTTCCGACATCGGCGCGAACACCAACAAGGTGGTCGTCACCGTGCGCGACGCCACCAAAACAAAGGAACGTGAGGTGACCGGCACCATCAGCGTTTCGGTGATGGACAAACCTGATGCGCCGCTGCTTTCCGCGGTGTCCGGCGACCCGCAGGATGGCGCCGTGAATCTGAGCTGGACGGCCGGTTCGGCCAACGGCAGCCCGATCACCGAATACAAGGTGATGTGGGGCGGAGACGCGTCCGGCGAGCGCTCGTGCGGGAAGAAAACCTCCTGTCTCATCGACGGGTTGAAGAACGGCAAGACCTACTCGTTCAAGGTGCAGGCCAGGAACGAGGTCGGCTGGTCCAAGGATTCCAACGCCGTCGAGGGCACGCCGGACAAGCTGCCTGATGCGCCGACGGATGTGACGGCCAGTGTGAAGGGCAACACGGTGAGCGTCACGTGGAAGGCTCCGGACGGCAATTTCTCGTCGGTGAACAATTACGAGGTGACTTTGTCCGGCAGGAACGCGCCGTCCAAGCAGACGACAAATTCCACCGGAATCGATTTTGTTTTCGATAACAACGCGATTTCCGACGGCGACTCGTACACGGCTACGGTACGCGCCCACAACAAGGTGAATTGGAGCCAACCGTCCAAGGCGTCCGACGCGGTCAAGCCGTGGGGCAAGCCCGATGCGCCGAAGATCTCCGTGACGAACGACGACACCACGGGAACCGTCACCGTCGAATCCGTGGGCAACACCCGCAACGCGGGATGCAAGGCCGTCGAGATTTCCGGAGATGTCAGCGCAAGCATCGACGGATGTTCCGGATCCTACGATTTCAAGATTCCGGATCATGATCTCAACACCAGGGAATACACCATCAAGGCGGCGGTGGTCGGCAAGGAGAAAACGACCAGCGACGATTCGACCGTACGTTTCACACCGAAATACGCGGTGAAGGCGCCCGAATCGGTCAGCGTCAAGGGGCATGACGACGTGTGCGTAGTCAGTTGGAAGGAGAACGGCCACGCCGACGGGTTCACGGTGAGCGCGGACGGACTCGGCTCCTACCATGCCGGCGCTTCCGAACGATCGCACGATTTCCCGCTCAAGGAATGGCAGTCCTGTTCCTCGGGTTCCGTCACGCAGCATTTCAATGGCGCGGCAAGCACCTCCAAGTCCGGCAGGGCCGATCCGGCATACGTCCGCAAGGTGAAGGCCGCCGTCAAGGCGCCGATGCTGACGTGGGACGCCAATGATCCGAACATCATCAAGGTCAGCGGCGGATCGGTGAACATGTACGGCCAGCCCGGCAAAACCGTGATCACCTTCACCGCGGACGGCAAATCCTATGACGTCGCCTGGGCATTGGGCTCCAACAAACTGAACGTCAAGGATGTGCTGCCGACCGGAGCCGATTACGCGTGGAAGGCGAAGGTGGTGGGCACCGACACCGCGCTCAACAACGAGGACAATGGCGGCACACTGCTGGACCATGACAGGTACAAGGCTCCCACGCCGAAACCCGAACCGTCGGAACCTTCAGAACCATCAAAACCGTCGGAGCCATCGGATTCTGACGCGTCCACGGAAGGCGAAGCGGCCACGCGGAATGACCGGCCTGTGGCATCCTCCGTCGCCCTGTCCACCGTCGACGGCGCATCCAAGCCTTGGATCCGCGGCCTGGCCTACTACGCCAGATGGTGAAACGGACGATCACAGCAATCGCAAACACAACGAACCATCCACACGAGCAACACAACAAGCAAGGAGCAACCCATGAGCAACGATTTCGATGATGCCACCCAGCTGGGTTCCATCGGCCATAATCCAAGCGTTCCCAGCCAACCCGGCCAGCAGCAGCCAGCGTTCCACACGCCGAATCTGCCGGAGCAGCCGCAAGCCGATGAGGATCCGGAGGGCACGCTGCTGAGCGCGCACGGCACCGCCCAACCGGCGTTGCCGCAACAGTCCGCCCCGGCAACGCCGAACCAGCCGCGGTTCCGTCAGCCGATGCCGCAGAACCTTCGCCAACCGGCCGCCAATCCGGCAGTCGCAATGCCCGCGCAGCAGCCCGTCCAGCCAACCCAACCCGTCCAGCCCAGCCAGCCTGTACAGCCCGTCAAACAATCCCAGCCGGTCGTCGACACGTCCATGATGACCGCACCCAGCAAAGACATCACCGAATTCCATGAGAAGTTCGCCAAGCTCGTAGACAACGTCTCCCAGGTCGTGGTCGGCAAGGAAGCACCCATCCGCCAATGCGCCACAGCCATGGTGGTCGGCGGGCACATCCTGCTCGAAGACAACCCGGGCACCGGCAAAACCCAGCTGGCGCGAGGCCTTGCCAACTCCATCGACATGTCGTTCAAACGTATCCAGTTCACCCCGGACCTGCTGCCGTCCGACGTGGTCGGCGTCACCTACTACGACCAGAAGCGCGGCGAATTCGAATACCGCGAAGGCCCGATCTTCGCGTCCATCGTGCTCGCCGACGAAATCAACCGCGCCTCACCGAAAACACAGTCCGCACTACTCGAAGTCATGGAAGAGCAGAAGGTCACCGTCGACGGCGTCACCCACCCGGTGCCGCAGCCGTTCATGGTCATCGCCACCCAGAACCCGATCGAACAGCTCGGCACCTACAAGCTGCCGGAAGCGCAGATGGACCGTTTCCTCATCAAAACCACCATCGGCTATCCAAGCCACGACGTGAGCGTCAACATCCTGAAACAGGTCAACGTCACCGACCGCGCCGCCACCGTGCATCCGGTGCTCACCGGCGAAGACGTGCTGCGCATGCGCAACATCAGCGAAACCGTGCATCTCGACGACGCGATCCTCGAATACATCGTGCGACTGGTGGAAGCCACCCGCCACAACGAACGCATCCAAGTCGGCTCCTCCATGCGAGGCGCGCTCGCCTTGACCCGCTGCGCGCGCGTATGGGCCGCCTCCGACAACCGCGGCTACGTAGTGCCCGACGACGTCAAAAACCTCGCCGTACCCGTGCTCGCGCACCGCATCACCCTCACCGCCGAAGCCACCTTCGCCGGAAACACCCCCGAACAGATGATCGGCCAGATCCTCGAAGACGTGCCGGCCCCAACCCTGGGCGCCAACGCCTGAAACACAATCCACCCCGGCATACGCACCACACAATCCGAAAGGTCAAGGAATGCGGCATTCGCACACAGTGCAGCGCAGACGGACCATCCAACGATCCCTACGCCGCCTCAAACATCGCATCAAGCGACTGGCCACCTCATACGTGTCGCCGCTTGGCTGGGCGGTGACGGCGCTCGCCGTCGCCTCGCTGGTGGCGTTCGTCCTGCTGGGGTGGCATGAGCTGCTGGCCATGGCGGCGGTGTTCGCGGTCATGCTGGCCGCGGCGGTCATGCTTTCCCTTGGCAACACCTCGTTCCAAGCCACCATCGACGTGTCCAGCAGACGCGTCACGGTGTCAGACACGGTGAAAGTCGACGTCTGCGTGGACAATCCGGGCCGCACCCCCACCACGTCGGCACGCGGCGACCTGCCCATCGGAGACAACCACGAACGGTTCGCCATTCCCATGCTCGCCGCAGGACAGTCACGCCAGACGACTGTGGAATTCACCGCCGTCAGCCGCGCGGTGCTGCCCATCGGCCCGCTATCCATCCGCAAAGGCGACCCGTTCGGTCTGATCCGCCACGAAAAGAAACTCGTGGACCAGATCAACGTGTTCATCCACCCGCAGACCGTGCTGCTCAGCACCCTGAACGCCGGCATTCCACGCGATTTGGAAGGTCAGCTAAGCGGCGAAATCGTCGACGACGACCTCGACTTCTACGGCCTGCGCGAATACGAGCCCGGCGATGACGTGCGCAACGTGCATTGGCTCAGCTCCGCGAAAACCGGATCGCTTATGATCCGCCAATACGAAGCCACCCGCCGTACCGACACCGCTCTGACCATCAGCGTGAACCCGGATGATTACATCGATTCCCAGGAATTCGAACTGGCCGTATCCATCCACGCCTCCATCGGCGTGCAATGCCTGCAGCAGAACCGGCCAGTCACCGCGCATGCCGGTTCCACGCACGCCATTCCGCGCAACGCCACGGAATTTCTCGATGGCTGCAGCGGCATCGACCCTGACATCGACGACAATCCCAACCTCGCGCAAACCACTCTCGAACACGCCCCCGACGCATCCTTCTACTTCTTCACCGTCGGCAGGCTCAAAACCATCGACGACATCAAACACATGGTCCTCGCACTCCCCCGCTCCGCAACCTGCGTGGTGCTTCAAGCCGCAACCGGCCAACCGCGCGCCATCAAACGCTACTCCGACTTCACCTTGGCAACCGTGGGAGACCTCAACGACCTCCCCATGATCATGGGGGTGCTGGCATGAGCACCACATTCACCAACACCGACAATTTCACCGGCAACCTCACCGGCACAGGCACCAACTCCGCCAACACCAACACTGGCATGGCGACCGGCACAGGCACCGGCTCATGGGCGGACTCCACCCACTCCGTCATCTGGATGTCCCGCAGCGGCAAGTCCCCAGCCATGCCCAACACCAACCAGCCACACGCCGCGCAATACGCAAGCCTCACGGTCGCCGCCCTGCTGACCATCGCCGCAGCCAGCAACCTCATCGACGTATACGGCTCCGCCCTGTCTTGGACGAGCGCCGCAATCCCCGCCACCATCATCGGCTCGCTCGTGGCGCTTGCCGGTCTCGTTCCCGCGTTGCGCCTGTGGTGGCAGATGCTGTTCATGGCGTGTGCGCAGCTGGTGGTCGGCCCGGTCATCTTCCTGAATGGCACCACCATCGCCCATGTCATTCCCACACTGCGCACGTTGACGCAGGGGTGGATGCGAATGCTCGGCTCGTTCAAATACCTGCTGGCCATCGACCCGCCGACCGGCACCGGCGACGGCTCGCTGCTCGCCGTGTGGACGATCTGCCTGTGGGCCGCGCTGCTGGCCGGTATCTTCGCGGTTGCGGAGGATGGCCGGCTTACGATGGTCGCGGTCGTTCCCGTCGTGGCGAATCTCGCGATCTGCGCGCTGCTTGGCACGTCGAGCGGTTTCTACCGTATGGCGATCGGCACGATTATGGCGGTCGTGCTGGTGGTTTGGGTCAGCGCGCGTTGGAAACTGTTGGAATTGGGCCGTTGGCTCAGTTCCGTAGTCATTGTGCTGCTGGCTTCGGCTGTGGCGGTCGGCGGATGCTTGGTGGTCGGGCAAAACCGCACCATTCTGCGCGACCATTATGATCCGCCGCTGAGCCCGTACGATTACACCAGCCCGTTGAGCGGCATGCGTTCGTATATCAAGAACCATAAGGACGATGTGCTGCTGACCGTCGACGATCTGCCGGCCGGTTCCACGGTGCGTTTGGCGGTTATGGACCGTTTCGACGGCAATGTGTGGAACCTGTCCGATTCCACCATGGCTTCGGATTCCTCCAACTACCATCGTGTGGGCGATTCCATCACAAACAACGCCGCCGGCAAGCGGTTCACCGCGAAATTCACGGTCGATGACGGTTTGAGCGACTATTGGCTGCCGATGGCCGGCGCGGCTTCCAGCGTGAAGTTCGCCACATCGTCGGACGCCGATTCGTTCTACTACAACACCGACACCATGTCGGCGATCTACCCTTCGCGCACCTCTCCGGGATTGTCCTATACGGAAACCGGCGTCATTCCGCGGACGCCGACGGATAAGGAGATCGCCAAGGCGAATGCTTCCTCCATCAGCCAGCCCAAGGCGGAGGATGTGCCCGATTGCGTGGATAAGCTGGCCACCGCGATTGCGGGCGGCCAGTCCAAGGGCGGCGAGGCCGCGCAGGCTCTTGCCGACAAGCTCAGGGAATCCGGCTGGTTCTCCCATGGTTTGAATGGCGATTACCCGTCCAGGGCCGGTCACGGCAACTATCGCATCGACCAGCTGCTCGCCGGCAGTGCGATGGTCGGAGACAGCGAGCAATACGCTTCCGCGATGGCGCTTATGGCCCGCAGTCTCGGCCTGCCGAGCCGCGTGGTGCTGGGCTTCCTGCCGAAGAACGACGAGGGCGAGATCAGTGACAGCCGCACCGAGAAGCATGGCAAAACCACCACCACGAAATTCACCGGCAACGATGTGACCGCTTGGGTGGAGATCAAGCTGGACGGTTACGGATGGGTGGCGTTCTACCCGACACCGAAGGAAACGAAGGTTCCCGACGAGAACCAGAATCTCACTCCGCCCAATCCGCAGACCTTGGTGCGTCAGCCTCCGGTGCCGCTTACCGATCCGCTGCGTGACGACAACCAAGCCAAGGGCAAAACGTCACTTGGCGGCAGCATGGCCGACGAGACGCCGACGAGCCTGTTCTGGCAGCGTTTCGGCAGAATCGTCAGAAAAGTCGCCATCTACGGCAGCCCTCTGTGGACGGTGCTCATCGTCTGCGGCCTGCTGCTCGCCATCAAGGCGATCGCCCTGGCTCGGGCGCGCAGGCATGGCAGCGCATCGCAACGCGTCGCTGCCGGATGGCAGGCGGTCGCGGCGCTTGCCCGGCAAAGCGGCCTTGACGTCCAAGGCACCAGAAACGAGCAGGCGCAGGCCATCGCCGAACAGATGGGCTTCGATGCCAATACACTGCTCGAGCTGGGCAGGGAGGCTGATTACGCGGCCTTCTCCGGAGGCGATGTCACGCAGGAGCATGCGGAACGCTACTGGCATGACATCGCCGAAGAACGAAAGTTCATGCTCGGCTCGCTGCCGACGTTCCGCAGGTGGCGGGCGAAACTATCGCTTGCGGACGTGTTCCACTTCCGGAAAATCCGTTTGCGGAAAATCGGTGTGAAAGGGCGGGACTCATGAACGTCAAACATATTGAGGTCGGTCTGAACAGCAATATCGGCTTGCGTAGGAAAGACAACCAGGACAGCGCCTGCGCAGGCAACGGCGTGTATGTGGTGTGCGACGGCATGGGTGGCGGCAAGGGCGGCAAGCAGGCCAGTTCCGATGTTGCGGAACGGTTCGCGCGTTTGGCCGAACTGCCGACGCGCGATCTTGACGCGATTGACGAAACGCTGATCCTTGCCCAGCAGGAGGTGCTCCGTCTGGGTGAGCAGCTCGGCGGCGTTGCGGGCACTACCATCAGCGGCGTGCTGCTGCCGACGCGTGTCGGCGATGACGCGATATGTTCCGACGAACGGTGTTACATCGTCAATGTGGGCGATTCCCGCACGTACCATATGCGCGCCGACGGCAATGGCGCGTGGCTGGCGGATTCGCTGACGTGCATCACCCGCGACCATTCGGAACGGCAGAACGCCATCGATTCGGGGCAGATGCTGCCCGATGAGGCGAGCCGTTGCATTCCGCGCAACATCATCACGCAATGTGTCGGCGCGCCTGCCGGCATCCAGCCTGACTGGTACGCCGCGCGTGCGGACGGACGGTTCATCATCTGTTCCGATGGGCTGCATGCGCAGATCGGCCGTGAGCAGCTTGCCGAGATCGCGGCGACGCACGCCGACCCGCAGATGGCCGCGGACATGCTGGTACGCGCCGCGCTGAACGCCGGCGGCCGCGACAACATCACCGTCATCGTGGTGGATATGCGTTCCGATATGCCGTGCGACGAGGATTGGAACGTCAGCAAGATCGGCGATGACGAGGATATCGACGATGTGCTGGACGGTACGTTGCAAACGTTACGAGTCATTCAATAAGATGGTTACAGACCACGAGACAAGGAGATCATGATGGTCGATTTCGATGCCGCGGTGGCGGCCGTGCAGGATCCGAACGCCGATCCCGTGTTCCTGGCGAAAATCGCGTACGAGAATCCGGAATTCGGTGCGAATGTCGTTGCCAATCCGCGAGCGTACCCGGGTCTGAAGCGTTGGGTCGCCGAATTCGGCGATGAGCGCGCCCGCCAGCAGCTGGTGGCGATGGGCTGGCCGGTTCCGCAAAATGGCGTGCAGCCGCAGCCGATTGTCGAACAGGTCCAGCCGGAACAGCAGTATCAGCCGGCAGTGGCGGAACAGTTCCAGCAGGAGCAGCAGTATCAGCCGGAACAGCCGGTGAACCAGCAATACGGTCAGGACGCTGCCTATGCGGCGTCTAACGAGGCTTCGACCGAGTATGTCGACCCATACATGAATCCCGCCGATTTGTCCGAAGTGGCCGATTATTCATCGAGCCAGCCGCAGAACGAACCGGAACAGCAGTATGCCGAACAGCAGTATGCCGCGGCCCAGGAATCGCCGGCAGACGCGGGGTTCACCGCGGAACTGGCCATGACCACCACCGATCAGATGTTGATGGCCCGTATCGCCAGCGAAGCGCCGGAGCTTCGTCCGTGTCTTGCGCGCAATCCGTACATCTATCCGGAATTGCTTGCCTGGCTTGGCCAGTTGAACGATTCGGCCATCAACGCGGCCATTCGTCTGCGCCAGCAGTGAGCTAACGCCGATTATCAGACCATTTGAAACATAAGGGGTTGTCGCGGGAATCTCCGTGACAACCCCTTATCGTCTTACCGCTAACCGTCCGCGCCGACGTTGTCAACACAAATCGTCAACGCAGTCCGTCAGCGTAATCGTGTCTTCACTGACAAACGCCCTCACTGTTTGCGGAATTGGAAGAACTGGTCGCCGATACGCACCGTGCATGGCGCCTCCAGCTGCATCGGCTTGTGTTCCACTTTGGTTTCGACATCGTCTTGGATGATGTACGTGCCGTTGAGCGAACCGTAATCCTCTATCCACAGCGTGCCATCCTGGTCGAAGCTGATCGCCGCATGGTTGCGTGAGATTGTGCGCGTCGGATCCTCCAGCTTGACCGATTTGGCGCCGGCGGGCACTTCGGCCGAAGGCTTGCGGCCAAGGAGCACGCCCATATCCACGATCACCTGCTGTCCGGTCTGCTCGTTGTCCAGCACGTACGTGTGCTTCGGCTGCTTCATGGTGAAGGCTTCGGAAAGCACGGTGCCGTCCCAGTCGATATCGTCCTCGTCCGAAATGGCAGCGTCGCCCTTCGCAACGGAAACATCCTGCATATCGTGGTCGTCCGATTCGTTCTGTGCGGCGAGCCGTTCGCGTGTTTCCAAGGAATCGGCGGCATTGTCGACGGGTTCGGCTGTGGGTTGCGCCATCACCGTGACGTCATCGTCATACCACCCTGGTTCGGGCGGCGGCGGGTAAGGTAGAAAACTCATATTCCCATTGTAGGAAGGTGGCGTCCATGCCGTCTGACGATACTCATTCTGCAATACGATGCTCGCATATTCCATCTCAAAATATTATGCTGTAACTCGTCAAAGGAGACGGACACGTCGATGTTTCCCTCCGTGTTCACGGATTCGACATTCAAAAAAAGGAAAAAGGATACGGAGGACTTTTCTCATGGCGAACACTCCTCCGTATGGTCAACCGCAGAATGGGCAACCGCAGTATAACCAGCCTCCGCAGCCGCAGGCGCCAAACTACAGTCAGCCACAGCCGGGCGGGCCTCAATACGGACAGCCGCAACCGCCAAAGCCCGGCAACTTTCCTTCCCAGCAAGCCGGCGCCGCGGCCAAAAATAAGCCGCCGGTCGCCATTATCATCGGCGCGGTGGCCGCAGTCGTCGTCATCGCGCTGGCAGCGGTGTTCTTCCTTACGAATCGCGTCAGCCGTTCCGATTACGAGGAAGCGCTGGTCCAAACGCAGGCGTTGGAAAGCAGCTATACAGCCATCAATGAGGAATTCAGCTCGGCGGCGAGCGCAACGGACAACGATTCATCCTCCGCTTATGACGAGGGCAAGAAGAAGTTGAAGACCTTCAAGCAGGACAGCGACAAGCTGGCTGCCATGAAGGCCGTGAAGAAAGACAAGGACGTCAAGGAGAAGTACGAGACGTTCGAGCAGGACCGTGCGAAATACGAGAGGTACATGAACGATCTGGCCCAGACCATGCCCGCGCTCATGAAGATGACGCATACCTGCACGAAGCTGCCGAAATTCGACTCCGCCGACATGTCTTCGTACTATCGCGATCTTTCCAAGGCGCTCGAAAGCTGTGCCGCCGACGCCGGCGATCTGGCCAAGGTTCCCATCAAGTCCTATGCCGAGTATGGCGCGGATATGCAGGAAAGCATCAGCAAGAAGAAGGACATCGTGGATCAGATGGCCGATCTGAATCTCAGCGATATCGAGTATGGGTCCGCCGATTACGAAAAGCTTCAGGATCTTCATACGAAGGTGTCCGACATCGATTCGCCGACCCTGGATCAGTCCGATTTGCAAAAGGCCGCGAAGGAGGCCGATCTCAGCGGTTCGTTGAAGGATCTGGAAACCACGCTTTCGGAGAAGATCAAGTAACGTCAAAAGACGACTGCGAAACCCTCCCCCGCGATTAATCCACAACCTCGCAATCCCACGACATATAGATATAGCGAAAGGCGGAACCGACCGGTATTGGTCGGTTCCGCCTTTCGCTATGTCAGATGATTCGTCTGTCGACTATCGTGAGGGGAATCTCACAGGGTGTCGCCCAAATCGGTCTGGCCGCCGTTGTCGTCCAGGAAGTCATCCGGGTTGAAGTCATCGCCCAGCTTCAGGTCGCCGAAGTCGATGTTGGAGAAGTCCACATCGGACAGGTCGGTGTCGCCGAAGGAGCTGTCGGTGCCTTCGCCGCCCAAACCGAAGTTCGGGTAGATGGTGTCGCGGATGGCCTTGTCGGGCTCCACCGTGGCGTTGCGGTAACGGGCGAGGCCGGTACCTGCCGGGATGAGCTTACCGATGATGACGTTCTCCTTGAGGCCCTTCAGGTCATCGACCTTCTGGTTCAGGGCGGCTTCGGTGAGCACGCGGGTGGTCTCCTGGAAGGAGGCCGCGGACAGCCAGGAATCGGTGGCCAGCGAAGCCTTGGTGATGCCCATCAGCTCCGGACGGCCGGCGGCCGGCTTGCCACCGTTCTTCACGGCTTCCATGTTGGCGGCCTTGAAGCGTGCCTTGTCCACGAGTTCGCCCGGCAGCAGGTCGGTGTCGCCGGAGTCGATCACGGTGATGCGACGCAGCATCTGGTGCACGATGACCTCGATGTGCTTGTCGTGGATATCCACGCCCTGGGAGCGGTACACGGTGTGCACTTCCTCCACGATGTTCACCTGTGCGGCGCGCGGGCCGAGGATGCGCAGGATCTTCTTCGGGTCGACGGAGCCTTCGATGAGCTGGGTGCCGGCTTCGACATGGTCGCCGTCCTTGACCAGCATCGGCGCACGACGGGTCACCGGGTAGACGATCGGCTCGACGGAGTCGTCGTCCGGCTTCAGGGTGACCTGACGGCCGCGCTCGGTGTCTTCCACCTTGACCACGCCGGCGAACTCCGCGATCGGAGCCTCGCCCTTCGGGGTACGGGCTTCGAAAAGCTCGGTGACACGCGGAAGACCCTGGGTGATATCGGAAGCGGAAGCGACGCCGCCGGAGTGGAAGGAACGCAGCGTCAGCTGGGTACCAGGCTCACCGATGGACTGTGCTGCCACGATGCCGACGGCCTCGCCGACATCCACCAGCTTGTTGGTGGCCAGGGACCAGCCGTAGCACTTGGCGCACACGCCACGCTTGGATTCGCAGGTCAGCACGGAACGGGCCTTGACCTCTTCCACGCCGTGGGCAACGAGATCGTTGAGCACGTCCATGGACAGGGCGTCGCCGGCCTTGTACAGCACGGTCTCGCCGTCGGCCGGGTCGATGACGTCGGCCGCGAGCAGACGGGAGTACGGGCCACCGTCGGCGGCCTTGACCAGGTGCAGGTTGCCTTCGGCATCGCGTTCGCCGACCTTCATGGTCAGGCCGCGCTTGGTGCCGCAGTCCTCCTCGCGCACGATCACGTCCTGGGAGACGTCCACCAGACGACGGGTCAGGTAGCCAGACTCTGCGGTACGCAGTGCGGTATCGGCCAGACCCTTACGCGCGCCGTGCTGGGAGATGAAGTATTCCAGCACGGACAGACCCTTACGGTAGTTGGACTTGACCGGTCGAGGAATGATCTCGCCCTTCGGGTTTGCCACCAAGCCTCGCATACCTGCGATCTGGTTGATCTGCATCATGTTTCCTCGTGCACCGGACTGCACGATGATGGCCAGGTTGTTCTTGGAATCGAAGTGTTCCTCAACCGCCTCGGAGACCTCGCTGGTGCACTTGGTCCACAGGTCGACCAGTTCCTGACGACGCTCCTCTTCGGTGAGCATACCGATTTCGTAGTTCTCGTTGACCTTGTCGGCTTCGTCTTCGTACTTTTCGATGTACTCGTCCAGTTCCGGCGGCTGGATAACGTCGGAGAACGCGAAGGACACGCCGGACCACGGTGCGCGGGTGAAGCCCAGATCCTTCAGGGCGTCCAGCGTCGCGGCCACCTGAGCGGTGGAGTAACGGGTCGCGATGTCGTCGACGATCTTGCTCAGACGCTTCTTCGGCGCCTGCTCGTTGACGAACGGGTAGTCGACCGGCAAGGTGCCGTTGAACAGGATACGGCCGTAGGAGGTGGCGAACAGGACGGAGCCGTCATGGAAACGCTCCTCCTTGACCACGTCCGGGCTGCCCGGTTCCGGATCGACGACCTTGACCTCGCCCGGCTCCCAGTCCTTCGGCAGCACGAAGTCCTGCGGAAGGCGGATGAGCACCTTGGCCTGCATGTCGATCTCGTGCTTGTCGAGCGCCATTTCGGCCTCTTCCAGCGAGGAGAACACGCGGCCCTGGCCCTTGGCGCCGTCGATGACGGTGGTCAGGTAGTACAGACCGAGGATCATGTCCTGGCTCGGCATGGTCACGGTGTGGCCGTCTGCCGGCTTCAGGATGTTGTCGGAAGCCATCATCAGGGAACGGGCCTCAGCCTGGGCTTCGGCGGACAGCGGCAGGTGGACTGCCATCTGATCGCCATCGAAGTCGGCGTTGAATGCGGCGCAGGCAAGCGGCGGCAGGTGGATGGCCTTGCCTTCCACCAGGATCGGCTCGAATGCCTGGATGCCCAGACGGTGCAGCGTAGGTGCACGGTTCAGGAGCACCGGATGCTCGGAGATGACCTCTTCGAGCACGCCCCACACTTCGGAGTCGGCGCGGTCCACGAGGCGCTTGGCGCTCTTCATGTTCTGCGCGAAGCCCTGGTCCACGAGGCGCTTGATGACGAACGGCTTGAACAGCTCGAGGGCCATCGGCTTCGGCAGACCGCACTGGTGCATGCGCAGGGACGGGCCGACCACGATCACGGAACGGCCAGAGTAATCCACACGCTTACCGAGCAGGTTCTGACGGAAACGGCCCTGCTTGCCCTTGAGCATGTCGCTCAGGGACTTGAGCGGACGGTTCGAAGCGCCGGTGACCGGACGGCCACGACGGCCGTTGTCGAACAGGGAGTCGACGGCTTCCTGAAGCATGCGCTTCTCGTTGTTGAGCATGATCTCCGGGGCGCCGAGCTCGATGAGACGCTTCAGACGGTTGTTACGGTTGATCACACGACGGTAGAGGTCGTTGAGGTCGGAGGTGGCGAAACGGCCACCGTCGAGCTGCACCATCGGGCGCAGGTCCGGCGGGATGACCGGGATCACGTCGAGCACCATGGCCTCCGGCTTGTTGCCGGTGGTTAGGAACGCGTTGACGACCTTCAGACGCTTCAGGGCGCGGGCCTTGCGCTGGCCGGTGCCCGTGTCGATCTCTTCGCGCAGCTGCTTGGAGGCTGCCTCGAGGTCGAAGTCCTGCAGACGCTTCTTGATGGCTTCGGCGCCCATGCAGCCTTCGAAGTAATCGCCGTAGCGGTCTTCCATCTCACGCCACAGGTCGACGTCGCCTTCCATGTCTCCCGGCTTCAGGGTCTTGAAGCGGTCGAACACGGCGCTCAGACGCTGGATCTGCTCGTCGTAGCGGGTACGGATGGCGGCCATTTCACGCTCGGCGCTGTTGCGCAGCTTGGCGCGTGCGGAGCCCTTGGCTTCGCCTTCGGCTTCGAGCTCGGCCAAATCGGCTTCGACCTTCTTGGCGCGCTCCTCGATTTCGGCGTTGCGGCGCTTCTCGAGGTTGGCGATCTCGTTGTCGAACTCCTGCTGCAGGTCCGGCAGGTCCTGATGACGCTGCTCTTCGTCCACCTTGGTGACCATGTAGGCCGCGAAATAGATGACCTTCTCGAGATCCTTCGGAGCGATGTCCAGCAGGTAGCCCAAACGGGACGGCACACCCTTGAAGAACCAGATGTGGGTCACCGGAGCGGCGAGCTCGATGTGGCCCATGCGCTCACGACGCACACGGCTCTTGGTGACTTCCACGCCGCAGCGTTCGCAGACGATGCCCTTGAAGCGCACGCGCTTGTACTTGCCGCAGGCGCATTCCCAGTCGCGGGTAGGTCCGAAGATCTGCTCGCCGAACAGGCCGTCTTTCTCCGGCTTCAGGGTACGGTAGTTGATGGTCTCCGGCTTCTTGACCTCGCCGTAGCTCCAGTTACGGATGTCGTCGGCGGTGGCCAGTCCGATCCTCAGTTTGTCAAATTCGTTGACGTCCAGCACTCTATTGTCCTGTCTATCGATTCTTAATGCTTATCACGTTGTTCGGGGATTGGCCGCGCTGCACGCTGTGCTGCAGCGCGGCCAATCCTTTCAATCACTGGAATTCGGGCTCCTCGGCAACCTGGTCTTCCTTGGCGGCGGCGTCAGGACGCGCACCGATGTTGAAGCCGAGGTCATCGGAGGAAGTGGACGGATCGTCATCCTCGTCCTTCATGTCGATGGCCACGCCTTCGGCGTTGAGCACTTCGACATTCAGGGACAGGGACTGCATTTCCTTAAGCAGCACCTTGAAGGACTCCGGGATGCCTGCCGGCGGCAGGTTCTCGCCCTTCACGATGGCGCCGTAGACGCGCACGCGGCCGTCGACGTCATCGGACTTGGTGGTCATCATTTCGTGCAGCGTGTAGGCGGCACCGTAGGCCTCGAGGGCCCACACTTCCATCTCGCCGAAGCGCTGGCCACCGAACTGAGCCTTGCCGCCCAGCGGCTGCTGGGTGATCATGGAGTACGGGCCGGTGGAGCGGGCGTGGATCTTGTCGTCGACCAGGTGGTGCAGCTTCAGCATGTACATGTAGCCCACGGAGATCGGCTTCGGGAACGGTTCGCCGGTACGGCCGTCGAACAGGGTCGCCTTGCCGTCGGGGCCGACGAGCTTGTTGCCGTCGCGGTCCGGAAGGGTGCAGCTGAGCAGGCCCTTGATGGTTTCCGGACGGACGCCGTCGAACACCGGGGTGGCCACCGGAGTGCCCGGAGCGCCCTTTTCGGCGCCCTGCGGCACGTACTTCTTCCAAGCGGCCTCGGCATCCGGATCCAGGGAGATGTCCCAGCCGGCGTGCGCGATCCAGCCGAGGTGCAGTTCCAGCACCTGGCCAAGGTTCATTCGAGAAGGCACGCCCAGCGGGTTCAGCATGATGTCGACCGGAGTACCGTCGGCGAGGAACGGCATGTCCTCTTCCGGCAGGATGCGGGAGATGACGCCCTTGTTGCCGTGACGGCCGGAGAGCTTGTCGCCCTGGGTGATCTTACGGTGCTGTGCGATGTAGACGCGAATCATCTGGTTCACGCCGTTCGGCAGTTCGTCGCCGTCTTCCTCGGCGTCTTCGCGGGTGATTTCCTTGACCGCGATGACGGTGCCGGTCTCGCCGTGAGGCACGCGCAGCGAGGTGTCACGCACTTCGCGGCTCTTCTCACCGAAGATGGCGCGCAGCAGACGCTCTTCCGGAGTCAGCTCGGTCTCGCCCTTCGGGGTGACCTTGCCGACCAGAATGTCGCCAGCTTCGACTTCGGCGCCGATGCGGATGATGCCACGCTCGTCGAGGTTGGCCACCGCGTCCTCGCCGACGTTCGGCAGGTCGCGGGTGATCTCTTCGGCACCCAGCTTGGTTTCGCGGGCGTCGATCTCGTACTCCTCGATGTGGATGGAGCTCAGGGTGTCGTCCTGCACGAGGCGCTGGGAGATGATCACAGCATCCTCGTAGTTGTAGCCGTTCCACGGCATGAAGGCGATGAGCAGGTTCTTGCCCAGTGCCATCTCGCCCTTCTGGGTTGCCGGACCATCGGCCAGCACGGTGCCGGCTTCCACGCGTTCGCCGTCGTGGATGAGCGGGACCTGGTTGTAGCAGGTGGTCTGGTTGGAGCGCTGGAACTTGGCCAGCTTGTAGGAGCTGGTGGTGCCATCGTCGTTCATGGTACGGATGATGTCGGCGGACACGTAGGTCACCACGCCCGGCTTCTCGGCCAGGATGACGTCGCCGGAATCGACGGCGGCGCGCCATTCGGCGCCGGTGCCCACGAGCGGACGCTCGGATTCGATCAGCGGCACGGCCTGACGCTGCATGTTGGTGCCCATCAGCGCTCGGTGTCCCTCATCGTGCTCCAGGAACGGAATCAGGGAGGCGCCGACGGAAACCATCTGACGCGGGGAGACGTCCATGTAATCGACGGAGCTGACCGGCACATCGACCGCTTCCTCTTCGCCGACTCGGGCAAGGGCCTGCTTCTTGACGAAGTTGCCGTTCTCGTCGAGCTCCTGGTTGGCCTGGGCGATGACGTGCTCGGCATCGCGGTCTGCGGTCATGTACTCGACTTCGTCGGTGACGTGGCCGTTGACGACCTTGCGGTACGGGGTCTCGATGAAACCGAACGGGTTGATGCGACCGAAGGTTGCCAGGGAGCCGATCAGACCGATGTTCGGGCCTTCAGGAGATTCGATCGGGCACATACGGCCGAAGTGGGACGGGTGCACGTCTCGCACTTCCATGGAGGCGCGGTCGCGGGACAGGCCGCCGGGGCCCAGAGCGGACAGACGACGCTTGTTGGTCACGCCAGCCAGCGGGTTGTTCTGGTCCATGAACTGGGACAGCTGGGAGGTTCCGAAGAACTCCTTGATGGTGGCGTTCACCGGACGGATGTTGATCAGGGACTGCGGGGTGATGGCCTCGGGATCCTGGGTGGTCATACGTTCGCGGACCACACGCTCCATACGGCTCAGACCGGTGCGCAGCTGGTTCTGGATCAGCTCGCCGACCTGGCGGATACGACGGTTGCCGAAGTGGTCGATATCGTCGACGTCCACGCGCAGGTCAACGTCCTGGCCGTCGCGCTTGCCCGGGAACTTGGTCTCGCCCGCATGCAGGGTGACCAGGTACTTGATGGTGGCGATGATGTCTTCGCGGGACAGGCTGCGGTCGTTGACGTCCTTTTCCAGACCAAGCTTGCGGTTGATCTTGTAACGGCCGACGCGGGCCAGATCGTAACGCTTGGTGTTGAAGTAGAAGGAGTCCAGCAGGTTCTTGCCGGCTTCCGGGGTCGGGGTGTCGGCCGGACGGATCTTGCGGTACAGGTCGGTCAGGGCCTCGTCCTGGGTCTGCACGGTCTCCTTGGCGAGAGCGTCCATGACCAGCGGGTAGTCCTTGAAAGCGTCGGCGATCTCATCCTTGGTCATGCCGATGGCCATGAGGAACACGATGGCGGACTGCTTGCGCTTGCGGTCCACGCGCACGCCGAGGACGTCGCGCTTGTCGATCTCGAACTCGAGCCATGCGCCACGGCTCGGGATGATCTTCGCGCCGAAGACTTCCTTATCGGAGGTACGGTCCTGGGAACGGTCGAAGTACACGCCCGGGGAACGCACGAGCTGGGACACGATCACTCGCTCGGTACCGCCGATGATGAAGGTGCCGTGCGGGGTCTGCAGCGGGAAATCGCCCATGAACACGGTCTGGGACTTGATTTCGCCGGTGTCGCCGTTTTCGAATTCGGCGTTCACGTACAGCGGCGCGGAGTAGGTGTAATCCTTCTCCTTGCATTCCTGCACGGTGTGGCGCGGTTCTTCGAAGTACGGATCGGAGAAGGTCAGGCTCATGGTCTGAGCGAAGTTCTCGATCGGGGAGATCTCCTGGAAGACCTCGTCAAGACCGGAGGTGTGGGGCACGGTGTTGGTGCCGTTCTCCAGATCCTCCTGGACTCGCTTCTGCCAGCGCTCGTTGCCGATGAGCCAGTCAAAGCTGTCAGTCTGTACACCCAACAGGTAGGGTACATCAATGGGCTCGCGGATGGAGCCGAAATTCACACGGTCCGACGCCTTGTGCAGATCAATATCATGCTGGTCGGCGCGTGCGATGATGGTGGTGGTGTTCGTCGTAGCCTCAGCCAATGGACGTTCCTTATCGCTCGCTAATCGTATCGATATGTTTCCCCGGAAGCGCTCTCATTGGCCACCATATGCCTAATACGCGGGCGCTTCTTCCTTGTCAGCGTGCCCGCTATATGACACGCATCTACGCAAAGTCATAAGAATAGCATAACCTGTAGATTTTATTCCACTGTGATGCCGACCGGTTCCGACTTGGTTTTCGCATGTCCTTTGACCGACAGTTGGGCCGAATACACGCCACGGTCCACGTTCGGCAGGTCCGCCGCGTCGGCGCATTCGCTGCCGGAACGCACGCCCGGCCAAGTGATCGTCTGCTTGACCTCGTCGCCCTTGGCTATCAGCCGGTAATCCGTGTCCACGGGGCATACGTTCGATTTCCAGACCACGTCCTTGCCCGACTTGATCGTCAGCACCATGCCCGCCTGGGACACGTCGATCAGACAGCCAGCCTTGCCGGAACCGTTGTATTTCATGGAAGCGGTGAAGTCCATCGTGCCGCCCACACCGAAGCTCGATGCGGCCGGAGTAAGCGACAGCGCGACGTTGGATGCGTCGCAATCGGGAACGCTGCTTTTCTGCTGTTGGGTCGGCGACGGCACCTCCTTGCGGGAGATCGCGTAAACATCGGCATGGTGGATTTCGCGGTTGACAGCGACGACGCCCTGCGTCAGCGAATACAGGCAGAATACGATGAAGCTCAGCACCAGCACCGTCGCGATACCGAAAACGATGCGGCGGCGGCGATACATCGCCTGCTGTTGTTTCGTACGTTTCTTACCGGTCCGCGGGGAGGTCTTGTAAGCCATGGCTCCCAGTCTAGCGTGTCATCCTCCGTGCGGCACCGCGGCCGCACGCACCACGCATGCCGTGTACGTTACACCGGCAGCCGCACCCCTCCCCCGGGCAGGATTTCGATCAGACCGTCCTCGTCAAGCGACGCGATGCATTTGTCCAGCTGCACGTGGTCTTTCCACAGCCGTTCGACGCTCTTGCGATCAAGCACCGTCTCGCCATCCGGCAGGCCGCGCAGCGCGTTCAGCACCAGCCCGCGCACCTGCCGGTCCGTACCTTGGAATCGTTGGCGTGGTCGCGTACGCCGCTGCCCCAATCCCGGTCTTCCGTTGCGTAGGAACGCGCATTTTCCGGCGATCGGACAGGCTTCGCATAATGGCGATTTCGCAGTGCACACCGTCGCGCCGAGTTCCATGACGGCCTGGTTCCACACGACGGACGGGCGATCGAAACGACGGCATTTCGCGGAATCATCGTCCGGCAGCAGCCGTTTCGCCAGCGCGCGTTCCGCGGGACTTGCGCTGCCGCCGAGCGATTCGACGCCGACGAACGCACGTGACAGCACACGGCGGATGTTCGTGTCGACCACCGCGATACGTTCGCCGAAAGCGAACGACAGCACCGCGCTTGCCGTGTAATCACCGATGCCGGGCAGAGCAAGCAATTCGTCGTACGTATGCGGCAGCTCGTCGGCGTAATCGCATGCGATGACGTGCGCGCATTCCTGCAATCGCAGGGCGCGCCGCGGATAGCCAAGCCGCCCCCATGCGGTGATCACGTCGGATTTCGGGGCGTCGGCGAGCGCGGCTGCGTCCGGCCATCGGTCCATCCATGCGGTCCAATACGGCACGACGCGGCCCATCTGCGTCTGCTGGCTCATCACTTCGGAAACGAGCACGCCCCACGGTGTGGTGCGGCCGAATCGCCATGGCAGGTCGCGCGCGTTGGTCTGCCACCATTGCGCGAGCGTCGTTGCGATTTCGTCAGCATCGGAAGCATCGGAGGTGACGGCGGTGGCGGAATCGGCAAAGTCGTCAAAGTCGGCGTCACGTACGGCGGTGTCGTATGTGGTGTTCGTGTCGTTCATCGTTCCTATTCTTAGCATTTATGACGAACGAAGAACATACCGATAACGCGCAGGGCGCAACGCGCGACGCCGAGACGCAGGCGGCCGAAGCCAAGGTCGAGAAGATGTTCGAATACGGGTACCGCAAGTCCAATTACGGCCCGGACGAACTGGTGACCGACGCGCACGGCAATCCGATTTCCGTGGTGGACGCGATGCTGAGCGCGAAGGACGCGGCGAAGGCGGAGACCTCCACCCCGCACCTGTGCTACTACTCCCCGCGTATTCCGGGCAACACGGGTTCCGCGATCCGCCTGTGCGCCGTGACGGGAACGATTCTGCACCTGGTGGAACCTTTGGGTTTCAATCTGCGGGATACCAAGCTGCGCCGTGCGGGGCTCGACTACCATGACATGGCGCATGTGGTGCTGCACCCGAATTTCGAGGATCTGGTGGAATCGATGCCGGATTCGCGCATCATCGCCTTCACCGCGCACGCCACCAAGCTGTACACCGACATCGAATACAAGCCGACCGACATCCTGCTGTTCGGTCCGGAACCGGGCAATATCCCCGATCCGATGGACATCATGGCCGGCCCGCATGTGGCCGAGCAGGTGCGTCTGCCGATGCGGCCGTCGCTGCGTAGCCTGAATCTCACCAACTGCGCCTCCATCGCCATCTACGAAGCCTGGCGCCAGCTGAACTTTGCCGGCGGTAAGTAAAAACAGTTTTACAAACGCAAAAGAGCCCGGCCCTCCGTGCAGGAAGGTCGGGTTCTTTCGTAAGAACGTCAGTTCTTGAAGGAGTGGATCGGCGCCGGAATGCGGCCGCCACGGGTCACGAAGGCCTCGCAGCTGGTCTGGTTCACCGGAATGATCGGCGCGTAGCCCATGAGGCCGCCGAAGTTGGCCATCTCGCCCACGCCCTTGCCTTCCACCGGGATTACACGCACGGCGGTGGTCTTCTGGTTGACCATGCCGATGGCCGCCTCGTCGGCGATGATGCCGGAAATGGTGGCCGCGGTGGTGTCGCCGGGGATGGCGATCATGTCAAGGCCGACGGAGCATACGCAGGTCATGGCCTCAAGCTTTTCGATCTTCAGGCAGCCGTTGTTGGCCGCGTCGATCATGTTCTTGTCTTCGGAGACCGGAATGAACGCGCCGGACAGGCCGCCCACGTAGGAGGACGCCATGATGCCGCCCTTCTTCACCTGGTCGTTGAGCATGGCGAGCGCGGCGGTGGTGCCTGGGGCGCCCACCTGTTCGAGGCCGATCTTCTCCAGCACTTCGCCGACGGAGTCGCCCACGGCGGGGGTCGGGGCGAGCGAGAGGTCGATGATGCCGAATGGCACTCCGAGTCGGCGGGAGGCCTCCTGGGCCACCAGCTGGCCGACGCGCGTGATCTTGAACGCGGTGCGCTTGATGGTTTCGCACAGGAACTCGAAGTCCTTGCCCTTGGCCTCGTCGAGCGCGCGGGAGACCACGCCCGGTCCGGAGACGCCGACGTTGATGACCGCGTCGCCTTCGGTCACGCCGTGGAAGCCGCCTGCCATGAACGGGTTGTCGTCCGGGGCGTTGCAGAACGCCACGAACTTCACGCAACCGTAGGAATCGTTGTCTGCGGTGGCGTGCGCGATGTCCTTGACGATGTGGCCGAGCAGTTCGACGGAGTTCATGTCGATGCCGGTTTTGGTGGAGCCCACGTTCACGGAGGAGCACACGATGTCGGTTTCGGACAGGGCCTGCGGCAGGGAGCGGATGAGCATTTCCTCAGCCGGGGTCATGGACTTGGACACGAGCGCGGAGTAGCCGCCGATCAGGTCGACGCCGACCTTCTTGGCCGCGCGGTCGAGCGCGTGTGCGATCTTGACGAAATCCTCGGAGCTCTTGCAGGAGCTTGCGCCGACCAGGGAGATCGGGGTGACGGTGATGCGCTTGTTGACGATCGGGATGCCGAAATCGCGTTCGATGGCCTGGCCGGTGGACACGAGGTCCTTGGCGTACGTGGTGATCTTGTTGTAGATGTTCTCGCAGACCTCGTCGACGCTGTCGGCTGCGCAATCCAGTAGGCTGATGCCCATGGTGATGGTGCGCACGTCGAGCTTCTCCTGCTCGATCATCTTGTTGGTCTCGTGGACCTCCATGATATTCAGCATGGTTTTTCCTTACGATTGGTACGATTCGTGGCTTCGGTTGCTTGCATGGCTTACGTGTGCCGCGGATCAGACGCGGTGCATCTTGGTGAAGATCTCTTCGCGCTGGCAGCGGATGCGCACGCCGATCTCCTCGCCGAGCTTGTCGAGATCGTCGACGACTGTGCCGAATTCCTCGTCCGCGTTGGAATAATCCACAATCATCATCATGTTGAAGAAACCGTCGATGATGGTCTGGGAGATGTCGAGCACGTTGACCTGGTGCGCGGAAAGATAGGTGCAGACGCGGGCGATGATGCCGACAGTATCCTGACCGACGACGGTGATGATTGCCTTGTTCATGGAACTCCCTAAACGTGAGGTGTGAATATCCAGTTACCGTCTCGGCAAATTGCCGGACGTGCCCTCCAGTATAGGAAAGGCACGTGCCAAAACACCCCTCTCTCCCGCTTTTCGCATTACATGGTGAGACGCCACACGCGCATGTCAGTAGTCAAACGTTTACCTAGGTCGTCACCGCCCACGGATTCACCCGCGCCGTGTCGCAACACAGCATGACATGCAACATCCGCCGGCAAATTACAACGCAGCGCACATATCGTGCCCATATCTCGCACATATCGCGTACATACCCCTGCACATACGGCAGCGGCCCCGCACCCGCCGTGTCACAAGGAACACGCAGGAACGGGGCCGCCGGATACGGCTCTACGTCTTAGCGCCAAATACCGTTCAATGCACGCGCATCAACCGCATCGATCTTGCCGGACGACGCGATGCGAAGCTCACCGTCGCCATCAGCGCCTTGGAACAGCATGCTTCCTGCCGTCTGACCGCCATTGAGGAACACTTCGACAACATTGCGGTCGAAGAACACCTCCACCTGGCGAACATCGGTGATGCCGCTGTCGAAGTCGACATCCTCCACCGCAGTGCCCTTGGCCACCAGGCGGGTCACGCCATCAGTGCGCTGCAGCAGCAGTTCGGTCGGCCTGCCGTCCTGCGGGTTGACGCCCTTCGCCAGCACCATGATGGCATCGGCATCATCCGCCAGATGCACGTTCGCATAGTATGCGTTGCCGGGAGCCGTAACGACCATATCCCCGCCATCGCCGTGCACGGCAAGACGCTCGCCGAGCAGCTCGCGGTACACTTCGCTCACCGGCTTGCTGTACAGCCTGCCGTCACGCACATGCAATTCGCGCGGCAGCGACATCATGCCGTTGGCCAGGCACGGCTGTTCGACACGCATCTCCGGAAAATCGGTGAACCAGCCGAATACGATGCGACGGCCGTTATCGTCGGCGAAGCTTTGCGTGGCGTAATATCCGGTGCCGAAATCGCACCAGTCGCTGGCCTTGACATCCAGTTTCGGACCATTATCGGTATTCACCAAGTCGCCGGCATACCAGCGCACCTGCTGGAAACGTCCCTGCTTGTCGCGGTAATGCATCAGCGCGCCCACGGCAACGGTCACGCCGTCGACCTGGAACAGGTCAGGGCATTCGTAGGTGCGTGCGATCTGATGACCGAAATCGGCGAGCACCGGCCCTTCGTAGCGCCATGTCACATTGCGCTTGAGCGGTTTCTTCGCGGAGAACAATGTCATGGCGGGAACGGTGGCGTTGTTCGGCTGGTCGACCCCCGGCTTGCCCTGAGGAGAATAAGTGAACCAGCCGCCGGTGTTCTGGGTGCTGATGCCGGGAACCGCACTATCGGCGGCGTCTGCGCCAAATTCCGATACCGGCAGATTGGTGGCGGTTACCATATAGGCACGATCCGGGTCGAGCGCCTCGCCGCCCATGCCGCATTCAACCTTCGGATCACGGAAGTCATAGCCAAAATCGTCATTCGCACGCAGCGCCACCGGCGATTCCACGCGAACATGCACGCCGTCCTCGCACAGGCAGGTGGTCTGGTATTCGGTGACGGAGGATTCGTCGCCGCGGGTTTCCAGATGACGGGTCAGGTACAGGCGGATGGCGTTTGCCTCGTTGCCGGCGACCGGATTGTCATGCTCGTCCACGGTCACGGCCGAACCGGAGAACGCGCCGCCGACGATACGCTCGTCGGTGTGCAGTTCGGGCTGCGGTTCCAGGAAGACTGGCAGATGAGTCCAATGCACCAGATCACGGCTTACCGCGTGCCCCCAATGCATATTGTCCCAGCCGAAACCATACGGGTTGAGCTGGAAGAACAGGTGGTAGCGCCCTTGGAACTGGCACAGGCCGTTCGGATCGTTCATCCAACGTGCGAACGGTTCGAAATGCGCGCCCGAACGCCCGAAACGGTTGTAGATCTGTTCCAGCGTGGGCTGTGCAGGCCAATCGGTGTCGCTTGGATTCATGTTCACGTAGCGAACGCCGTTGTCAAGCAGGTCATCGCATTCGGAAAGGTAGCCGAAGCGTACAACCAGGCCGCTTGCCGCCACGGTGACGGTGGATTTCTGCGGCACCGCAATGGAGAAATGATGCCTGCGTTCGGCGATGGGCATGGTGTGCGCCGCGATTGCGACGCCGTTGCCGTCCGCAACGGTGACGACGGCGTTCCCCTCGCCACAGCGTTCGGCGAACAGATCGAGCTGCCGGTAGCCGCCGGTTTCGATGGAGATGGAATAGGTATTCGACATAGTAGACCCCTCTACACGTGTGAAATGAATATGGAAAATGGATGGAAATACTCAAAGACGCAGTGCCGTCAGGAAACGATCGAATCGCGTTCGATGATGCGGCAACGCAACGGTGTCATCGGGCCGTTCTCCGAACGCCTGATCGAATCCTCACTGCGTGCAAGGCTTTCCGTGGCGGCTTCATCGTCGATCATGGCGACCAGCTGATGCACCGCTTCGAAGCCCATTTCGTAGTGAGGAAGCTCCAAGGTGGTCAACGCGGGTTTGAGCACGTCCGTAATGAGCGGCTGGTTGTCGATGCTGATCACGGAAACGTCTGTGCCGATGCCGACCGACCGCTCTCTGGCCGCCTCGTAGATGAAGGTCGCGCGCACATCGTTGAAGCAGAAGATGCCGTCCGGCTTGATCTCGTCGAACACGCGACCGGCTTCCGAAGCGGCGTTTGTGGCCTCTTCCACGTTGACGACCAACTGCTCGTCGAAGGGGATGCCCGCGTCCGCGAGCGCTCGGCGATACCCGGCGAACCGCTCCCCCTGGGCGATAATGGTGATTGAGGAACCGTAGTAAACGATGCGTTTGCAGCCGGCCTGAATCAGCCGATTGGTGGCATCGTACCCTGCCATTTCGTCGTCGGGGTAGATCGAGGGAATCTTGTGATTCTCGTCTTCGCTGTCGACGACGACCGTGGGGCTGCCTTCGAGTTCGGCGGGGATCTCCACAACACGGTGGTACATCATGGCATACAGGAAACCGTCCACGCGGTACTGCCGCAGGGCCGCGATCTCCTGGTTCTCCAGTTCCCGATCGTTTCCCGTATTGACGGTGAGCAGAATATAGCCGAGTTTGCGCGCTGCCTCCTGCGCTCCCACCAGTACGCGCCCGGCATATGGCGTGGTGGCGATCTCATCGGTGATAAAGCCGAGGACATACGACCTGCTGGTGCGCAATGTACGCGCCACGGAGTTCGGCTTGTATCCCATTGATTGGGCCGTTCCGCGCACTCGTTGCGCCACCGCCTTGCTGACGCGATTGCGGTCCTTGTTGTTCATGACCAATGACACGGTGCAAATGGAGACGCCGGCCTCTTTTGCGATGTCTTTGATCGATACCAATGGTTTTGCCTTGTCTGCTTGGCGGCTTTGTGAAGCGGATTCCATTGTATGCCCGCCTTTCTTTGGCGACACTCTGCCGTTCAGCTTTTCGCGTATCGGATGCCCGGCTGCTCCCGGTCATGGATGTCCATTCCCGGAATCCGGCCGAACGAGTACACGATCCACGCAGTGCAGAACATCGGCAGCGACATGCCGAACACCATGAGCAGACCCGGCCATTGCGCCCAGGCAAGGATCGCCAGCAGTGCGAGTCCGATCTGCAGCAGGGTGCACAGCGGACGGGCCACGATCATGGTCAGTGTTGTGCGGACGATCCACAGCGGACGTTCGTCATAGTTCGCGCGCACCACCCAGACCAGCATGGTGAAGGCCAGCAATACCAGTGCCAGCACGAACAGTACGCCGGAAACCGCCACGTCGAACGTTCCGCGTGCATGCCAGTTCATCATGTAGTAGTCGATGGCGAGCACCACCCAGCATACGGCCAACGGCCAGCCGAAGAGATTCGCCTGCTTGAGCTCGTTTTTCCATGCGCCATGGAAGATGCCCCATACTTCCTTGGCACGCATCGACCGATCCTCAGCACGCAGCCACGTGCGGAACGTGGTTTGCGCGGCGGCGCAGGATGGGAAGAATCCCAGCACCACGGCACCCAGCAGTGTGTGCACGAGCATGGCGATGTTCACCACGAAGATCGTGAGCAGCAGACGGCAGAACCGTTCATAGGCCACGGAAAAACGAGCGAGCATGGCGAATCCCTTTCAATCAGCCCTTGACGGCGCCGAGCATGACGCCCTTGTTGAAGTACTTCTGCAGGAACGGGTACAGCACCAGCAGAGGCAGGGTGGAGACGATGATGATGCCGAACTTGATCTGGTCGGCCGCCTGCTGTTGGGCCGCGGCGTTGACGTTCGTACCGGTGCCTTGCGCCACCAGCAGCAACTGCTGCAAGACCACCTGCAACGGCTGCTTTGTGTCGTCGGTGATGTAGATCAAGCCTGTCATGAAGTCGTTCCAGTGGCCGACGAAGTAGTACAGGCCGATGACGGCGAGGATGGCGGAGCTCAACGGCAGCACGATCTTGAAGAAGTAGCCGAAGTAGCTCAGGCCGTCGATCTGCGCAGCATCATGCAGTTCCTCCGGAATGGAGGTTTCGAAGAAGGAGCGCGCCACGATCACGTTGTATACGGAGACAGCGCCGGGCAGGATGAACACCCACATGGTGTTGTTGATGCCGAGGGCTTTGTACAGCAAATAGTTCGGAATCAGGCCGCCGCTGATGAACATGGTGACGGTGAACAGGAACATGATGACGCGGCGCGGCTTGAATTCGCGGCGGGACAGCGCGAAGGCGCAGGGGATGGTCACGGCCATGTTGACCGCGGTGCCGACCACCGAGTAGATGATCGTGTTGAGATAGCCCTGCCAGATGCGATGGTTGGCGAACACCTTCGCATACCCGACGAAGGTCACGCCTTTGGGCAGCAGGGTCACTTCGCCGCCGGCCACGGCATTCGGGTCGGAGAACGATGCGATGACCACGAACCACAGGGGGTAGAGCACTGCGACCACGGTGAACACCAGAAGCAGCACGATGACGAAGTCGACGGCCAGATCACCTGGCGTTTTCTTCTGACGTACATGCTTGTTCCAGGGAATATCGTTCTTGCTTTGGGCAACGGCCCCGGTTGTTGTTGCAGACATGATGACTGCCTCCTAGAAAATGCTCGTATCGGAAACGCGCTTGGCGATCGCGTTCGCGGTGATCAGGAAGACGAAGTTGACCAAGGTATTGAACAGGCCGATGGCGGTCGAATACGAATACTGGCCGTTAATAATACCGATCTTGTAGGTGTAGGTCGCGATGACCTCGGTGGCCGGCATATTCAGCGAATTCTGCATCAGGTAGATCTTGTCGAAACCCACGTTGAGCACGGAACCCATGTTCATGATGAGCAGGATTGCACAGGTCGGCATGATCGCCGGCAGGTCGACGTAACGGATCAGTTGCAGACGGCCGGCGCCATCGATCTTCGCGGCCTCGTACAGCGAGGTGTCCACGCCGGCGAGCGCGGCCAGGTAGATGATGGAGTTCCAGCCGACGTGCTGCCAGACTTCGGAGATCCAGTAGACGGCGGTGATGGCGCTGGTGGAGCCCATCAGCGATTCGTCGCCGAAGAAGCGGCCCAGGATGCCGGAGCCCGGGGACAGGAAGATGTTGAGCATCGAGACGATGACCACCACGGAGATGAAGTGGGGCATGTAGGTGACGGTCTGTACGAAGCCCTTGATCTTCTTCGAGCCGATCTGGTTGATCAGCAGGGCCAGGATGATTGGGAAGATGAAGCCCATGACCAGCGTCCACAGGGAGATGCGAATGGTGTTGGTCATGATCTCGCCGAATAGCGGGTTATGGAAGAACTCGTTGAAATATTTGAATCCTACGAACTTGCCGCCGGTCAGACCCTTGGTCGGGTCGAATTCACGGAAGGCAAGCTGGATGCCCCACATCGGCACGTAGGCGAACAGGCCGACGAAGAACAGGGCGGGAGCGGTGAGGATCCACAGCTGCCAGTAGCGGCGGAAGTGGTCGGCGATGCGATCGAGCAGACCTGGTTTCTTGCGGTCGGGAGCCGCTTCCATCGCCACGGTCCGTGCAGCAACGCCTTGCGATGTTTGTGCACTCATGTTGGTCTCCAATTTAGGATGATTGCTAGGGAACAAAAATGCGGGGTCCGGCGGCAGTCACGGGAGAGAAACGAACCCGTGCGATGGACCCCGCGGTATTACTTGGCTACTTGGTGTACTTGTCGTACCACTTCTGCCAAATCTTGATGTTGGCGTCGAGGCCGAGGGTCGGTTCGGACACCTTCTTCACGTAGGCATCCCATTCCTTGTCGATGCCGCCCTTCTGGACCCACTTCGCGATCTGGTTGTTCGCGTAGTTGGAGATGGCGGTGTTGTTGTTTTGCAGGGTGTTGGAGTCCTCGGTATTCGGGCGCACGTAAATCGGTACGACATCCTTGACGCCGTCGACACGGTTGCGCGCCTCACGAATGGCCAAATCGGACGCAGTGACCTGGTCGGCGTTGGTGTCGTTGACCATCTTCACGTCGTCGCGAATCCAGCCACCGAAGCGGTCCTGCAGGGCGACGGCGCGGGTATCAGGATATTCGGCGTAGGCTTTAGCCTTGTCGATGGTGTACTGGTGGTCGCCGTCATCGGAGACGATATCCGGAATAGAGCCGAAGAATCCAGCCACGGAAAGCTTCTCGCCGTACATGGCGTCGATCACCTTGTAGATGGCGTCCTGGTTGGCTGCGTTCGGGTTGACGGTCAGGCCGGAACCGGAGTAGGCCCAGCGGCAGGCGTCCTGGGAATAATCCCACTTGACCTGGGAGTCGGGCGTGGAGGCGTCCTTCTTCAGCGGCGGCAGGGTGACGTACTGGTCGCCAAGCGCGTTGCCGTATTCGGCGTAGTTGGACCAACCGAAGGAGACGCCGGTCAGCGCGGTCTTGCCGTCACTGACGGTCTGCGAAGTGTATTGCGAGGCGTCGCGGGTGAGCACATCCTTCGGGATAAGGCCCTTGGCCATGAGTCCGTGCAGGTAGGAGACGACGTCCTTGAGCGCGTCGGAGGTGTAATAGCTCTTAACCTTGCCGTTGTCCACATAATAGCCCTGTTCGGAAGCGCCGCCGCCCATGAAGGAGGTGACCACGCCTTCGGAGTTCATCAGCGCCAGAGGGCTCCACAGGCCGAAGCCGAGGCTGCGGATATTCATCGGCACCTCATCAGCCTTGCCATTGCCGTTCGGATCCTGGGTCTTGAATGCATCGAGCACGTTCTCGAGCTCGTCCCAAGTGGTCGGCATCTGGAGTCCCAGCTTGTCCAGCCAGGTCTTGTTGATGAACATGTGAGTGCCGGAAACCTCGTAACCCTTGCCGCGGTCGGAGGGCAGCATGGCGATCTTGGTGCCATCGGTAACGTACTTCGCGGCGCCCGGCTGGGCCTTGAGGAACTTCTTGACGTTCGGCATCTTGTCCAGATGCGGCTTGAGATCCTCGAAATAGGTGCTGTACTTGGCCGCATCCACCATGCTGAACAAGCTCAAGCCAATGTCCGGGAATTCACCGGCGGCCATCTTGGCGCTCTTCTGCTGGCCCCAAGCGTTGTCGGAGACTTCCTGCCACTTGATGGTGCAATCGCAGGCGGCTTCCAGATCCTTGGTGTACTGGGTGTCCTGCATCGGATGATCGGTCACGTTACGGCGGACAAGAATATTGACGATCGGCTTGCCGTTCTCGTCCGTGGTGGCCTGCTTGTTGCCGCAGGCGGCAAACGTCGTGACCATAGTCGCGACTGCAGCTATTGATGCCAACAGGCGAACACTTCTTCGTGCCATGATTAGGCTCCTTCTTCCTTGATGTTTCCTCCTCGCACCGATGTAAGACGCACCGGTACGACCCCGTCAGCCACTTGCTTTGTGGTTGTTTCTTTGCGGTGGTTAACACTATAAATCATTAATCGTTTAATGTCAAACGTTAATCGTTTATCTCAATAGTTAGCGCTCTCATCGACCAGCCCCCCAGCGTCGCAAACGTAAACTTCGGCTCCATACTGCCGTTCTTGCAGAACACCGGAATCACCCACATCGCGACACGCCGTTAATCGTATAACGTATCGTTTTTCATCAAATACACGTGCAACCCGTCCGTTGTACGCACAAAAGCGTAGCCGAACATGACGGCCACCAAGTCGACACGTCGCTACTTACGAAAGGTGCTCCCCTCCTTCAGAAAGAAGGAGGGGAGCACGAATACGATCACAGACAGCACCAGCCCAAACACGTAGCCGCACCGGGAGCCGGGATGAAGCATTCGGCATCGTACCTGCTGGTCATCGCCGTGGAATACGCTGGTGCGCCATCTGGTCCACAAGTAAATCGTGCAAAAACGCGCGTTGGCGCACGTCCTTTTTCACGGGCGTGCGCCAACGCGCATTTTTGCATCGGCTTCTGCGATCAAGCCTCGCGGCTCGCGGAAGCCGCAGCGAACGCCGGCAAGGCGCGAGGCGCGTTGAAACCTTCCTTTTCGAAGCGGTCAGCAATCTTCTGTGCGATCTCGTGGCCCTGGCCCTTGTCCACCAGCGCGATGATGGAGCCGCCGAAGCCGCCGCCGGTCATGCGTGCGCCGTACGCGCCGTTGACACGAGCCACATCCACGGCAATATCCAGCTCGGGCACAGTCACTTCATAATCCGCAGCGAGCGAATCATGAGACGCGTTGAACAGTCGGCCCGCCTCGTCGATCTTGCCGTTGGCGAAGGCACGCACGAAGGAGTTGACACGGGCGATTTCGGTGATGACGTGGCGCACGCGCTTCTTCATCGTATCGTCTTCCAGCTTGTCGAGCGTTTCCTTGAGCGCCTGGAACGGATCGTCGGACTTGGCGATGCTGTCGGCGACCACACGCAGGTTGGCCACGCCGAGGATTTCGGCGGCCTTCTCGCAGGTGGCGCGACGCTGGGCATACTGGCCGTCGTTGAGCTGGTGCGGAGCCTGAGTGTCAAGCACCAGCAGTTCCAGACCGTACTTGTCGAGATCGAATTCCTGCTGGGAGACGTTCTCCAGCGGGCTCAGCTCTGGACGGCAATCAAGACGCAACGCATGGCCGAAAGTGCAGCGCATGGATGCGTTCTGATCGAGACCACCGGTGGACGCACCCGCCATGTCGTTTTCCGACTTGATGGCGGCGTTGATCAGCGTCACACGACCGGCATCGGATGCGCCATAACCCAAACCGTACACATCATCCAGCGCCAAGGCGGTGGAGCAGGTCATGGCTGCGGAGGAGCTCAGACCGGATCCGAGCGGAACGCAGGAGGAGAATGCCGCGTCGAAGCCCTGCACCGCATCGAAGCCGGCTTCGCGCAATGCCCAGGCAACGCCTACCGGGTAGGCGGCCCAGCCTTCCACACCACCGGCCTGCAGACCATCAAGGTCGGCTTCGGTAACGTTTCCGGAATCAACGTCGGAAACCACGCGCACCTTGGTGTCTTCACGCGGCTTGAGCGCGATGAACGTGCGGTGCGGCAGTGCGATCGGCAGGCACAGGCCCGCGTTGTAGTCGGTGTGTTCGCCGATCAGGTTCACACGGCCCGGTGCGGCCCATACGCCAGCCGGTTCCTCACCGTAGGTGGCGCGGAACAGGTCGGTCGCGTTCTTCACACCCTCGTCATGCGAGAGCGGCTCAATGAATTCAACAGCAGTCATTGGTGTTTTGTCCTTTGGGTTTTATTGGCTTTCAGCCTTCGATATCGATTGGTCCGAGCTCGTGGAAGCGCTTGGCGATGAGTTCCGGCGTGGTGTCGGACACCCATGCGGCCATGCCTGATTCGGAGCCGGCCAGATACTTGATTTTGTTGGCGGCGCGGCGGAACGAGAAGAACTGCAGGTTGAGGCGGTAGTTCTCGCGGCGCTTGTCGTGGATCGGGGCCTGATGCCAGGCAGCGATGTACGGCAGGTCCATGCCCTTGCCATCGCCCTTGTCGAAGAACGCATTGCCGCGCTTGAGCAAAGTGGAGTACATGACGGCCAAATCCCAACGTTCCTGATCGTTGAGCTCGTCGAGGGTGAGCACGTCACGCACCGGGGCCACATGCACCTCGAGCGGCCAACGGGCGGCGGCCGGCACGTAGGCCACCCAGCTGTGGTTGCGCATGACAATGCGTTCCTCGGCTTCGATCTCCGCGTTCATCAGGTCCTTGAGCAGGTTTCCGCCGGTCTTCTCATGGTAGGCTTCGGTCTGCTTGAGTTCGGCTTCCATCTTCGGTGCGATGAACGGATAGCAGTAGACCTGGCCGTGCGGGTGCGCCAGGGAGACGCCGATTTCCTGACCGTGGTTCTCGAACGGGAAGATCTGCTCGATACCCTCCATCTTGGAGATTTCGGCGGTACGGAACGCCCATGCTTCCACGACGGTGCGCAGGCGGGAGACCGGCAGGTCCGCCGGCAGGCCGTCTTCATCCGGGTCGAAGCAGATCACTTCGCAGCGGCCTGCAGCGAGCTTCTTCTCCCACAGCGGGTTACCGTTGACGTATTCCACGGCTTCGGAACGGCCCGGCACGCGCACCATCGACGGGAAGCGGTTTTCGAACACGACCACGTTGTAGTCGGTGTCCGGCACTTCGCCGTCCTGGTACGGATCGCCTGGCTTGCGCGCGGCCAGCGGATTGCCTTTGGCCGTCGCGCCCGGACCGGCGGTGATCGGACGGTTCATACGTGCGGTCGCCATCGGAATCCAATCGCCGGTCAGCGGGTCGCGGCGCATTTCCGGAGCCGCGTACGGCACTTCCTCGCCGGCCGCGTTGAGCTGGTTGGAGAAACGGTACGGAAGTTGGCGCGGATCCTTCAGTTCGCGAGTCTTGACGCCGGAGACGTATTCCGGATCGTCATCGAGATAGAAGAAGTCGCGGCCATCGGCAAGCGTGGTCGGCGTGATACGGATATGCTCCTTCGCATATTCTCCCGGAGTGTAGTTGACGAAATCACCCATGTGATTATTCACCTTCCTGAACCGGCTCGGCCTGGCGCGCCAGAACGAGCTCTTTGACCAAATCCCTTGTTTTCGACACCGAATCGGGGTCCAATCCGTCATCGGTGATGACCGTATCCACCTGGTCAAAACGTGCGAACAGCGACAGTGACGTGCAGCTCCACTTGGTGTGGTCGGTCAAAATTATCGTGCGATCGGCAATGTCCATCATCGCCATATCGGTTGCGGCTTCCAGCGAGTTCGGCATGAGGAAACCGCGCGGAATGGACACGGAATGCGTGCCCAGGAATACGGTGTTGACGCGCAGCGAGGCGACCACTTTGTCTGCGATCGGTCCGACGAGCGAGTTGGAGCGCGTGGTGACGCCGCCGGTGACGATGACTTCCACGTCTTTCGATTCAAGCGCCTGCACCAGCTCCGCCACCGGAATGGAGTTGGTAAGAATGGTGATGCCGGACGATTGCTGCGATTCGAGCAGATGCTGCGCGAACACGTACGCCGTGGTGCCGCCGCCGATGGCGATCACGTCGCCGGGGGCCACGTATTTGACGGCTTCCTGTGCGATGGCGTCCTTCAGACCGATGTCCATCTGCGACTTTACAGAGAACAGCGGTTCGCTCAGCAGTGTGCTGGTGCTGACGGCGCCACCGTGCACGCGCTTCAGCAGACCCTTGTCCGCCAGATCGGCGATGTCACGGCGAATGGTCATCGCGGAGACGCCCAATTCCTTGGACAGTGCAGTGATGCGCACCGCACCACGGGTACGCAGACGGCTCAAAATCAAATGCTGGCGTTGTGACGAAATCATATGAACATTATCGCACATGTTCACTCAAAAATACAACTGAGTTGAGCGTTTCGCGCGTGTTTCGCTCAAAGCCGCACCACAATCGACTCAAATTCAGCCTAAAACAAACAAAAACGAACGTCCTATATGCCACACCGACACACACCGGCTTTTGCCCAAAATGCCATGCGAAACCAATGAAAACGTGCGAGAATAAGGAACCATGACATACGTTTCCGAAAACTTTTGGCACGACGCAGTGAACAAAGCCACCACCGACCTTTTCACGTTCGGCTACAAGCACATCATCAAACCGCATTTCATCTTCAACCAGACGCCCGACGTGGCCCACAGCCAGATGATCGATTTCTGCAAGGTCACCCGCAACATTCCACCGCTGATGTGGCTATGCCGCGAAATGCTCGACTACACCGACCCGATACTGGAAACCAACGTGATGGGCGTCGACTTCGCCAATCCGTTCGGCCTGTCCGCCGGCCTCGACAAGGATTGCGAGATGCCGGTGCTGCTCGACAACGTCGGCTTCGGTTTCGAAACGGTCGGCTCCACCACGTCGCGCCCCTGCCCCGGCAACCCGCGCCCATGGTTCCACCGCCTGCCTGAATACGATTCGATGATGGTGCACGTGGGCCTTGCCAACGAGGGTTCCGCGGTGGTGATTCCGCGCGCCGAGAACGCATGGACGAAGGCGAAGAGCATGCAGGTGTCGGTTTCGATCGCTCGCACGAACGACAGCAAGACCGGCGATCTGGACGAAGGCATCGAGGATTACTGCATTTCGATGCGCCGCGCGGCCGGACGCACCGCCATGGTCGAAGTGAACATCTCCTGCCCGAACACCATGGCCGGCGAACCGTTCAACCAAAGCCCGGAAGCGCTCGACAAGCTGTTCACCGAACTGGACAAAATCGACCGTCCGCAGCCGACGCTCGTCAAAATGCCGCTCAATAAGACGTGGCCGGAATTCAAGGATCTGCTGGACGTGCTCGCCGAGCACAACGTGCAGGGACTGTCGATCGCCAATCTGCAGAAGGACCGCACCGGCATGTCCATTCCGCGCGATTGGGAGGGCGGACTGTCCGGCTCGCCGTGCTACGCGGCCAGCAACGAACGCATCAAGCAGGTCTACCGCGAATATGGCGACCGGTTCGCAATCGCCGGCATCGGTGGCGTCTTCACCCCGCAGCAGGCGTATGAGAAGATTCGTTGCGGTTCGTCGCTGGTGATGTTCATCAGCGCGCTTATGTACCGTGGTCCGCAGCAGATCACCGTGTTGAAGCGTGGACTGGCCGAACTGCTCAGGCGCGACGGGTTCGAACATGTCAGCGAGGCGGTCGGCATCGACGCGTGAAACTTTTTTAATTGCGATTTAAGTTGCGATTTAAAAAGCGATTTTTCGGCAATATAAAGGCGATTAATAAGTAAAAAACAGAGGCGCGTCTCCGTGGGAGGGCGGGCGTCCTGTTCACGACACACTCAAGGCCGTTCGGCCAGGCTTACGGTCGTGAACAGGACGCCCGCCCTCCCACTCGTTTTTTTGTTATGTTGCGTTGGGGTGTTATCCACTTTTCGCAATAAGAAAAAAGGGGGAGGGGAAGGAGGGTCAGCGGAAGGCGCCGCGGAGGTATGGCGGCTGGTAGGGGGCTTCCTCGACCGGCACGTCCAGTTTGTGGGCGGCACGGAGCGGCCAATACGGGTCGCGCAGGGCGGCGCGGCCGATTTCCACGGCGTCGGCGGCGCCCGACTTCAGAATCTTCTTCGCCTGCTTCGGCTTGGTGATGAGCCCGACTGCGGTGGTGGGAATGCCCGCGCGACTGCGCACCTGTTCGGCGAACGGCACTTGGTAGTCGGGCTTCACCGGAATGGTCACGTCGGGAATCAATCCGCCGGTGGACACGTCGATCAGGTCCACGCCGTGGGCCTTCAGAATCTTAGCCAGTTCGACGGTCTGGTCAAGGTCCCAACCGCCTGCGGCCCAATCGGTGGCGGAGACGCGCACCAGCACCGGCATGGTGTCGGGCACGACGGAACGAATCGCATCCACGACTTCGACCAGCATGCGGACGCGATTGTCGAACGATCCGCCGTACTCGTCGTCACGCTCGTTGATGAGAGGGTCGAGGAACTGCGACAGCAGGTAGCCGTGCGCGGCATGGACTTCCACCGCGTCGAAGCCGATGTTCATGGCACGCCAGGCGGCGTCGCGGAACTGGTCCACGATGGTGTGGATCTCATCGACGCTCAGCGCGCGCGGACAAGCCAGGGAACCGTATGCGTTGGCGCTTGGGCAAACCGTCCGCCATCCGCCTTGCTCTTCCGGCACGCTCTGTCCATCGAAACCGATCGCGTGGCAGCCGGTGGAACCCTTGCGTCCGGCGTGGTTGAGCTGCACCGCCATCGTGGCACCCGCTGCCTTCGCGTCGGCCACGATCCAACGCCATGCGTCCATCTGTCCGTCATCCCACAATCCCAGATCGCACGGCGAAATGCGGCCTTCCGGCGCGACGGCGGTCGCTTCCATGATGATCATGCCGAAGCCGCCCATCGCACGCGAAACGTAATGCTGGTAGTGGAATGGCGTGGGCTTGCCGTCCTGCGCCAATGCGGAATACGTGTCCATTGGCGGCAGCCAGATGCGGTTGCGCACGGTGACGCCACGCAACGTCATCGGATCGAACGGTTTGACCGTCTTGTTCTGCTTGCCGTTCTTCTTGTCTTCGCTCATTGTCATCTCTCTTATGAATCGTTGGTATCGCCTGAATCGTCGATATCCGCACCGCGTTCCCACGCGACGGGCATGGTACCGATTGCATTGTAAGCAGAACGCCCGCCGGTTGGGGCGGGCGTTCATGGACTGTTCACTTTGCCATGCGATTTACGCTCCGGTGACGTGGGCAGTCAGTGCGGTCAGTCAATGCGGGCAGTCGGCATGAATAGCCGACAATCGCAACTATTGATGCTGCTGGTCACTTTGCTGCTCAGCAGGCTGTTGCTGCGATTGCTGCTGCTGGCCTTGGTTGGTCTGCTGCTGGCTTTGCTGCTGACTGTTCTGCTGGCGCTGGTATTGGTACTGGTTGTATGTTCTGGTGGCGCCCTTCGAAACCGTGTACTTGTCGGCACCCTTTCCGTAATCGTTGTCGATCGGCGCGTTGATGGCGGCAAGATACGTGTTCATGAACTGCTTCCACGCCGGCGTTGCGATGTACATGCCGTACCAAGACGGGCGGTACACGCCGTTGATGGTCTTGTTGTCGAAGGTGTTGTTGATCGGGTCCTGCGCGTCGGCGACCGCGACGAACGCCGCGACCTGGTTCGGCACGAAACCTGCGGTGGTCATCACCGTGTTCTCGTTGGTACCGGTCTTGGCGAAGGTCTTGCGATTGTTGTCAAGCTGCGTGGTCGACGCTTCGCCGCCAGGCTGCACGACACCTTGGTTCAGCGCGTAGGACACGGTCTGCGCGATGTCCGGGTCGATGGCCTGATGGCAGTTCGCGGACGGCACTTTCACCTTGCTGCCGCTGCGGTCGGTCACCTTGGTGATGGCGATCGGAGTGCATTCCACGCCGTTGGCGCCCATGGTGGCGTACACGTTGGCCATGGTCAACGGCGACGCCTGCACCGTACCGATGGTCATTGGCGGCTGGAACGAGTTAGCGGAGTAGATGTCGGACGCGTTGGAGATGGCGTTGTGGTAGCCCATCTCCTTGGCCGCGTCGGCGATCGCGCACAGACCGATGTTCGACGCCATCGAGGCCTGCGTGGTGTTGTGCGACTTGATCAGACCCTGCAGCGGGCTTTCCGGAGAGGTGGTGCCGCCGCCGGAATTCTGCACCCTCCACGGGCCGACGAAACCGTAGCCGTTGCAGTTGAACTTCGACGTGTCGTAGACGGTGGATGTGACGAGCGACTCGTTGATGGAGTGGCCTTTCTGCATCCACGCCACCATGTTGATGGGCTTCCAGGTGGAGCCGACGTTGAAGCCCATACCGCCGCCGTCCTCCTGATCGACCATGTAGTTCATGGAGGTCTTGGTCTCGTCCGTTCGGGCGTCATCCGTGGCATCGTAGGTTCGGTTGATACCGAACGACAGGATTTCACCGGTGCCCGGCTTCACGGCCGCTATCATCACTTCGAATCCGGACGGGTCTGTGGCCGGCACGGTGCTGTTCGCCGCCTGCATGGCCGCGTTGTTGGCGTTGCGGTCGAGCGTGGTGACGATCTTCAGACCGCCTTCCTTCAGCAGCTTCTCGCGAGCCTCGTCGTCCTTGCCGAACGCCTTGTTCTTCAGGATCTGGTTGACCACGTACGAGCAGAAGAAGCCGGTGTTTTCAATGGCCGACTGGCATCCGGAGCTCACGTCCTGCAGGTTCAGCGTGTCCTTCAACGGCGTGTTGATGGCGTCTTTGAATTCCTTTTCGGAGGTGATGTAGCCCTGGTCGTGCATCAGCTGCAGCACGATGTTGCGCTGGTGTTCGGCTTCCTTCTGGTTGGCTTCCACGGAAGGATCGAAGTTCTGCGGATTCTTGGTGATTGCCGCGATGGTCGCCGCCTGGATGACGTTCAGTTCCGAAGCGGAGACATTGAAGTAGCGTTTGGCGGCCATTTCCACGCCGCACAGGTTGTTGCGGCCGAACTGCGCGATGTTAAGGTAGCCCTGCAGAATCTCGGCTTTGGAGTATTTCTTTTCGATCTGCACCGAGATCAGCATCTCGCGCAGCTTGCGTGCCACGGTGTCTTCCGTCGCATGGTATTCGGCGATCGGATCGTCGTCTTCACGGGCTTGGGTGGACAGCACGTTCTTGACGTACTGCTGCGTCAGCGTGGAACCGCCCTGCTGGTCGCCGCCTCTGACGTAGGTTTGGAAGAACGCTCGGAACACGCCCTGCACGTCCACGCCGGTATGTTCGAAGAAGCGCTTGTCTTCACGGGCCACGACGGCCTGCTGCATGGCTTTGGAGATTTTCTTCAGCGGCACGACCTCGCGGTTCTGCGTATAGAATTCCGCGAAAGCGGTCTTGCCGTCGTTGAAATACATCGTCGAGCGTTGCGGGAGCGAGGTCACATCGAAATCGATGCCTTCGACCGCAAGGGACGGAATGACGGCTTTGGCCGCGTTATTGGCGGCGAACACAGCGGGCATAAAGAAAATACTCGTCACAACGCCGCCGCCCACGCATAACGTGATGTATGCGATTACCAATGCGAGCACACGTTGAACGGTAAGGGTCTTCTTCTTGGGCATGACGCCCATTCTAAAGTGGCGGGTCTACTAAACACATGCCCGCCAACGCATGTGCCGGAAGCCGTCACGGGTTTCTCACAAAACAGACAATTTCTTAGGAAAAGTTGGAAATCAGCCGAAAACCAGCCGAATGTCATCGTCTTGATCGGCGAATCAGCATGCCCGGCTGGTAGATGATGATGGACCGGCCTTCCCTGGCGATCCATCCGCGGTTAGCGAAATCCATCAACGCCTTGTTCACCGTTTCGCGTGAGGATCCGACGAGCTGCGCCATCTCCTCCTGTGTCAGATCGTGTGGCACCTTCAGGCCGGCTTCGACCGGTTCGCCGAATCGTGATGCCAGATTGAGCAGTGTTTTGGCGAGTCGTCCGGGAACGTCCATGAACACCAGATCGCAGATGCGTTCGTTGTTGCTGCGCATGCGGTGCGCCAATACCTGCAGCATGTCCACGGCCACGCGCGGATGTTCGTCGAGCCAGTCGAACAGCGCGTCATGTTCCAGCCAGACCACACGCGTGCCGTTGGTCATCGCCACCGCCGAAGCGGTACGCGGTCCGCCATGCGGATCGAACACCGGAATCTCGCCCAGCACTTCGCCGTACGCGTGGATGCTCAGCAGCTGCACGCGCTTGTCGGAGGATTGTCTGGTCAGTTTGACGCGGCCTTCCTCCAGCAGATACATGCGATGGTCGGTGTCTCCCTCGCGGAAGATGAAATCGCCCTTGTCGTATTCGGCATGCTGCAGATACGGCAGCAGTTCCCGGGCTTCTTCGGACGAAACCTGCTTGAACAGCGCGGTGTGCAGCAACGTCTCACGCTCATCGTCGAAACCACCAAAACCATTGATTCCGTTGGTTCCATTCGGGGTGACCATCGACGTGCCTCCGTTCCGACGTGCTTCTGCGTTTTCCGTTGTCGACATCCATGCCAACGCTCGTTAAGTCGGGCACCATCGACCATTCGGGCTACATTGTAACTCGAACGGCGGCGTTGACCAGTCGCGCCACTACCTCGTCTCGGCCCATGCCGGTTTGAGAGCGCATGGGATCGACATGTTTTGCCGCTGATTTCACCGCTTTGTCGGACATTTTCTCTCGTGAGATGTTCAACACGCGGGTCATCTTTTCCGCGTCGATGTCGTAGGCGAGCGTGACGTGGTGCAGAATCGCGCCGGGTCCGCCGTGGGTGGGCGCGAACCGGCGTTGCGCGGCGCCGCCGAGTTTGCCGTATTGTGTGGCGATGTCGTTGAGTCCGGCGAATCGTACGTTGAGGCCGAGGGCACGTAACGCTTCGACGAGCCAGTAGTCGCAGAGTTCGTAGGATTCCTCGACGCTCATGCCGTGGGCGAAGTCGAGCGGGGCGTACAGCGAGTACGTGATGGTGTTGCCTGGTTCGATGAACATCGCTCCCCCGCCGGTGCAGCGGCGGACTATGTGGAATCCTTCGTCTTGCGCGGTGTGCACGTTGACTTCGTCTTCGAGCGACTGGAATCTGCCGATGACCACGGCCGGCTCGGCCCATTCCCAGAAACGCAGGGTGGGTTCGCGGGTTCCGGCAGCCACTTCGCGCGCCCATTCGACGTCGAGGTCCATTTGTTCCTGCGGTTTGCGGGGATCGTCGTGCACGATGTTCGGTTTAAGTGCGTGCCAGCGTCGCGCGTATTCCGCCCAATTGCCGGTTTCGGCGATGTCGCCGGTTCCAACGGTTCCAGCGTTTTCGTCACTTTCCGCGGTTCCAGCGTTTTCAATGTTTTTTGCGATTTCCGCGGTTTCTGCGGTTTCCATTGGGCTGGTATGCCGCCGAATGCGCAGGTCGTCGCGTGGTTCCACTTTCGTAACATCATTACCGCCGATACCGGCAATGCCATCGGCGCCATCGATGCCGTCAATCGCACGTTGAAAGGCGATGGCGATGCCACGCGCGCCCATGCCGACGATGCGCACGTCCGGATGGTGCAGCATCGTCCGTTCGACGGCGGCGGTCACGTCACGTTCGGAAACCATCGAACCGCTGAGGCAACGGGCCGCGCACTGTTCCAGCGCACATTCCATGGAATGCAAGAGATTCCGCGTTCCGGCATCGTCCCCGTCGAGGAAGAAATCGCCGTCGATATGGCATTCGATAACAGTCGATGATGCAGCCGGCCCAGCGTATGGAACCGTTTTCACGGCATTCGTATGAGCCGAATCAATATAGTCCGAATCGGCGTAATCCGAATCGGCGTAATCCGAATCGGCATGAGAAAGCCGGACAGTCACTCCAACGAGTTTGCCGCCCGGCTGTTTGTAAAGTCCTCGAGTCATCAATCCTGCAGTTCGACGCCTTGAGCGTCACGGTGCCATTGCGAGCCGTAGTGAGAGCACAGAATCAGGATGCCTTCCACCAGTCCCCAGATGCCTGCGACGGCTGGGCCGATGATGAGAATCCAGCCGATGACGGTCAGCAGCAGCTGTGCCACGGCCTTGCCGGTGTTGCCCAAGTAGAAGTTGTGCACGCCGAAGCAGCCCAGGAAGATGCCAAGCAGACCGGCTGCCAGTTTCGACTTCTGGGCGTATCCGGCCGGTGCGACGGGCTGGCCGTATGCCGGCTGCTGCGCGTAGGCAGGCTGGGTGTAGGCGGATTGGTTGTAAGACGGGGCCGCGTAGCCCTGCTGTCCGTAGTTCGCTTGGTTGTAATCCGGCTGGGCGTAAGCGTTGTTGGGGTCATACGCCGGGGCTGCCGGCTGACCGTACGACGGCTGCGCAGATTGGGCAGGCTGGGACGGCTGGCCATACTGACCGTACTGGTTGTACGATGCGGCGTTCGGATCATATACCGGAGCAGCGGGCGTGTCCGGCTGAGCCGGCTGGGTATAGACGGGAGCCGTACCGTATGCCGGGGCCGGAGTCGCCGGCTGACCGTATGACGGCTGAGCGGTCTGGGCCGACTGTGCGGTCTGGCCATACTGGCTGTATGCGGAAGCGTTCGGATCGTACGCCGGAACGGCAGGCTCGGCCGGCTGAGCGGGCTGAGTGTATGCGGCGGAGTTCTGATCGTATGCGGGGGTTTCCGGCTGCGACTCCGGATGGTTCATCTGCGCATCGTTCTGTTGTGGAATGTACGGTTGGTTGTAGTCGGCCTGGGCTGCGTTATCCGACGTTGGATTGTTGACTTGACCGGCACCATTGAAATCGGCGTTGTTATCACTCATGCCTCAACAATATCCCAAGGTTTGCCCGTCATCGGGCGTTTACCACTGGCACGAACCCCGAAAAACCCCTGAAAAATCCCCTGATTGTGCGAAGACGCCCACCGTTCCAAGGAAAACCTTGTTTCGGCGGGCGTCTCACCAAATGGAACATCCAAATGGAACATCCAAATGGAATGTCAGCGAATGCCAATCACATGCGGGCCAGGATGTCGCGTCCCACCTCGTCGGTGGTGCGCGTGGTGGAGCCAAGCTCCTCGATGTCAGCCTCAACGGCGGTATGGATCTTCTTGGCAGCGTCGTCGAAACCGAGATGCTCGAGCAGCATGGCGGCGGACAGGATGGCTGCGGTCGGGTTGGCCTTGTTCTGGCCGGCGATGTCCGGAGCGGAACCGTGGATCGGCTCGAACATGGACGGATACTCGTTGGACGCGTTGATGCAGCCCGAAGCGGAGTAGCCGACGCCACCGACCACGGCACCGGCCTCGTCGGTGATGATGTCGCCGAACAGGTTGTCGGTCAGGATCACGTCGAAGCGGGACGGGTTGGACACCAGGAAGATGGTGGTCGCGTCGATGTGCAGGTAGTCGTGGGAGACCTCCGGGTATTCCTCGGCCACCTTGTCGACGATGCGCTGCCACATGTCGCCGGCGTTGACCAGCACGTTCTTCTTGTGCACGAGGGTCACGTGCTTCCTGCGCTTCATGGCCAGTTGGAAGGCGTAACGCACCACGCGCTCCACGCCGTAGGCGGTGTTGATGGAGACTTCGGTGGCCACCTCGTTCGGGGTGCCACGACGGACCGCTCCGCCGGCACCGCAGTACAGGCCTTCGGTGCCTTCACGCACGACCACGAAGTCGATGTCACCCGGGTTGGCGAGCGGCGACGTGACACCCTTGTACAGCTTGGACGGACGCAGGTTCACGTACTGGTCCAGGTCGAAGCGGAGCTTGAGCAGCAGGCCGCGTTCCAGAATGCCCGCCTTGATGCGCGGATCGCCGACGGCGCCCAGCAGGATGGCGTCGGTCTTCTTGATGCGGTCCTCTTCCTCTTCCGGAAGAATCGCGCCGTCACGCAGATAGCGCTCGGCACCCAGATCGAACTTCTCATATTCGAATTCGGCGACGCCTTCGGCCGCCTTCTCCAGAGCCTTCTGAGCCCACGGAGTCACTTCCTTGCCAATGCCATCGCCCGGAATGACGGCGATGGTGTACTTCTTTGCAGAATCACTCATAGCACGCGACTCTAGTCAGTGATTCACCTATCGGACTAAAACAGCTCAGCAAATGGACAGCCCATTCCGGCAGTCGGCGGCCAGTCAGCTGCCGATGCCCATCACCGACAGGCACCAGGCGTTCTCGTACGAGACTTCCTCCCACTGCTTGTACCGTCCGGATGTGCCGCCATGCCCGGCCTCCACCTCGATTTTCGCCACGGCGTCCACACCGGCATGCTGCAGCCGGGCCAGCCATTTCATTGGCTCCACATACAGCACGCGGGTGTCGTTCATGGATGTGGTAATGAAAATTTTCGGAAAAACGGCAGTTCTTTCGTCATTTTCACTATCTGGCGCATTCTCGTATGGCGTGTACGACTTCATATACGCGTACACATCCGCGTCGTGCAGCGGATCGCCCCACTCGTCCCATTCGGTGACGGTCAGCGGCAGCGAAGGATCAAGGATCGAGGTCAGCGCGTCCACGAACGGCACATCCGCCTCCACGCCCGCATAGCATTCCGGAGCCATGTTGGCGACCGCCCCCATCAATAGGCCGCCCGCCGAGCCGCCGTTCGCCACCGTACGCAGCGGCGAGGCCAGTCCGGCGCGTTGCAGCGCGCGCGTGGCGTCGATGAAATCCTCAAACGAATGCTTCTTGTTGAGCAGGTGCCCCTGCTCGTACCAGGCGCGTCCCATTTCGCCGCCGCCGCGGATGTGCGGCACGGCGTACAGCACGCCGCGGTCGAGCATGCTGATGCGTGACACCGCGAATCCCGGATCGGAGCTGATCTCGTACGCGCCGTAGCCGGTGATGAACATGGCGGAATCGCAGGTCGGCACGTCACGCCGCCATACCAGCGAGACGGGGATGCGTTCGCCGTCGCGCGCGGTGACCCACACCCGGCGTTCCATGTAGTCGCGCGGATCGAAACCACCCAGCACGGTGGCGCGTTTGAGCAGACGGTCCTCGCCGGTGTCCGGATCGTAGTCATGCAGCTCGCCGGGGCGCGTGTAGCTGGCGAACGAGTAGCGCATGCGCGGCGCGTCATACGAGGGGTTGCCACCAACGCCGATCGAATACAGGCGGCGCGTCTCCCCCGGCATGCGGTCGGCGGTGGCGCCGTCCGACGACGTCATCGCCCGACGCGAGACGCCATGCACGGCCGATCCCTTGCCTTGCGCGGCGGCGGCCGCGTCCAGTTTGCCCCAGATCTCGGCGTGTTCCTCGTTGATCTCGTCCACGGATTCGTCGACGTCCCAATCGTCCTCCAGCGCGTGCGGCACCAGTTCGGTGAACCGCCATGGCCGGCCGGCCAGGAAATCCTCGGCGGCGGCCCGTTTCGTCATCACCGCGATGTGCGGCAGGCTTTCCGCGCGGTATTGCAATGCGACGAAATGCCGATGGATCGAGATACCCTCGATGCCCAAGCCATGCGCGCCCTGCAGAATGGCGGGATTGCAGGGATTTGAATACGGGGTGCCGATCGGCATGGAGGAGGCGCCGGGGTCCACGTCGTCGCCATGCTCGCAACCGTAGGGCGAGCCGACCGCCACGCGCACGCCTTCGCCCAGCCGGTATGGAGGCTCGTGCGTCCGCATATCGATCACATCGATCTCGAAATTCGGATTCAACGCGTTGTGGTACACCACGGCGAGCGGAATATCCTCGCCATGCTCCCCCGCGCCTTCGAAGCAGGCGAAGCTCACATCGTATTCCACGTCGGTTTCGCGCGGAATGAACGCCCGGAACGAGCCCTCTGGGGTGTCCACCGGCAGCATCAGCACCTCGGTGGTGGTTTTCGACCCGGTGCCGATCACGATGTTCCGTTCGTCGAAGGACAATCCGATGCCCGCCCAGAAGCGTTCATCCGCCTCGCGGTACACCTCCACGTCATCGGTCACGGGGGTGCCGACGCGGTGGCGCATCACCGCGTATGGACGCCACGCGTCGTCCAACAGCACATAGAACACCCATTGCGCGTCCGGCGTGAAGCAGGCTCCGCCGATGCCTTCGAACCGCTCCTCCAGCTCGTCGCCGGTCTCAAGATCGCGGATGCGGAAATCGTAGCGTTCGTCGCCGCTCGTGTCGGTGCCGTACAGCATCCAGCGGCCGTCCTTGGAAATGTCCATGCCGCCGATGCGGAAGAAATCATGGCCTTCCGCTTCGACGTTCGTATCGAACACCACCTGTTCGCCGTCGAGTGGCACGCCGGCCTCCACTGTCGGCGGGTCCCAATCGTCCGCGCCGCGGATCGGCACGCGGCATTGCGTGGCGTATTGCCGCCCCTGCATGGTGCGGGTGAAGTACCAGTAGCCGTCCATGCGCGTCGGCACGGACATGTCGGTTTCCTGCACATGCGATTTGAATTCCTCGAACAACGTCTTCCGCAGTGATTTGAGCGGTGCCATACGCTGTTCGCAATAGCGGTTCTGTGCCGCCACGTAGTCGCGTACATCCTGCGATTGCTTGTCCCGCAGCCATTCGTATTGATCGATGAAGGTGTCGCCATGGAAGACGCGCTCCTTCGGCACCCGTTTCGCGCGCGGAATCGCGCCGAACCCATCCTGCTCCGATGCGGACGGGTCGTTCATGCCCCGAAATTCACTCATGCACGCGATTATACCGGCCTGCGCCGCCTAACTTTCCGACGGCGATGTGCGCCGATGCTTCCGGCAGCCGCACCGTGCAGCCATGCATGCTGCCGGATTCCGGGCCGGTCAGTCGGTTTCGCCATCCGCGGCTTGGGTGGCGCGCAGGTACGGCAGCATGGTTTTCATGATGTTCGACCCGGTCGCTCCCGTAAACACCGGTACGTCGGTGACCGGCATCGGCTGCGTGTTCGCGCGCCCCGCAACGGAACCGATGTTGCCCGCCACCTCGCGCGGCGTCAGCTGGCGGATGCAGATCGCCAGCACGCGGCCCGGATAGCGGCGTGCGATCGTGGCGTATGTGGTCGGATCCTTCTGCCCGTCGTCGCCGATGAGGATGAATTTCATATCCGGAAAATCGGCCATGAGCTGTTCGGCGTATTCCAGCTTGTGCTGCACGCCGGACGGCACGAACGTCTTCGGCCTCGGGTCAAGGTCGCGCAGCAGCAGCGGACCTTCCGGAAAACCGTGGTTCGTGATGAAATGGCGGATCGAGCTTTCCACATTCCATGGCGAAGTGGACAGGTAGAAGAACGGCGCGTCCGTGAACATGTCCGCGATGCGGTTGAACAGCAGGTTCATGCTGGCCACCGGCACTTTTTTGCGCGGATTAAGCAGCAGCAGATTGTAGGCGGCCTTCATCAGACGCGGCGCCTGCGTGACCATGATGGTGTCGTCCACGTCGGAGATCACGCCCACTTTGGTGCCGCTGGGAATGGTGAAAAGATTGGCGTTGACCGGCTTGCGGCTACGCACTTTGTACGAGACGTTGTGGATGCCCGGTTCGAGCGAATGCTCGGCGACGAGGTCGAGGTAGCCGGCATCGTCGGATGCCGCGAATTCGCTGGAAATATCAGGATTGCTGTCGATCGCGTCGTATACTTCCGACGCACCCACCTGCACTGTTTCGATGGGCACGTCATCGATGGCGATCCGCACTTTGGTATGCGGGGACGGCACCATCAGCATGCCACGGATGCCGCGAATCAGGCGGCCGGCCTGCCGTTTGAACGGGCCGTATACGGTACGGCAGATCAGTCGGGAGTAGTGTTCGGTGCCGTAGCCGACGTAGGGTTCGACACGTGGATACCAGTCGAGCGACCGTACCAATGCGGTCGAGAATTTCAGCCAGACGCTGAATGCTTTGGTGATCGTGCGGCGGAACAGCCTGGTCAGCGGCGGTTTGACTTCAAGACGCTCATGTCTGGAGGCCGCGTCGAAGGTGGTGACCACCTTGCGTGCCGGAATCGGCACGGTGGGCATGTCATCGCAAGAATCGTCCATCCGCTCCCCCATACGCTGCTGTTCGCGCTGCTGGTCGTGCTGCGGCGCACGCTGCGGCGGGAACTGCGGCAACGGCTGAATTTCACTCATATGCCCACTATAGAGGTCGCGTTCGAACAAACAGTAACGCCACCGAGAAAATCAGGGAACTTTCAGGGCCCCGCAAGGCACTTCCCATAAAAAGGCTGCGGCCGGCGGGTACGATGCGCGACCGTAAGCCCGGCCGAACGGCCTTGAGTGTGTCGCGCATCGTACCCGCCGGCCGCAGCCGTAATTAAAACTAGACGTCCGTGCTATTCAGTCAGCCACAATCTTGGCATACTCGTCAGCGCTAAGCAGGTCAGGCTCGTCATCCTCAAGCTCGATCTTGAAAATCCAGCCCTCGCCGTACGGATCGTCCGTCACAATGCTCGGATCGTCCGCAGCCTCGTTGTTGACGTAGCGGATGGTGCCAGCCACCGGCGAGACCAGCGCGGTGACCGCCTTGGAGGATTCGAATTCCGCCACTTCGTCGCCAGCTTCGACCTGCGTACCAACTTCAGGCAAATCGATGTACACGAGTTCGCCGAACTGTTCGGTGGCGTATTCGGTAACGCCCACCATGGCGGGTTCGACGGAGGAATCCACCCACACGTGCTCGTCGGAGTATTCGAGGTGCTCGGGCACGTCGAGGTTCACTTTGCTATCGTTTGCTTCGCTCATGCCGCCCATTGTACGGCGTATGCGAACGCCGCGCACCCGCGCCACGCGTAACGGGTCAGCGTACCGGTCCGGATGGCATGGCGCCGACTACCTGCACGATGGTGCCTTCCGGGCAGTTGTCGTAGATCCACTTGGAATCGGCTTCGTACATGTTCACGCAGCCGTGGGAGCCGTAGTGCGCCGGGTCGCCGTGGGCGATGCCGTAATTGTTCCAGCTTGCCGTGTGGAAGCCTTCGCCGCCGTAGAAGTAGCTTACCCACTTCACACCCTTGGACAGGTAGCGCGAGCCGTCGTCGTTCAGGCCGGTCATGTCCTGGATCTGATACTTGAGGTAGATGTAGAAGGTGCCCAGGTCGGTTTCGTGCTTGCCGGTGGTGCCCGTGCACACCGGGAAGGTCTTGACGGCCTCGTCGTTGTGATACACGGTGGCGGTTTGCGCGGTGCGGTCCACCACGATGCGGTATTCGCTCTTCTTCTGCACGGTTTTGAAGTTCTGCACGTCGCCGTCCACCGGAATGGTGGCGCCTTGGCCGTTTTTGAGCGCTTCGCCGATCTTCGGTGCGAGCGCCTCCATGTTCTTGACCTTCACGCCGTTCACGCCTTTGACGATGGTGGCCAGCACTTTGCCGCTGTTGTCGACGGCGTCTTCCTGGTCGACCGCGTCCTGGTTGAGCTGGGCTGGGACCTGCTGCTGCACGTAGTTGGTGATGGCGTTGTCATCGTAGGACAGCGAAAGCGTGCCGTGTTCGAGGTCGGCGTCGGTTTTCAGCCATGAGGCCACGACTTCGGCTGGAATCTGGAAGGTCTTGCCTTGTCCGTTGTCCAGCACGATCGGCGCATTCAGTCGCGCGTTTGCCTGGTCGGCCACGTTTTGGGCTTCAGGCAGTGCGACCGGCACGTCGATGGTTTCGTACGTGATCGTCACGCTGCCGCTGTGCCCCGGGTTCGCGATGGCTTTGGCGACCGCGTCGATCACGTTGTCCACCTTCGGGGACCTGCCGCCGCGGCCTTCCACTGCGACGAAGGCGCGCGCGTTGGCATCGTACGATGCGGTGGACGGTACCGCGCGGTCGGTGTCCTGCACGAATTTGTCGGTGACGAACGTCCTGAGGGCCAGCTTGTTGGACTTGGCGTTCAGTGGCACGTTCTTCTTGACGAACGGGTTGACTTCGTTGATGTATTCGAGTGCGCCGTTGGTCTGGTGCTTGGCGGCGAGCAGTTCCGTGACCGTCTTGTCGACGTTGTAGCTCACGCCGAGGTCGCTCAGGCTGCCGGAAGCGTTGTTGCCGTTGCCGTCCTTGATGTTCACGGTGGTGTTCTTCACGGCGGCCGTCACCGTGTTTTTCAGCTGGTCGGCGGTCTGTCCGGCCACACTGGTTCCGCCGAAGGTCACGCCCGGCGCGGCCTTGTCTTGGAAGTACCAGCGTGCGGTGAAGAAGCCGGCGATCGCGGCGACCACCAGTACGGCGAGCACGATTCCGGTGATGATCAGCGGCAGTTTGCGTTTCTTGGCCACGACGGCTTCTCCTTCGACCGGCATGGTGAGCACGGGAATGGCGGGAGCGGGCGTGGATGAGGGCATGTCACCGGTAGGAATGGCACCAGTGGGAACAGCTCCGTTGGGGACAGTTCCGGCAGGCGTGGTTTCGGCGGCACCGGCCGTCGGGAATGACTGGAACGGCTGGGTCTGGTCCGATGCGAAATTCAACGGCGGCATGGTCTCGGTGGCGGCGTTGGACACGTCGTCCTGTTCGGACACATCGGCCACGTCGGCGAGATTGATCGTATCGCCGTTCTCACCAGACTGCGGCGGCACGGCATTCACCCCTTCAAACGAGATGCCGGCGAAACTGTTGTCCGTATCGTTCTTCCCACTTCTATCAGACATGTATGTGGTTTCCTCATTCACTCTCTTAACGGTACATACCATGCAGCATGATACGCAGACGAGTGCCCAAACGAATACCTAAACAAGCTCCCCCGGCAACCGCCCCGAAGACAGGCTCAGCCGATACCACCTTTTAATGGCAGGTCTTGTCACGGCAGGTCGTGGCCGAGCCATTCCTCAATCATGTAGCGTGCGATCGTGGCTTTGCCCGGAGCCTCCATACGTCCCGAAACCAGTTCGCTCATGTATTCGTCGCGTGTGACCCAACGCGCCTGCAACGTTTCCTCGCCGTCCACGTGCACGTCGGTGGTGACCGCCACGCCTTTGAACGCCATCATGAGAGACGAGGGGAACGGCCACGGCTGGGAGCCGAGGTATTTGAGTTCGCCTATTTCGATGCCGACTTCCTCTTTGGCTTCGCGCCGGCATGCGTGCTCCAGGTTTTCGCCAGCCTCCACGAATCCGGCCGAAACCGAGTACAGGCCGTTGTTGCGCCATGCGCTGTTGTGCTGCAGCAGCAGACGGTCATCATGGTCGACGATCGCGGTGATCACCGCTGGCTCGATTCGGGGGAACAGCAAACGATTGCCATCCTCATCGTTCGTGCAGTGCTGAGCCCAGCCGCCGAGCGCCGGTTCGACGGGCGCGCCGCACGTCGGGCAGTGACGCTGCCGGGCGTGCCACACGCTGAGCGAGATGGCGGAGGTTGCCTGTCCGGCTTCGCGTGCGCTGGCGTGGGGTGCGAATCCGCGCAGGTCCACCCAGTCGAATCGGGTTGCCGCGCTTTCCAGCAGCGATTTCGCGTTTTCCTGCGATTCGTGCGCCGGCACTTCGGCGAACGCGTCGTCCGCTCCCCCGCTGCGAGCCGTCGCAGCCGTAATCGTCGTATCGTTCGGCTGGACGTGCGTCACGTCCACGGCGACGACGTGCTCGCCCAATCGTCCGCCGTACGAGCCGAGGAATATGGCGAGCGCCGATGGGTGCGATTCGAGTTCCGCGGCAACGTACGCGCCCGGCAGTTGGGCGAGGCGCATTTTCACGTTGGCGTAGTCGGCGATGGCGCCTTGGCCGTGCGGCACGGCCACTTTGCCGTCTTTGACGAGGATGACTTTCGTTGCCGGTTCCGCCAGGACTTTGGCGAACAGGTCGGGTTCGCCGCGTCGTGCCACTTCGTAGTCGATGTCTCCTTGGGCGAGTGGCAGGAACGGCAGGGTCTGCGTCAATGCCAGTGGTGAGAACACGCTCATGGTTGTGTTGCCTCTTTCATGCGTGTTATATACGGAATATATTCGTTATACATACGTAGTACATATTTCGTATATACGTTTTATATATTTTCTCTATATCTTGTCGATACGCCGGATGGTCTGCCACAGATAATCGTCGCAGCCGGCTCAGCCGACTCGCTTCACCAGTTCCAGTAACGCGGCGGCCACCTGGTCGGGGTGTTCGTACGCGCTGAAGTGGCCGCAGTCGTCGATCACCGTCATCGTCACGTCGGTTTTCGTCATCGCGTCGGCGACCGGCTTCATCACTGCCGGCGGGCTGGACGGGTCCTTGTCGCCGCAGATTACTGCGACTGGCACGTTGATGTTCGGCAGCACGTCGTTCAGGTCGGGACGGCCAGCGGCCATGCGTTCGCGCCAGGCGATGCCGTCGGCGGGCTGTTCGTTGATCCACGTTTCGAACTGCCTGCAGTAGGCGTCCGACTGTTTCACGGTGGAGTCGGCTTCCGACGGCACGGCGAATCCCATGACCGGATCGTGTGTGCCGGTCGTTTCGCAGTCGGTGGCGATTGCGACGCGCTTCAATCGCATGTCGGCGGAGTCGGCGTCGGCTTTCGTGTCGCACAGGGCGAGCGCCGCCACCGCTTCCGGATGCAGGCGTTGGATGTCGAGAATCAGGTAGCCGCCCATCGACAGGCCCACCCAGATGGCTTTGCTGTAGCCGGCGGCGTGCAGCAGGTCCACGTACGCGTCCGCCATGCGGTCCAGTCCGTATGGGAACGCGCCGTCGGCGTCCTTGCCGCCGCTGTCTTCGTCGGACGGAATCGGTCCTTCGCCGGCGCCGGGCATGTCCGGAGCCCAGATCGCAAATGGTTTCACGCCTTGTTTCACAGCTTGGTCGCGTAAAGCCGCCGCGCACTCGTCCCACATGCGGTGGTCCACCGGGAAGCCGTGCACGAGCACCACCGGCGTGGTTTCGGTACCGTTGCCGCCGTCCGTATATACGTTGTTGTTCAGTTCAATCGTCATATTTTTCTAATCCTCCCCTATCTGCCTGTTCGCCTAGTTTGCTTGGCTTTTGCCCCGCTTGCGCGGCTTGTCCTACTTGCCGGTCCATGCGAGCGCCTGCCGCACGATGGTGCCGTAACCATTGGCCATCTGCCCGACGAAGGTGTCGAGCATGTCTCCGGACGGGTCGACCCATTCCACATCGAGCGTCTCGTCCTGCGGCTTGCAATCGCCGGCGATCGGCACCACGTAGCACAGCGCGATCGCATGTTGGCGTGGATCGTAATAGTCGGATAGGCCGGGTGTCGGGAAGAATTCGGCCACGGTGAACGGCTGCAGGCTGATCGGCAGCTGCGGCAGGGCGATATCGCCCAAATCTTTTGCGACGTTGCGCGCCACCGCTTCACGCAACGATTCGTGATAGAGCACACGTCCGGCGATCAATGTGCGTTCGATACCGCCGTCGTCAGTGACGCGCAGCAGCGAGCCGATTTGCGCCACCCTGCCGAGATCGTCGGTGCGCACCGGCACGACCACGACGTACGGAATCGGTATTTCGTGGCGCATGCGGTTGATTTCGTCCGATGGGAGCCATCCCGGAGGGTTGCCCATTCCGCGGATGAAATCCTCCGGCGTAATGTCGTCGAATTCCCCGCGATGGCGGTTGGCGTCGAAATCGCCCTCGTCGGGCACTTCATCATTCATCACTGGCATGGTTCCATTATCACGCACGGCATGTGAATGTCACGTGCTTCCGATTCTTCCCATAGCGCAATCGGGTGCGGCAGTGTGTTTGCGTGGCGTGCGGCTATATACTTTTCGCAAACGGTCTTTCGCAATATTGCGCAGCATTGCACGATATTGTTTTTGAAATCGGCTTATAGCGTAAGCCGGGGAATGGGGAACGCATATGGCAACGCATGCAGTCACTTCGCAGGATTTCAACCAGGTCGTCGAATCCAATGATCTAGTGTTCGTGGATTTCTGGGCCACGTGGTGCGGTCCGTGCCGTGCATTCGGCCCAACGTTCGAGAAGGCAAGCGAGGCGAATCCGGACGTCTATTTCGCGAAGGTGGATATCGATCAGAATCCCGATCTGGCCGCCGCGGCCAAGGTTCAGGCAGTGCCGACGCTGATGGTCGTCAAGAAGCAGCAGATCATCTTCCAACAGGCCGGCGCGTTGCGCGCTTCCGATTTGGATGATCTGATCAGCCAGGCCAAGGCGTTGGATATGGATGCGGCCGCTTCCGATGGGAACACCGCTTCCAGCGGAGACGCCAAAGTGAAAACGCCAAGTAGTCAGTCGGAACGATGATTCGGCCCGTCGCCTGCGCGTTGCATACGTTATCTTCAAGTTCCTTGGGGTGCGGTAGACTATATGCAGTTGCGCGCATTCCGGCGGAACCCTAGCGGTTGTGCGCCGTGCCCTAGGCACGGAATCCGCCGAGGAATTGTACCCGATGTAGGAGCAGAATGGCTAGCCATAAGAAACATGCCCAACCAACTACGTTTGCCTTGCCGGGCAAATCTCAGATGGTGAAGATTGTCGCAACGGTTGCGGCAGTGGGGCTGTTGGCCACTGGCGGCATCGTGTCGCATAATCTGTACGCCACCGCGGAGAAGTCTCCTGCCAAGCAGGTCACCGCGTATTCCGTCACCGACAGCATCGAAGCCTCCCGTGGCAATGCCCGTGAGGCGCTTTCCGGAGATACTTCGTACGTCACCGTGAAGATCAACGGCAAGACCCGCGTGGTTCCCGGCATGCATTTCACCGATGTGAAGTCCGTGCTTGACGCGGGCGACATCACCCTTGATACGGAAGACACCGTTTCCCCGTCTTTGGATACGAAGGTGAACGAGAACACCGTCATCAAGATCGAACGTGCCGGCGCTTCCGTTGAGGTGTCTGATACGGATATCGCATTCAACACGGTCAAGAAGGAGACCTCCAGCCTGCCGAAGGGCCAGGAGAAGGTCGAGACCGAAGGCGCGAACGGTGTTATGGAGACCACGAACCTCGTCACCAAGTCCGGCGGCAAGGTCATGTCTTCCAATATGATCAGCTCTTTCGTGAAGAAGGCTCCGACCGACAAGGTGATTCTCGTCGGAACCGGCTCCTCGTCCACGCCGTCCGCGGCCGCAGCGTCGATCGGCACCACCGTGCCGGCTGGCGAAATGCAGCAGTGGGCTCACGATTATCTGCTGTCCAGCGGCTATTCCGAGGCCGATTTCACCGCCACCGTGTACATCATTTCTCATGAGTCCGGTTGGAACGTCGCAGCCACGAACCCAAGCTCCGGCGCGTACGGCCTGCCGCAGGCGCTGCCCGGTTCGAAGATGGTGAGCGCCGGTGCCGATTGGGCCACCAACTACCAGACCCAGCTTAAGTGGTTCTGGGGCTACTGCGCACAGCGCTACGGCTCCATCCAGGGCGCCTACACCTACTGGCTCGCCCACCACTGCTACTGAGTTTTAGTTTTTCAGACAGGAGAGGTTCCGCACACATTGTGCGGAACCTCTCCTGTCTTATATGCCTCTTTTATATTTCATATGGAAAGATGCAGGCCATTCATGGCGTTACGGTTGTTTATGCACGCAATTCATTCATCGCTTTTATCGCGGCCCTTTTGGCCATCTTACGCGTGAGCGAACGGCCAGACGCAACGGGCTTGAAAAAGCCATCATGCTCTTTTTCCACCGTCCATCGCCAACCAAGCACGTTATTTTGAGCGACTCGAATACTGAACGAAAATCCTACACGCCCACTACCTGCCACATTCATTCCAAGCTCCCTTTTTCAGGATTTTTGGGCTGGATGCATACGTACTCATTATTAGCGTTTATGGACGTTTCGCACAGCCTATCAAGATACTGCATATAGTACAGCACTCACATCAAGAGAACTGTACTATATGCGATTTTTCAAGCTGAGCGGAATATTGTTCACTTACTCGCCATCTTTGGCCGTATGATGCGAACCTTTGCGGGGACCGCGCTTGCCGGATACACCCTTTGAAGCATCGGCCACAGCAAAAATGACAACCTTCTCATCCGGGTAGGACTCGCCATCCATGGCGAAATAGGCAATCTGGTCGTCTGCGACCGGCGGGAAAGTGAAATACTTCTGCACCGCTACCAGCACATCGGTGGTACGCACGGTCACGGAAGAAGCCTTTCCTGCAGCGTCAGAGTCGACGCCATCGGCCTTGCTTCGCTTGGTCTTGCAGAACTTGATGGCGTTCTCGTCTTTGGCGTTGCATGCCTGGACTGCGATCTTCTTCTGCTTGTCATTCACCAGCAATTTCACGTATGCCGGGCATCCGAGCGCTTCGGTCACGCCTTTGGAAAAGCGAACGGATGATTCCATGACCGTCATGGTCATCTTATTGGTGGTGGTCTTTTCTCCCACTGCTTCAAATCCGTCAAGAACAGACATGCCAACCCCTTGAAAATATAGGATATTAATTACATGCAATATAATACAACAATTCGCATAAATACACCCTTTTTTCACTAATAAAATAGGGGGTATCTCCGCTTTCCGGCAGAAATACCCCCTGTATTTCCAAGAATATAGCAATAATTCATAGACTTCATTGAACAAGTTTTCATTGAGATGAATTCAAGGAAATCATGCACCAATAATGTCGAGAATTACCGCGCCATATTTCAATAGTTGTATTTCACATCATTGGTCATTTTGCCACACGGCGTCTGATCGAGCTTCATATCAGCCGTGGCCTTGTCAGACACGGTCACGTCGAACTCGTACGTCACGCTCTTGCCAGGTGCGATGTACGCCATACTGGAGTTCAATGGCTTGCCGTCCATGGTGGCATTGCTACGGTCACGCACATCACCGGTCACGGCGATTGATCCAATCGAACCACCTGCAGGCGCGTAAATCAGCACACGCTGCGCGGATGTGCCACTCGGCGCCACGGGCACGCCACCAACGCCCTTCTGCTCACCACCGAGAATGTAACTCGTGCAGGTAGCCATTTCCGTGGAAGTCATACGGTTGGTCAGCGTGTACTTCACGTGGTAGGTCTTGTCACCTGTCTTGGTCACTTCGCTGGTACGGTCGATATACCAACCCATCTTCGAAGGATTCTGCTCGCTGATGTAAATGCCCGTTTCCGGATTGGTCTCGCTCTCAGGCGCATTCTTGGCGAGTCCAGCACCTTGGAAGTACTTCGCTTCGTCATCGTGGAACGTGTAGGCGTAGAAGTGGCGGTTCTCGGCCAAATCACCGATGCTTTGCGCCACCTTCATCATCTTGTCCACAGTCATGTTGCCAAAAGCGCCGTCCATCACCGTTTTGGCAATGTACTCGAAGTATTCGTCCTGCTGTGCCACAGGAACGTCCTTGTAGATGGTGTTGAGCATGTATTCGGCGGTGTTCTCGCCGGTAAGCACAGTGCCGTTGGACAAAGTGACTGGTCCGTTGATCTCCACCATCTTCTGGATGAACACCGGATCCACGGAAATCAAACCGTCGATGTTGCAGGCATATTGCGAACGCTGCCATGAAGCGTTGAGCATTTCCGCGTTGCGGGAAACATCCGGCACCGCGAAGGTGTCTCGCACGTCGAAGGAGAAACCCAACGGCCTGTTGAATACCGCATGTTCCTCAGCGGTGCCGTTGTTGCCGTTGACGAATTCAGCATTCGGGTGGAAGTCCCCCACCGCGATTTTGCCATGATCCGCAGTCATGGTGCCGAGGGAGCCAACCAAGCCGCCGCCGGAACGTGTTTCGGATGTGGTCTGCGCCGCCAGCAAGTATGTGCGGGCACCGTTCTGGCCGAGGAAGGAAGGCAGCATGTGAGTGGCGTTGCTGACCTGTCCGACCAGATCGGCGATGTTGTCAAGCTGGTCTTTGCCCTGCTGATAGGCTTTCTTCACCATGCCGATTTTCGGCTCGGCAAGACTGTTATACTGCTTGTTCTGCTGCTGCACCTGCTGGTTGAGCTTGTCGAAGTTGCCTTGCGCATCGGCGATTGGCTGCAGGTTGAGTTGCCCTTCCGCACCGGAAAGATTGGCCCCGGCAAGCTGTTGCACCGCAGTGGTCAACGATGGCAGTGTCTGCTGTGCAAGGTTGTCCACGACTTCCGTCATGCCTTGCACAGTGGCGATGTCACTGCCGACGAACGGCATTTTCGCAGCCACGTTCCATAGTGAACCGTGCGCAATCTGCTTGGCCTGCGCCGTCTGCTGCTGAGCCTGCGCGATGGACGCCTGCGACGCGGCGGCATCCTTGAGCTTTGCAGGGTCATTGATTGCGGATAGTGAGGATATGGCTTGCGATTCGTGTGCCTTGACGCTTTTTGCCTGCTTATACAGTTGCATACCGAACACTGCGGCAATGGCGAGTAACACGATCAGCACCGCAAGTACAATAAGCGTCACATTCCGTGCCGTATGTTTTTCCCGTATTGCTTGAGCATGTTGCCCCATGCTTTGCTCCTCAAATCATTAAGCACTCAATTTGACTATTCCAGCGCATTATTGTGCCACATGGCACCCCTTTTTTCGGCCGCCAAATGAAATTTCCCTCTGTTCCATCACAAGAACAGAGGGAAAATCACAGAAAACCCACTTATTGGCTCAGTACGATCCACGGCCAGTGAAGATTACCATCACGGTTTTGGCAAGAATCGCAAGATCTCCAGCGATGGACCAATTCTCAATGTAGGAGACGTCCAAATATTCGCTTTGCTCCTGTGAAAGATCGGACCGGCCGGACACCTGCCACGGACCGGTGATGCCCGGCTTGACCAGCAGTCGGGCGGAATATAGGGAACCATAGCGGGCCACTTCTTCCGGCAATGCCGGGCGCGGACCGACCAGAGACATATCGCCCTTGAGCACGTTGTAGAACTGCGGGAACTCATCCAAAGAAGTCTTACGGATGAAGTGACCTACCTTGGTGATACGCGGATCATCTTTCATTTTGAAGATGAACCGGTCTTCCTGCCCAGTTTCCTCAGCGAGTTTCTTCTTCAGCTCCTCAGCATTGGTGACCATGGAACGGAATTTATACATTTTGAACGGCTTGCCGTGCAGTCCGATACGGGTCTGAGAGAAGAACACCGGACCGCCATCATCAAGCTTGATGGCGATGGCGACGCCGAGAAGAATCGGAGAGGAAATAATCAGCGCGCACAGTGAGCCGATGATGTCCAGCAAACGCTTGATTACGTTCGCAGCTCCCGTGTACTGCGGCAGGGAAGCCAACAGAACTGGCTGTTCCGTGGTGTTTCGCAGATACAAACGGTGACCGCTCACATCCGCCAGGGAGACCGCCAAGGCAAGTTCCATACCCAGCGACTCCACCGCAAGAGAAAGACCATGCAACATTTCGGAATCACGCGAAAGCACGTCAGCCACATAGACTTCCTGTACACCGAGGCTTTCGCAAATACGTGGGAATGCCGAGTTGAAAGGAATCACCTTAAGTTTGCTGGAGCCTTCGATATTGGCATCCGGTGTGTATGAGGTAACCACATAAGCGTCTTTTGAAGCTGGATCCGCTTCAATTGGGCATACAGCAACTGGTTCGTACCCTCAATTCATGCAGTTGCGCATGGTCTGCAAGGCTTTGTTGATGCCATCGGAAGATCCGATGACCACCGTTCTGTACTTGCAAGAGCCTTTGCTGCGGTGACGATGCAACGCTTGACGCATCTGCCAACGTGCGATGATATCCAAGAAGAAGGCGATGACTGGCGCGATAATCAACGCAGTACGGGGCAATGCAAGTTTGAAAATAAATGCAAGGCTGCAGTATGAGATGATGGTCAGCAACGACGCATTGATGATTTTGGCATACAGCTCATAGCCGTCCGCCATAACATGGCGGTGGTATGTGCCCGCGAATGCCAAGCACAGCAACCAAATCAGGCTGAACAGAATGAGGAAAAGCCAAAACGGCATCACATCGCCGATGGCATCGAAAGCAGCACCGTTGATTACAAGGCTGACGGTCAACGAAAGCAGCATCACTGCCAAATCGATGGCGATCAGGCTGGCGACGAAGGCGAAACGCCACCGGGGAGTCGATTCAGCCTTGCCGCGCCTATGTCCTTCCTTTTCCGCAGGAAACGGGGTATTGGAAAAAGTCATCGGCTCGAACTGCTTTTGCAGACGCTGATTCTGCATGGACGCGTATGCCTGTCGATGCGCATTGGACGAGACGATATGAATCTCTTGAGTCCTCATACCTTGCTCGCCGTTTGGTGCGCCGGATTCACCGGTATTCACGCCTTGCATGTATCTCCCTCCCCTTCAGCTGCATACGGCAAACAATTTACCACAGCCCCCCCCCCAGAAATTAAGAGGGACCTATGGGGGTACCATTCGCTATATCCAAATCCTTCTCCGGTATGGCTTATTCGCCAGCAGTACCTGTATCTGAGTTGTCGTTACTGCCGTCCGAACCACCATTGCCATTGTCGTTCGAATCGCCATTACCACCGTTACCGCCGGTTGAACCACCGTTGCCGTTCGAATCGCCATTACCACCGGTCGAACCGCCATTACCGTCGTTAGAACCGCCGTTACCGCCGGTCGAACCACCGTTACCGTTGCCGGTCGAATCGCCATTACCACCGGTTGAGCCACCATTGTTATTGCCACCGGTCGAACCACCACCGTTCACACCGTTTCCAGAGCCCGGACCAAATTGCCACGTATACGTGTAGCGCCGGTTCGTAGTGCCGTTATTGGTATTCGAATTGGTATTCGACTGGGCATTAGCAGCAGTTTGCTCCGCCACACAGACTTGTTCACGCCGTCAGAAGTCGAGGAAATCACCTTCGAAGCGTTCTGCATGGCCGCGACATCGGTGCTTTTGCCATCGAGGAGTTTCTGGGCAGCGTCAATCGCCTTGGCAAGCGCGTCACGTGTCGACTCGTCCGCAACCTGGCCTGCAGAACCGTCAAGCAACGTCTTTGCGTCGGCAATGGTCTTCTGCAACGCGGCAGTCGTCTTATTCACTTCCAAAGCTCGCTTGCTGGCGGCCACAGCTGTGGCTGCTGCGGTAACGGCCTTGGTCTGTTCTTTGATATTGCTGATCTGCTTGCTCATGCTACGGGCGTGCGCACGCAGTGTGGTCTCTGACAGCAACACCGAACATCCGCCGACCGTCTTGAGGTTTTGCGCCTTGGTCACGGCCTGAGTGAGCTGGTCGATTGTGGCGGCATCCGCCACCTGATTTGCCGCAGTGCCCTGCAAACTGGTCGCCTGTTCGATGGCGTTTTGCAGTTTTTCGTTGGCTTTGGAGTATTTGGATTTCGCCTTCTCACATACCACCACTGCCGCACGCTGTTCTTTCGAATTGATACGATTGCGTACCACGATGACGCCGGCGATAGCAACCGCCACTGCCGCAATCGCAGCGACAATGGCAATAATCTTTCGCTTGTCCGCAGATGGCTCTTTCGGCGCGACCGGAATGGTTTTCAGCGGATCATGTTCCGGATCTTCCGCGGCCAGCTCCTCTAGGTCGGTTATGCCATCTGATGCATCAAAGGCCTGAGTCGCTTCGGCGTCCTGTTCATCTGTCGAAGAAACGAGGGGTGGCAAAGTGGCGGTTTCCTCGGCATCGGCTGGTGCAACCGCATCATCGAAATCGATGGTGTCGAGCGGCATACTAGGTATATCCGCGATTGTTGGCGCAGCCGAAACCGGCTGTTCCGTTTGCGCAGGTACGGAGGAAGCGATGGTACGGGGCTCCGCAAGCGGAGTCTCATCCGCACCAGCGGCCTCTTCCGAATCGGTAGGCTGCAATTTGGGGAAGGTCAGCGGAGGAATATCCCAGCTGGTGTCCACCACATCCCGAGATATATTGGACAGAATACCGTTCATAGACTGGGAATCATCGTTCTCAGTTGCCATACACCCCTCATTCCGTGAAGAAGGAAAACGTCAGATCCTCTTCTTCTTGCCGTTTGCACGATGGCTGCTACGCGGAGCACCATCTTCATAGTAGTAGTAATAGTTGGAGTGGGAGTTGACCTTCTTCGGATCTGCACGGTTGAAGATGAAGCCAAGCACCGGCACCTGCGCGGTGGCGAGCGTGTCGGCCGCCTCCTGCAGGGACTTCTTCTCGCACACGTTACGGCTGACCACCAGCAGAAGGCCCTTGGCCCAACGGCCGAATACCGCTCCATCGTTGGACACCGTCAACGGGGCGGTATCAATAATCACGTAATCGTATTGGGTGAGCGCCTGCTCCACCATGAGCTTCATGGTTTCGGAACCCAGCAGCACGCCAGCGTTCGCCGGCCTCTTGCCGCCAGGCAGAATGTGCAGGTTCGGCTTCCAGTAGCTCTGCACCACGTCCTTCGGGCCCATCTGTCCGGACAGCACGTGCGCCAGACCGGCGGCACCTTCAATGCCCAAGTGGTGAGCAACGGACGGGTGGCGAAGATCAGCGTCGATAAGCAGTACTTTCGCACCATCTTCAGCAAGGGCCACCGCAGTGTTGATAGCCATGGTGGTCTTGCCTTCGGACGGCTGCGCAGACGTGATGACAAGCAGCTGGCCCACACCTTCGGTGCGGTCGGTCTGCAGGAAGTCGATATTCGTATGGATACGGCGGAATTCCTCGGCAATAGCGCCGTTAGGCTGGCTTACCAGCACCGGACGCTTATTATCAAGCGAAGCGTCCATCGGAACGGAGCCAAGAGAAGATGCTCGAACGATGCTACGCACATCGGAAGTCTCTTCAACCTTAGTGTTGAGGAGGTCCTTGATGAGTGCGGCGAACACGCCGATGATGATGCCGAGCACCACACCGACAGCCAAATACAGGGCAGTCTTCGGCGAAGACTTAGACGTCGGAACCTGTGCCTTCTGCACGATGGAAAGCTTCACCGGGGACTTATCTCCGGAGTACAGGTCGCTTTCAATGACGTTCTTCAGCGATTCGGCAACGGAATTGGCGATGTCCGCGGCCTGCTTCGGATCTCCATCCACCACGGCAATGTTCACGAATGCGGTGTTGGTCGGATTGGTGACGGTGACCTGGCCGGCAAGATCCGTCACGGTTTCGTCCAGACCGAGATCATCGATGACCGGCTTGAGCACCTTCGAAGTGGTGGCAAGCGTTGGGTATGAGGTGATTTGGTTGGAAATGTAGCTGCCGCCAGTGGACTGCTGGGCGATGCTTTCGCCACCATCGGAAGCGTTATAGGTGGCCATGGTCTGGGCCGTAGCCGTATACTTCGCCGGAGCGAGGAAGGTATAGGCGCTCACGCCTGCCACTACCACCACGAATGCGATGATCGCGGTGACCAGATGCTTACGAATGATTTTGAACAGATCCATCAGAGTGATGCCGTCATCCGCTTCCTCAACTACCCCTTGCGGTGCGGTAGGCTGCTGCACATTAGCGTTCTCTACAGAAGTCACTGAACTTCCCCATCTCACGTTGACAATATCCTTTCCAAGGATAATCTTCCCCCTCGAACTATTCCTCATCCCTTCATACATTGAACACATTTTTTGGGAACTCAAACAGATGGGCTGTGAAATAAGGAACATTCCCTGTCGATATCGTGCGCGTACGAGACTTATTGGCAATTTCCTCAAATCATTGGTAGTGACCGGTACAGGCTTTCATCATCATTCCGCCACGCCCTGAAAGTGACGGAATGTATGTGCCCAGCTCCCCATTTCGCTTATATGTGACAGATTTCGGAAGATGGAAACTCCCATTTCGTCTATATGTGGCAGGTCATAACGGGCAAAAGCCACTTTGGGGGTACATTTTCCACAGTTAAAGGGTATATCTCTGCCGATTGCCTGCCACAGATAAGCGAAATGACATTTTCACGCCGCCCAAATCCGCCACTCATAAGGCAGATGACCCTCTTCACCGCCAGTCGAAGCGCCGCCCATTGGAACGTCTCCAGTCAAAACACTCCTCGTCGAAGTGCCGCTCATCGACGCAATCCATAAGAAGCACCGTCAGTCAAAGTGCCATCAGGGTGCTGCCTCAATGAGGCAGCACCCCTAATACACCATCAGTCTCGAGGAATCAGCTCTTTTGGTTGGGGACGAGCATGATCTCGCCGTCGGCTATACCCTTGAGGTGTTGGCCGTACGGGCTCTTGCCGTAACGCTCCGCGGACTCCATGAGCTGGCCGCGCGTGATCCAACCGTTCTCGAACGCGATCTCCTCCACGATCGCGATCGGCAGGCCCTGCGCCCGCCACTGAGCCTCTCGCCTCACCGTCCAAACACCAAGCTTGCAGCGGACACCATGCCGCAAGAACCTGCCAAGAGATGAGGACCCACGGAAGGAAACGACGAATTTTGTTGCACGATTCCGATTTTCGGGGCAAATTTCGAATCGTGCAACATTTTTCCTGCCGAAATGCGGTTTTTCCGCCTATTCCATACCCCCCCCCAAACCGGTTTTTTCGGCACTTTTCTGCAACTACGGAGGTGCACGATGTAGCACGATTCCAAAAAACAGCCGAGAAATGGAATCGTGCGACATTTAGGGACACAGAACGTGTCGAAGCGGCCGGAAGCATGCAACCACCGCAAGAAAAACGCATCCAAGGCAGACTCCCCCTTTTTCCCATATATTTTAATGCGCTTTATCAGAGAGGAACCAAGAGTCCCAGAAACGTCACCCATCTCGATGAAGCTGGTGATGTTTTGTTGGGCTATTTCAACACAAATTTTATATCTAATTTTCGATTATCCGCATAAACACTATACTTTCAAGTATTTTGAAGTATAGAAAAAACTCATTTTACCACGAATTTACCACGATTGAATGAGCCTTGATATGACCTATAAAATAACACCCAAAAGACATCATTACACCTAAATGGTGTCTTTTTAAAAAGCAGTCAATCCTAAAACTAACTGCTTTGTGTATATGGATATGAAATTGTAAACTAGAAGCTGTTTATTTTTTCTTTTTAGGTTTTGGCGTTGGTAGTTCATCATACATCACATCAAATAACCCCGTCAGAAAATCTTTATTATCAACTTCTTCCACCAATAACATTTCTTTGGCGTTTTCGTATGGAATTTCATAAGTAACTGTCGGCATATAAGAAATTGCAGACTTTGTTGGTTTTACAAGTAACCTATCATCATATATACCGCCAACGATTTTTCCACGATAATAAATAATAAATTCTCCCATCATTGCACGATATGTTATTTCTTGTAATTCTGATAATTGTTCTAAAACAAATTGTAAATAATCTTTACTTGAAGCCATTTCCAACCCTCCAATCTTGAATTTTATTATTCCAATGCTTTCTTTAAGTCCAGAACAAATTGCTTTTGTTGTTTTTTCAAATAGGTTTTTACAAAAGGTTTCATAAACCACTTTTTAGGTATCACATTTTCTGTAAAGTCTATTTGTGTTTCATTCCCTTTGTCTATAAAAACACCAATCCAATGACCTTTCATGTTGCTATTCTCCATATCAAATTCCCAGCGTTTATATGGTTCTGCAACGGTAACGGTAAATGTAGTAGCATATCCATTTTTTGTGTATTCAATAAATTGTTTGTCATTTATTATTTCTGTTTTGCTCAAATCACTTCGCCATGAGTTATATTTATCAACAGCTAAAACAATGTTCCAAACTTTTTGAATATCATTACTAATAATTGTATTTATATTTGAAATTGCCACTTTTTCATTTCCCCTTTTCAAACTGGAATTTGTCTTACAACAATTTATATATGCATAAAAAGCAATATATTTATGAAAACACCCTAAATCCAAAATCTACTCAATTCATTTTTCCTTACATAAAATGTTCTCGTATATTTCACTTCCTCACCAAGTGTTTCCCCTATCAAAACTTCAAAATCATTGATATCAAATTCTGGAAAGAATGTATCTCCATCTTCAATATTTAAATCTACTTCTGTGATATACATTTTATCTACTATTTGCAAAGCTTCCTTAAATAGTCCATATCCACCAGATATGTATACATCTCGTCCTTTAGCCAATAATAATGCATCTTCTAATGATTTAACTGAATCATCTACTACGCAACTTCCGAGTAACTGCTCTGGGTCCGACTGTTCAACCTGAAGAACCTCTACCAGCAAGCCGTTGGCAATTCTTCAAATACTTGGAATCCTGCTGGCGATCTACGCGGTCCGCATCCTGCTCGACTTCATCCGTCAAGAGCCATCCGCCACCCCTCGTTGACCGGCACGTAGCTAACGTCAATCACGGGGAACAGCGTTCTAGACGCCTAGATGACTGTGAGTGATCAAATAAAGGTGTTCGGCGTTGGCACTTGTTTCTGCATACTTTCCCGCACAATGGGATTAGCGGCATAATATTCTTGAATTGTCTTTTTGCTGATAATCGTGCTGCATGGAGCGGAAGGCGGCAAATCACCGCGCGCGATTTTCCAAGGGCTCTCAGCGTGCGTCCTTATGCTTAGCTCATTTCCCGTACGAGACGACAGCACCGCGCACACTGCATCTATGGTTTGCTTTTCTTCTTCAGAAAGCGTCTTTTCACAGTCGTTCACAGGAAGCTCGCCTTCACGGATAAGGAATTTTCCCCTGTGCTGCGCATACAGTTCACGACATACAGGGCCGCCACGCCATGCTTGGAAATCTTCGTCAAAAAGAGGATGTCCACGACGAGCCAAAGATTCCGCCTGCGAATAGAACGCGAGCTTTTGTAATTTCATAGTGGTCATTGCTCCACAGCGTTTAAGAATGTACGCCGCGACATCCACCACAGTTGCCATGTCAATCCTCCCCTCATATATATGAAATCTGAAATCAGTCTAGTATAGTGGATGGCCATGGACGCGCCCCTTACTACCATCAGCCTCGGCACTATCAGTCGGAACAGAGCGAACAATGCTGGGAAAATATTACGTGCAGGAGCACAATCAGTTTCGCCGGAAGAATACCAGCTCGCTATCGATACAGCACAAGCTTGGCGTGATCAGCATATCGAAGCCACTCAAGAGTGTTTTTCAGAGGTCTTAAAGTGCTCAAATTATTTTGCCGAATCCGTCTGCACTTATCGTCTCAAACGAATTGCTTCCATCATTCGTAAACTGCAACGCGCCCAAACCCACCTGAAATTAGGCGAATTGGATGATATCGGAGGATGCCGTCTGATTTTAGAGACCAATAATCAGGTCCGTCAAGCGGCTGAAATTCTGAAATCTCAAATCCCTCTCAAGAAAGGCAGCGGAGAGAAGGACTATATCCTCAATCCGCAAAAGTCCGGATACCGATCCCGCCACCTTCTGTTCAAACCTGAGACTCAAACAGGCTCTTATCAAGTGGAGGTACAGATTCGAACACAGCTTCAACATTACTGGGCAACAGCTGTTGAGGCCGCTGGAGAAATCTATGGCACCGAATACAAAAGCCCCGAAGTTCGTAGACAGGCCGTAGGGCCTGAAGACCAGGAAAGGATTCAATTCTTTCAAATTGTTTCCAGCCTATTCGCTCTCGAAGAGGGAGCCCCGCAGGTTCCCGGCTTTGAACGCAGCCAAAAGGAATTGGTAAAAGAGCTTCAGACGCTTGAATGCTCATCATGCTTATTGGATGATTTGGCAGCGTCCACAGACAGCATCTTCCCTTTGAATCCTCCAACGGATAAAGCGGCAACGCTGTTTCTCCTCAAACTTTCTCGCGAAGATCAACTCCTTGATATCGAGTCTTTCCGCCAAGATCAGCTTTCTGAAGCATTGCAAAAATACGGCGATCTTGAAGACCGAATTGAGGCAGCGACCAATAAGGGAACCGAATTCGAATACAACAATGTTGTGTTGGTTTACGCCCAAAATCATGAACAGTTAAGCATTGCCTATCCAAACTATTCAGCTAATGTCAGCCACTTTGTGGACAAGGTTGGAGAATATCTGCAATAGTGTACGTTCAGTCAAGCCGACGTTTCGCGATGAGAACGGTGTCTATTCTGAACGCCAATAATGTTCAGCATAACTGGCGACGGCATGCAGATTTATTCGACAAAAAGCATCAAGTAGAGCAGCGTGATGATGCTCAATGATGATGTTTCATGAGGGGGCGCCGATAATACCGGCAATCACGATTCCGCCAAGAGAAATCCGCACGGCCGATATAAGGTTAGACGCACGGATTCCTTAATCATGCAGACTGTAGGATACTGAAAGGCAGATGCCGCGAGAACCTGCCAAGAGATAAGAAACCACGGAAGGAACCGACGAATTTTGTTGCACGATTCCGATTTTCGTGGCAAATTTCGAATCGTGCAACATTTAGGGACACAGAACGTGCCGAAGCGGCCGGAAGCATGCGTCCATAGCAAGAAAACGCACCCAAGGCCTAGCAACGTATGCTTTGTCATAAAGCAGAACATACGTAACATCCGGATACCATGAGATATAGGGGGATTAACAATCTTCGCTATAAGGTTTCACGAAAGGCATAGTAATGGCCAGAGATTCTCGGAACTACGAAGCTCCCGGAAAGTTCTCCAATGTTTACAGCTTTCGGCTTGTCTGTATCCAAGTCTGCAATACATCTACATTTTGCAAGCCCATCTCGCAGCATACATAACCAATATAATCAGGGATATCCTTTTCTAGATTTACGAGTAAAGATTCAAGCTGCTGTAGGAATTCCAGATACCGTTTCTTGTCCGTGACCAGCCTCAAATCCTTAACAAGCTGGAATACAGTGATGTTCCTATCATGAGGATGTGCACAATACAATCGCTCATCATGAGCACATATATTTCGAAAATCCTTTATTCTCCGGTATATCTTGTCAAGCTGTATAGAAGTAATCTCTTCCCCATGACGGTGAGAATCCTTATATAAAGCAGTAAAGCTACGCGCAATATTTCCACGGACAACGCTACCCTGCGCTTGGAAAAACCAATAGATCTGACCAATAGTGAGATCATTGCACAATACCCAAAGCGGCACTTCCCCCTCATATTCCTCGAGACAATGCCGAAGATATTCTTTCCTATCAGGGAATCTAGGATTTCTGTTTAAAGAGATGATTTTCTCTAACTTTGGAATAAGTAATACAGCTTTGTCGTGTGCTTTGCCTGTTTCCGCATAATTTGCGATATTCAGATAAGGATTTTTCTCTTCTGCATTCTCTTTGGTGAATTCGTATGAGCATATTGTCTTCAGAATAGCTTCTGACAACGTAGTCATACGGAACAACAAGAATCGCAAGTTCCTATCAAAAACGAAAAGAGCATACAAGTCATTGAACGACGTGCCAGTAAGATATCGGTCTTCATGTGTTCTTTTTCCGGCTTCTTTATCGAGAAAAGGATCCTTGTACCCGTTAACAATCGAATAATAGCCTTCACGTTCCAAAATCCACGGAGTGCGCATGTCAGTCTGCAGACCACGTCTGTTAAGCTGTTGCACTTGGCTTTCTATGCCATAAATGGTCTATACATAACGCCTCCCTAATGCACGAAAACCGTTCCCTATCTAGGGAACGGTTTTCGCGAACTAGACAACGCCTAGCTTTATCGCATCTGATAAATTTACTCATGAATATCAGCAATGTCAATTCAGCGTGTCTCAACAGGATTTCCGTTCTAGAGAAAGCGCAGCACATCTCACACTAACGGATTTCTGGTATGCGAACTGTTGCAGAGACATTGAAAGATGGAAAGCCGGAACACCCGGAACCAGACCTTTGTCAGTTCTTCTGGTTGGGGACGAGCATGATCTCATCGTCGACGATGCCCTTCAAATGCCGGTAGGGGCCCTTGCCATAACGCTCAGCGGACTCCATGAGCTGGCCGCGCGTGATCCAACCGTTCTCGAAAGAGATCTCCCCCACGATTGCGATGGGCAGGCCCTGAGCGCGCTGCACGGTACGCACGACCCCCTCCCCATTACTAGCACAAACTCTTGGAAAGCAAAGCACTGTCAGAGCCCCGCGCAAGCCGCACCACCCTCAGCTCTGACTTTGCCCGAGTTCCGCACCCTTGGCAGGATACCGCGCAACATTCTGAGCAATTAACTCATCGCCCATCACCTTGCCGAAATCAGCCCATGGCCACGCTGCAAAAGGCGAGACGTCCTCAGACCCATGATCCTGAGAAATAATCTCCCTGACTATGCTCCGGGGATCATAGCCCTTCTCAAGCCGATCCTGATCAGCGGCATCAGTGAAATAAAGCTCATAACAACGTCTTCCCTCATGAATCCCCCTGCGCCACCTTGCAGGCGTGATCTCATAGCCCGTATGGACGATTGAATCATCAACCAAATCTTGCGGATCCGAATAGTTCAGCCCAAGGACATGCGGATAGACCCTATCCAGCCCACATTCCTTAAACGCATGTTCGAACACATTGTCAAACGTCGGATAAAGCTGCGGAATCTCCATGAATCGAATTCCCGAAGCAAGCAGACTGAGAGCAGATTGCCCCACAATCTCATGTTTCATTTGCGTCTTGGTAAGCATACTCGATCTTCCTTTCCTAAAAACCGTCGTTGCAAAACACCAGATGTTATGCTCAAAGAAAACGTCTCAGCCAATCAGGAAGATTGAAGCTATCAATAGACCAAGAATCCTCTTCATCTTCCTCCCAAACATTCTCTTTACCATCAAAGAATTTCTGGAGTATGAAAATCTTTCCATTCAACTTCCAAAAAAATATCCACAACCTCTCATCCATAGGCAAAGTATCATATTCGTACCTCATAGAATAAGTTCATGCTCAACATTTAGATTCAGTATCAATATCACACTTCTCATTTTCAATAAACACATTCTTGCGGCTAATCCAAGAGTGCAAACGAGCCTTATCGTCTATTTTTTCGCTTATCGATACACATAAATCAACAAGCGACAACTGCACATTTTTACTATCACACAGAGTGCATTCTCCATCCTGAATTTCCCAGATTAAAGCTTCACATATATCATCATTATTCCTAAACTCCAACCAATATTTCTCCGCAGTTCGAAGAGCAGAATCATAATCATGTTGCAGAATAAGACAACAACAAAGATTGTAGTAACCGAGACATCGATTTGTAAGGCCACGTTTCAATGCATCCTGAATGATATCTCCAGCTTCACTAGGGGAATCGGGAATGAGACAGAACCCTCGTGAATTTTGAGCACACGTATCGCCAGGGTATTGCTTTAAAAAGAATTGAAACAATGTGGCAGCAGCACCGTACTCCTGACGAGCCAAATGCCGTTTAGCAGACTCGTACACTTGCATGTAAAGACGAGAGTTACTCCTATCCGATCGCAGAACGGCACGCTTCGCAATTTCTGAATTGAGTTTCACCTCATCTAGACCCAATTTTTCAACGGCACGTTCAGGAAAGGCATCTGTATAACCGCAATGGATAAACTTGTACTCTTTACGTAAAGATGAATCTTCCCACGCTTTCATATTGTCGCCAAACAAATATCTGTCTCTTAACCAAACATAGGATTCCACGACAGATAAATCCTCCATGGGAGCAAGATTAAGATTATCCCACTCATCCTTTGAAGGAGGGATAAAACCTATTAAATCATTCATAGAAGCAGTAGAAGCCCAGATCTTAAATCTATGGATATCATTTAAGAACCAGGAACAATCTTTCCCATCCTCCTCTATTCCGAGGATGTTGCGCCAACGAGACACCATGGAATCAGGAAGACCAATTTTATTCAAAATTACCCCTGAAATAAGAAAAACGGCAATGTCATCGGCAAATCCATATCTAAGAACGCTCTCTGTAAGGCCGTGCTTTTCTAATGCGGTAATCATTTTTTTGATAAGGGAAATACGTTCATGCGCTTTTTCGTCAGTGTCCGGAATGGGCCGCATGACTGCGGAATAAAGCACATAGAAGACCTTCCGCAGACCTTCCGGAATCCGAACTTCACAAACAGCGTCCATACACGTATTCTCTTTCCTTCTTCATCAACAGCGATATTTTTATATAATATCATGTATACTTTTTTATGTATAAAGGTTTCAAAAACGCAGGAGTATGATGATGGGGACTTTTCAAGTTTCCGATTTAGCAAGAAAAAGAACAGCAGTGATAGAAGCGGCTCGAACCGACTGCGCCGTCATTCGAGATAAAGACCAGGATTTGGTCATGCTGAAAAAAAGCAGACTGTCGAATCTTGAAAAATATCAGCAATGGTCTATGCGTCTAGAAAGACTACGCAGCATTATCAATTCAGAGAATCGTCCCAACACAGTAGAATGGGGCGATTTAGCATGGTTGCGCGTCCTCGACAACGATGATCTGAGCACTTTCTGCGAAGATTTAGCCAATGAACTCATTATCGATGCCTCTGAAGATGACTTCACCGGTCTCGACTGTTTAATACGAGAGTGGCGCGCAACAGCCGGACAGCTTGAAGACCCGTTACGGAAACGCATCCTGCTATCTTCAGAGCTCGAAAAAGCGGACTTCACCGAAGCCCAGGCACCAGCATCAGGAGCGGACAATGGGAGCATATGATCCCGAAGTGCCAGCAAAGAGGCCAGGAGGGAAACCTATCAATGCACCTAAATACCGCATATTGGTTCATAGAAAGTACGAAGCAGCTTGGAATCAGATTGTCGAACGGGTTGGCTTGCAGCAAGCCCAACAATTCTGGGATCATGTCGCATATTCGCCAGGCGGCAAAGACCCTATAGCTAATAGCTGCTTCCTGAGAGGCAAGGCTGGAACCCCAAAAGGGAAAGGCTTCTCTAAAACCATCCATTATGAACTTTCAAGCATGGCTCGGATCAACTACCAGTATTGCGACGAATATCAAACATCGTCACAGGGAGACAAGCACCATGTCGTTTTCATCCTCAGCATTGACTATTCGTCTCACTGATCAAGACAACGATTCCAAAACTAACACATAGAAATACACGACAACCAGTAGAGAGGCATAGCCACATGCCAGGGACCATGACTTACGACATGTAAATTATCTCTCAGGAGTCATTAAAAATGTGACAACATTTGTTGAACTCGCTATTAATCCGCGCCCGAACTGCTGGACACCGCATCTGGCAGTTCGGCGCCCCTCTCGACAACGCCTCGCACAGCAAAGCCTTTTTGGGAGTCAACGCCATAAAAGAGCAGTTCAATCAAGCTGCATCTTCCAATTTCCAATCGCTCTTTTGTCTTAGCAAATGAAAATCGTTCCGGGAAAAATAGCTACGCTCTCTTCCGGAAACCCAAACCACAATATACGTAAGAATCCGAACGCCCTTTAAATATAAAAAAGCATTTAGAAATCGAATCGTATGTACATTACCGAATCTGTGAATATCCCCGACGAATTGGAAAGACAACTCAAGAGGGACCGTTTGGTCCTTTTTGTAGGCGCTGGAGTATCTGTTCCTTCCGGACTTCCAGGTTTTTTCGGACTCGCTGCCGAACTAGCTGGGCAGAGCGGCCACTTGTCCCCTGCCAAAAAGGACGCTGACCGACTGGACTATTTCATAGGCCGGCTTTCCGACGATCATTTCAACACCCATGAAATAACAAAAAAGATTTTTCAAGAGAAACAGCCCGCCGCCAACAGCGAACATGCGGCTGTCATGGCGTTAGCCACAGCCTGCAAAACACCACGAATCATCACTACGAACTACGACAATCTTCTTGCAGAAGCGGCGGATGAACAAGGCCTTGATTATGGCGAACAATACTTCGCACCGGCTCTCCCTCTCGGACGTGATTTCAAAGGATTAGTTCATCTTCATGGTTCCATACTTAGACCCAGCAAAAATATGGTGCTTGATGATAAAGACTTTGGAAAAGCCTACTTCACTGACGGTTGGGCAACGCGTTTCCTCACTGAAGTGTTCGCCAACTACACCGTTTTATTCATTGGCTACAGTGTCAACGATCCTGTCATCAGATATCTGTCTCTCGGTCTGCATTCCAATGGACCTAAACATTTCATTTTCCTCGGTCATGACAACGAAGAGCCGAAAGACCATTATGAAACCACCTTGGCCAATTTCGAACATCTACAGTTCCAGACCATTGAGTATCCCGTTCAGAACGGGAGTCACCAAGCACTAATCGATGCTCTTAACGCTTGGGCCGAACACGAAAACGCAGTCAGTTCCGGATTACATTCGAAAAACAAAAGAACTTGTTGAAGCGGGTATTCCGCAAACACAGCATGACACAGATAGTCTCCTTAGCGAACTCTCCACACCGTCGGGCTTAGACACTTTTATTCAAACCGCAAAAGAACCAATATGGATTAATTGGCTCTACGAGCAAAAACGATATTCAACGCTGTTCGATGGCACAGAGCCTCAAACACCCCAACAGCGGCAACTCCTCAACTGGATTACACGAATCTGCAACATAAACTTCAATAGCGAGAGTATAACCCTGCAGTACATCAAGCTATGCCAGCAGAGACTGTCCGATTATGCTTTCCAGTCATTTTCAACATCCGCAATTCAACCTAGCAACGATGGAACGCCGAAGAAAGCGCTGCAAGCATTCCTCTCAACATCCATAAAAGATAAAACAATGCCGTATATGCCGCATGATTCTTTATTGTGCGGCTTCGAAGACCAATTCCGCGCTTCCAATATTGTTTGGGAAGCCGCATTGCGCCCATTTTTGGAGTTTGATCGAAGCTCAAAATTCTATGAGCCAGATCCGGTTCCTTTTTCTTCCGGCGAGAAGCCCGATGTCAACGTTAGTTGGAACATTCCGTCAAGCTTTGGACAAAGAATCATCGATGACCTCGCCTCAAGATGCGAGCACTCGCCGTCCTTCGAAAGGATCATCGAAAATTCAATAAATCAGGCAATGAATTTGCTTTCAGAATATTATTCGGATTCGAATCACGAACATTGGAACGCGTTCATTCGCATTTGGATACCTGAAATTGAAGCTTGTGGAAATACACGAGGCGATCTACATCTCATTATCGATACACTTCGCGTATTTGGAGAGCAGCACAATGAGAAAAACGAACTCGCCAATCGCTGGATCCACAGTGATCAAATCGTTTTGCGACGTCTTGCCATCCATGAACAGGAAATCAGCGAAGCAGCTCCTGATGAAAAGCTTGAGTGGTTGCTGAAGCAGAATCTTCTTTTTGGCAGATTTTGCGAACATGAGGTTCGGCAGCTCTTCAAGGCTGTTATAGAACATGTTTCAGCAGCACAGAAAGCGTCACTTCTAGAAAAACTGCAGCCTCCGTATAGCCCTGAAGATATTCCGAATAGAGCCAAAACCACAGACAAAGACGAAAGACAACGGCTCATACGCTTGTATGAGTTATTTAATCGGGTCTGCTGGCTGTCTGCAGCCGACCCGAATTGGCATGAAATACAGCAGCTGCAATCACTCTATGAAAAAGATTTTGGCTTTGTTCCAGACCCGGACTCAGACGTTCCGCTCAAAATTTATCATTCAGTAAAAGGACGAATCTCTCTAGAGGAATTCGCCTCATTAGTCAAACAATCTCCCAGTAAAGCGATTTCCAAAATTTTGTCTTTGCCTAAGGACGCCGATGCCTTTGACTCATTCTCTTTTGAAGCTGGATGCAGACTCATCGGCGAATATTGTTCAGAGCATCCGCAGGATACCCGCGGCCTTTGGGACGCCATCCTAGCCGCTCCAAACACCACTGAATATGAAAGAGCGCAGATTGTTCTGTTTATTACCAACGAGATTCGAAGCGCAGACTTCAAGAAGGATGTTTGCAACATCACACAACGCGTATGCGCTTTCGATTGGAACGAGGCTAATCTTTATTCACCGATTTTCTTTGTCACAGAGCAAATCAGTCGAATTGAATCAGAAAACGCAGAATCATTTTTCCAGACAGCCCAGCATCTTATAGATTCTTTGATTCCAAAATATGGCCAGGCTTTTCATACAGAGAAGCCAAACATTAACCAATTTGACTATGTAGCCTGTAACCTATGGCCAGCTCTCATCATCACGTATCAGATTAAAACAGTGTTATACCGATACACAAATACCTCGCCAACCGATTGGAATGGAATTCCCAGCAACGAAAAAAGATAGAATACAGAATCTCTTAAACCAGCCCAATAACCTCATCTGGCCAATACAGATAGCGTGCGCCCAAAAACTAGCCACGTTCTTTATCCTTGATAAAAAATTTGCCAGAGAGTGCATAATGCCTCTATTCCATGATGAAAGCACCCAACATCAAACATGGGCGGCTTTCCTCGCTTTTCCGCGTATTACCAGTAGTTTTTCCGAAAAAGATGTGTCCGGTCTTCTCGAAGATCAAATCGCAGAGGCTAGAAATCTTTGCGAATACAAGGATCAAGGACTCCGAAATAACTACTGGGATGTTCTCTTCAATTTCATGAACATGCCACCCAATACAAGCAACGCATATGATGCAGTACTGAAAAAAGTACTTTATAACAGTGGATTCTCTACACTGTCTGAGATTGCAAAGTTTCTCCCCTATTGGTGCCGTCAGCAGAATGATGAACAAATAGATATCGCATGGAAAAATTGGCTTAAGACGTACATCACCAATCGTTTCCAAGGAATTCCTCGCGATCTTGATTCTGAAGAACAAAAAGCTCTCATCTGCCTTATTCCAAGCCTAAGAGGGCATATCTCCGAAGCTCTAGAAATACTCTCCACGACAGATAACACCGACATCGACTTTTCCCAAGACCATTACCCAGTCCCCGAAGGATATGACGAAAAGGAACAGCAGCAATTATTACTGTTTTATCAGTGGCAGGTTAAGCACCAAACCGGCGAATGCGATTCAACGTTGCTTAGGTGGTGGTTACATCGGATTCTCAGAAACCTGACAAATGAATACCCTGATTTGGATCTGACTGCGCTCCGCGAAACAATGCAAGACCAGTTCGGATTCACAGGAATAGCCGGAATCGATTGACTCACCTGACCGTTTCACAGCGAACGTTGCTGGGACGAACCTACCAATCAGCTCAGGCAATTGCGAGCAGCGGGACCACGGAAGGAACCGACGAATTTTGTCGCACGATTCCGATTTTCGGGGCAAATTTCGAATCGTGCAACATTTTTCCTGCCGAAATGCGGTTTTCCCACCTATTTCATACCCCCGAACCGGCTTTCCCGACACTTTCGCGCGACTACGGGGGTGTGCGATGTAGCACGATTCCAAAAACGGCCGGAAAATGGAATCGTGCGACATTTACGGGACATAGAACATACCGAAACGGTCGGGACCATGCGATTATGGCAAAAAACACATCCAAGGCGCCGCTTTTCATACATTTTGAGTCCAAGGCCTCCCCTATCGGAAACAGAAACCGAGAGTCCCGGAAACGTCACCATCTCGTTTATGCCAGCAAAGAACAACTGAATTTCTGCATATGTTGCTTTCGACTGCCCAAACACGAGACTAGACTGCTTTTGACTCCATACGCTGAAATTATTTGATATATCTGCATGTAGTCAATGCGCATATTCCCGAACAAGGAGAATGATTCAAAATGACGGAAACCATAGCATCACTTATTGGAGCCATTGTCGGAGCAATCATCACTACATCATTCTGGTTTGTTCAGCACCGCATTGAGCAAAAAGACGTTCTCAATAACGAACGAAGGCAAGACAAAAGAGAACTCGTTAAAAATATCATGCGCAACAGGATGGATCAACGAGCGCTCTGCGTTGAACTTAACCAAATTCCGCTCACTTTTTACGATGATCCACAAGCCAAAGAACTTTATAGAAAACTTCTGGAGACGCACGACGTTGCTACAAGGGATACGATTTTGGCGGATCTGGTGAATCATCTGGCTGAAACAATGAATTTCGATGGTGAAATTCATCCTTCGGATTTCAGCAGAGGACTATACGTCAAATGACATATAACGAAAATAATTCCTGAGCATTATGTGCAAGACTCGAATAATGCTCGTGTCTCACCGCACGTTCCCGATACACTGGTTAGTAGAGCAATATATCACGTTCCTTGGGACCGAACATACGAAAAAACTTTCGCTTAGTTCCCACGGAAAAAATTCGCAGTCCTTTATCGAGGCTAAAGTTCTTTAATTAAATCCCGATAAGCTGATGCTGTAATTGATATTACATACCAAACCCAACCAGCTAAATGAGCAATGAGAAATATCACTAAAGCTGAAAACCACACGGGGAAGATACCCTTTTTATCACACAACCTAAGTGATGAGGCTAGTCCAATTACTAATGTTATGATCAAAGACAAGGCGGATGCATAGACAACTGAATAAAACATCTGGTCAATCATCTCTATAACTGCCGTTTTCTCCATTAGAGGACTAGATGCTTCTGACGCTCGTCTATGTTTTGCATCAGAATATGCCATTCGCAATTGGAAAACAAATATTGCATGAGCAAAAAGCAACCCACCAAGAACTCCAACTCCTGACACAATAATGTCAGCATTGCCCACTTGCATCTTACGTACGAAAGAAAGCACCGAACAACCTATTGGAATCAATAAGACAATAACAATTGCCAGCAAATCAGGGTGACGTTGTTTCCTTCCTTTTGGGACAAGCATATTCAAACATTGTCTAAAAACTCCCATTTCCCCTCACAATATTTGCGAAGTATTCCATCTAAATTTAAGAGAATCTTCTGACCATTCACTTTGTTCATATGCAGTAGACCATTCCAAGCCAAGACACTTATAACGACTCGCTACCAATTCTGCTGCTCTCTGCTGAAAGGCATCATCTCCGAGAGGTAAATCGCCTTTCTCAGTAAGAACTTCTCGGAAAACTGGCGCACCAACTTTGCCGAGTTCTATAGTCTTCGTTCTCCCTTCATGTTCAAGCGTAATAGTGCATTTCTTATCCAACGAATCAGACTCTTTATCTTCAGACTCTTTATCTTCAGACGTTTTGTCTGGCGAATCAGACACTTCAAAAAGCTCAACGACATCGATAACGTCCGAATTCCTGCGCACTTTCGGTTTTGTTCTTCGTTGAGATGTTGAA
>ERZ791821.70-NODE-70-length-107965-cov-3.810073_pt1 | contig 107965 bp, 95 predicted proteins | sample MGYA00510300_ERZ791821 | MGnify/ENA primary metagenome ERZ791821 (study PRJEB30046, sample SAMN00792034) | human gut metagenome | study: EMG produced TPA metagenomics assembly of the A metagenome-wide association study of gut microbiota in type 2... | reverse complement strand
AAATTATAATATAAATAAGAAAAAACGCAGCAAATATACCCAAAATTGAAAGGAAGGAACATATGAAAAAAACTTTGAAAACACTAATGCTAATTGGAGCAATAGCATTAGTAATGAATTTTGCGGGGGTAAAAGCCCAGGCAGTAGAAGAAACAACGGTTGTGGCAACTACGGTGACAGAGGAAACAACTACAGCACCGGAAACCACTACAAAGGTGGAAGAACCAACTACGAAGCAGCCTACTACTGAGAAACCAACAACGAAACCTAACGTGGACACAAAAGGAACAAAAGTTAAAAAAGGTGGCTATGTTAAGAAATCAGTTTATGCATATAATTTAAAGTTGGAGAAAGTAACAAAGGTCAAAAAAGGAGTCCGCTACTATGTTTATAAGAAATGCAATAGCGGATATTCAATGTTAAAAGTTGGAAATAAGAAGCTATTAGTAAAATCAAAATATGTTGTCTACAAATGTAATGCTAAAAAAATAGTAAATACATTAGATAAGAAATATTCCTATGCAGACATGAAATCTGACCTTAAGAAACTAAAAGAAGCCTACGGCTCAATATTGAAAGTTGAAGTTGCAGGAAAAAGTTTAGATAAGAGAAAGTTGTATTACGTTACTTTAGGTAAGGAAACGGCTAAGAAGACTGTTTATGTAGAAACGTCAATACATGCAAGAGAGTATATGAATACTAAATTTATGATGAAAGTAATTGAAGAGTATTGTAGAGGATATGATACCAAAAAATATCAGGGAAAGAATTACAGTACAATTTTTAACAAGGTAAAATTAGTAATTATGCCAATGGTAAATCCGGATGGTGTAACAATTAGTCAATATGGACCTAAGAAAATAAGAGATATTAATTTACGTCAGAACCTTTACAAAATAGCAAAAGGAGCTAGTTTTAAAGAATGGAAGTCAAATGCAAGAGGCGTGGATATCAATAGAAACTTCGCCGAAGGCTTTGGAAGAGAAAGCGCAAAAGCACCTGGTCAAAAGTTATATGCAGGAAAGAAAGCTGTATCTGAACCTGAGACAAAGGCACAGATAGCCGTAGTTAAAAAAGTAAAACCTAATGTAGTAATTTGTTATCATCAGGCTGGAGAAGTTATGTATCACCGTAAACATACAAAACTTAGCAATATGTTGTATTCTATGACAAAATATACTCACGTAATAAGTGAGCCAACAGCTTATGGTACATTTAGCGATTATTTAGATGCTAGAAATATTTATAATTGCACATTAGAAACTGGTAAAGTACCGGCGCCTGTAAAAAATATTGAATTTAAGAAAATATATAAATTAAACAGATATGTATTAGTAGCAGTTGCAAAAATGTATTCATAAAATCAAGTGTATACAGTATTTTAACAGTGAGAAAAGGTGGTCACATATGAATAAAAATACGATTAAAAAGATAATTGCATCAGGACTAATTATAACAATAATAGCTGCAGGAACAGAAATTGCTGATAAAAGTTCGCAAGTGGCAGGAACAAATTCCATAAACACCATTGTTGGGGCAGAAGAGATTGCTAGATCAGCTACAGATTTTGAAAAGGAAAGACCCACAATAACATCCGTTATAAATAATAAAAACAGCACAACTATAAAATGGAACAAAATAGAATGTGCTAAGGGCTACGATATTTACAGGGATGGAGTGAAAATCTGTCAGGTAAAAAAATCAATTCAGTATACTGATAAGAAAGCAAATAAGAATGGAAGCTTGTACACTTTTAAGGTTGTGGCATACAAAACAGCAAAAGGTAAGAGATACGAGAGCAAACCTTCTTTAGAAGTTAAAAACTATTTCCTTAAAGGAAGCAGCATTAACATATTATCAGGAAAATCTGGAAATAATCAGATTTCATGGCGCAAAAACAGTAAAGCAAACGGATATGAAATTCAATATTCAACAAAAGAAAATTTTACAAAGGGTGAAACTATAAACGTACAAAACAAAAATTCTGCAAAGCTTAGTAAATTAAAGAAGAAAAATTACTACGTGAGAGTCAGGGGATATGTAAAAAAAGGAAAAAACAAATATTATTCAGTTTGGAGCACCTGCGCCGAAATAATTGCATGGAATTCTAAATGGAAATTTGCAGGTTATTCCAAAATACATACAGACGCAGCAACATTATATTTTTCAACAGCATCTAAACTTAAGCAGAAAACAGTTTGTGTAAATGCCGGTCATGGAACAAAAGGCGGCGAAAGTGTTAAGACTTTTTGTCATCCTGACAAAAGTGCAAAGGTGACAGGTGGAAGTACAGCTCAGGGAGCTGTAAAAGCTACATCAATTAACGGTGGAACTACTTTAAGTGACGGAACACCTGAGGCAAAGGCAACACTTAAACTGGCAATGGTTGTGAAAAAGAAACTTTTAAAAGCAGGCTATAATGTTTTGATGGTAAGAGAAAGTGAAGATTCACAGATAGACAACATAGGAAGAACGGTATACGCAAACAACAATGCAGATTACCACATTGCCCTACATTATGATTCTTCATCAGCAAATAAAGGCGCATTTTATATTAGCGTTCCAAATAACAAGTCCTACAGAAATATGTATCCGGTTTCAAAGAATTGGAAAAAACATAATAAATTAGGACAAAATCTTATTTGGGGAATGAAAAATGCCGGTGTAAAAATTTATGGAAATGGAGCTATGGCAATTGATTTAACGCAAACATCCTATTCAACAATAGCATCTGTTGATTTAGAAGTTGGGGATAAACGAAGTGATCATTCAGGTAAGGCATTAAATAAGATTGCCAATGGAATTGTGAAGGGCATGAATAAGTAGGTAAATAGTTAATTAACTCGGAATAAACCGAGTCGGAGATAACCGAATAAAATTAAAGCCAATTAAATTTAATGGATTTATTGTAAAACAATTAAATAAAATTATTAAAAAGTCATTTGTTTTAACTGATAATTATCTGGAAACAGAGATATAGGTCAGTTAGAGCAGGTGACTTTTCTTTTATTTTATAGATAAATGTGATATAAAGGCAGGAATGGATATACTGGATATTGGATGTGGAAACGGTTTGCTCTGGGTTAAGGAAAAAGAGATTTTGCCGGAAAATATAAATATATATTTGGTGGATAATTCTAAAGCCATGATAAATGCTGCAAGAAAATTGATTTTGAATGAAAAAGATTATTATGAAAAGAAAAAGAAGTTATTAGATTTATAAGAGTTTTTTTATGTCTGATTGAATAACACACATTCGTGGCGGTAGTATAATAAATAGTGTAAAAATAGTGAAAATATAATGTAAAAGCATTTCCTTTTAGATATAATAATATTTGAAAGGAAGTGTTTTCTTATTACATAAAAAACGTTCCACTATGGATGTACACTCGCGCAAATGGAAAAATGTTGCTAAATAGGCACGCGCTGGTTGCGTAGAATGTCGCAAGCGACATTCTTTGTTCTAAAAAAATATTGAACCAAATATTATAACGAGCATATCGCAGTAAGTCTATTCGACTTATGGTTACGTGTAAATCTTAAAATATATTCTGAAAGGAGAAAATATGAGTTTAATTAAAGGCATACATCATGTATCAATGAAGTGTAAAAATCAGGAAGAGTATAAAAAGGTAGTAGAGTTTTATAATGAGATACTGGAAATTCCTGTTGCAAGAACATGGAGCGAGGGGATAATGTTTGATACAGGTAATGGAATTATTGAAGTGTTTAACAATGGTGGCGGAAGTGAAGAGACGGGGATTATAAGACATTTTGCCTTTGCCACTGATAATGTAGATGAATGTGTTAAGAGAATTAAGCAGGCTGGTTACAATGTATTTGTAGAACCTAAAAACGTGGAAATTCAGTCCAACCCAAAATTTCCTATAAGAATAGCATTCTGCTTTGGACCGTTAAGAGAACAAATCGAACTTTTCCAAGTAAGATAATAATTACAATCTAAGTAATAAGGAGAAGTGGCATGGAAATATTGTTTGATTTTGTTGTGGAGTTTATTATGGAAATATTGCCAGAATGGATTGCCAATATAATAGGAGTAAATCCTATAAAGATATTCGAAAAAAAGGTGCATAACAAGGTAATACAAAATATATTAATAGTGATTGTGGCAACAATATGTTTGATAATAGGTGTACTAATTGCAGTCGGGATAGTTATTGGTGTAGTATACTTAATTTCAAAATTTGCGTAATGAAAAGCAATTTCAAATTTTGTAATAAATACGGAAACAAATGGAGAAAGGGGTGTTGTAATATGAACATCTATCATACATTAGGAGGACAATATCTTATACATGGTCGAGAATTTCCAATTAACACAGTTGTATTAATATTAGATAATGGTGTAGAGTTGTTTTGTTGTAACTTTAATATGACAAAGGATAAAAAAATAATAGTTACTGTATATAATCCTGCAAGCAAACAATGGGTTAAATGTAAATTAAGAAATAACTATACCAAAGTTATGTGGGAATATTATAAAAAGAATATAAAAAAAAGAAATCATACAAAAAAATATAAAAAAAATAAAACTAAAAGATGGAAAGGTACAGTTGCACGTTGTAATAAGATACCAAATAGTGTGCAGTGGGCGGCAATGCATCCTTTTCAAGGGGGAGGAATGACACCTAGATAACCAAATCCCCAATATTCTTCTTTTTTGCACCCATTTCCTGAAAACAATCGTGTGTTATGTAGAAAGAGAAATCTTTCAAATTTTGAAAGGAGGAAAGTTATGAGTAACACATATGCCGGCATGAGTTATGAAGAAGTTATTGAAAAATATTCTGATTACATAACTAGGATGTGCGTGGTATGGACACAAAATGAAGAGGCGGCTAAAGATTGTTTTCAAAATACATTTATAAAATTATATAAATGTTCAAAAACATTTAACGACAGTGAGCATTTAAAAGCATGGTTGCTTAGGGTGGCAAGAAATGAATGTAATGATTATCATAAGTCTTTCTGGAATAAAAATGTATCCGTTGGTTTAGATAAGGAAAAGTTGGAAAATGTACATAAAGATAGTGGCAATTCAATGAGAGAATTGCAATATGACAGCGATACCGAAATTTTGATAAACGCATTGAGAAGAATACCTTTAAAGTATCGTGAAATTTTAGTTCTTTATTATTACCAGGAATATACTACAAAAGAAATTTCAGACATTCTTCAATTAAGTGTTAATACCGTAAAGTCAAGATTACGACGTGGTCGGGAAAAACTTGCTACAATTGTAAAAAAGCAGGTCTAAGAAATAGAAACTTATTAAAAATTGGAGAATGGAGGCAAATATGAATTTAAAAAAATTAGATACAATTAAAACTCCTGAAAGCTGGAAAAAAGAATTACTTGAACAGTCAATTGAAACTGAAAGTGTAAATTTCAAAATCAAATTTACAAGTTTGAGAAAAATGAAATGGGCAATGGTCAGCTTGGCAGTAGTGTTAGTTTGTGCAACGGGAATTACTGTTGGAGCAAACAATTCGGATTCTTTTAAGGGATTTTTGCAGGGATTATTTGGAACAAATAAGGTTCAGCAGGTAAATGTGGAATCTAATCGCTCAAATGATAAAGGGGAGAAAACTAAAAATAAAATCCAGTTAAATGACAAAGGTGAAACACCTGAAGGTAAAATTCAGTTAAATGAAAATATGGAAATTGCTGGTAGAAATGAAACTTTCATATTGGAATATAACAAAGAAAGTTCTGAAAAAGTTGAAAACGTATATTCAATAAAAGATGATCAGCTATCAAGAGAATCTGTAAATAAATTTAAGGGAAAATATGAGGGTGAAGGTTTTTCATTTCAATATGTTATAAAAGACAAAGAAATTTGTGCCTTTAATTATAGCGGTGCCATTAGTGAGGTTTTTCAGGTTATAAAAGGAAGGTCAATTTATGCTACTTTGTGTCATACCCAAAAGGACACTATTGTGAAGGAAACGATAGTAAAGATCAATTTGGACACAAATGAAATTGAAAAACTTTCAAACGATAGAATGATATGTAATTTTGCCCTTTCCCCAAATGGAAAAACACTTCTTTGCAATTTTAGGTCAAAAGGATATTGGTCGATGTTTGATTTAGAAAACAAAACAGAAAAGAAATTAAAAAAGGACACAATAAATGGATATGCAACTACTGACGAAATTAGTTATGTTGATGATTATCATATATTGACTTTGGGCAAGCCATTTACAAAAAATAAAACTGAGTATTACAGTAAGTACCTTGTAAATCTAAAGAACGGAAAAATAGAAAAGGAATTTTTCAACATAAATATTGACATAAATTTAAATTGGACATATTTATTTGAAAAAAATATCCTGACAATTGAAAATGTAATAAAAGGTGATAGATTTCAAATCAATATATCTGAAAAAAATGTGGAATCAATTATTTCCTCAGAAAAATACGCTATATTTGGTGGTGTTTCCAATGGTGATCTATATTTGATAAATTTTGAAAATAAACAGTTGATGAAACTAAATATACCGGAAAAATATCGGGACAATATACAGTTTTACTTAATGGGAAAAGAAAACAAAATGTTGATTACATTTGATAAAAAAGCGTATATTGTAGATATATCAGATTTAAAATAGTAGAGGATTATAAATAGAATAAGAAACTCTGAATTGTAAAAAAATTAACGTGGAAGTCAGTAGTTAAGAACATACTTAAACAGGTATGCACAAGGGATGCATTTTACAAACAATAATTTAGAAAAAATTTAGATATGACCTTCTGGTAATTTATATATATTAGTTATGCTAATAATATAAATTACCAGGAGGTTCTTTTGGTTGCGGTAGGGAAAATGAGAATGTTAAGGGTGAAAATTAAATAACTTAAAAACTGTTTTCTATGTTGAAATGATGTATACTATAACTAAACGGTTACGATTATAGGGAGGTATTTATGGTTTCTGAAGAAAAAGTTGAAAAGTACGGTTTAGTTCTAGAAGGTGGTGGCGGTAAAGGCGCTTATGAAGTTGGAGTTTGGTTAGCAATTAATGACTTAATGAAAAGCAGAAATATTGAAATTGTGGGATATGCCGGAACATCTGTCGGGGCTTTAAATGCTGCGTTATTTGCCTGTTGTTCACCTAAAGAAGCTGAAGAAATATGGAGACACATACATTGGTCAACAGTTTTAAGTGCAGGCTTGGATAGACAGCCCGGAAAAAAACAAAAGCTTGTATCTGATTATTTCTTTAGCAGAAAGGGCTTAGAACAGGTTATTAAGGACGCAAATGAAAAGAAAAGATATTAAATGTAAAAGAGCCTGTATATGCAGTATGCACTTTTTTACCTGAAAGTTCTATTGATGCTATAAAAAAGGCAATAACAAAAGCTCTGAAAATAAATACCAAAAATGAAGCTACAGATGAAATTGCTAAACAGGTTAGCAAAGGAATAGTTGGAAGTAGTAAAAAAATTAATACAATAAAAGATGTTAGAAGAATGGCTAACATAAGCAGAGTAGGAAAACTAAGCAGGTTTGCCACACCAGTAGTAGAAAATGGAGTGGGTATAGTAGCAAAGCCAGTGGTTGAATTAGCATACAAATATTTCAAAAGAAAAACATTGGGAAAAGCGAAGTATTTTAAATGTAATAACCAATCTGAACAAATAGAGAAAATATTATTAGCTTCATCTGCAATGCCAATTATTTTTAAGGATGAAAACTTAACCGGCAAGGTAGAGTTTAATGAAGATATGGAGCAAATTAAAGATGATTTATCAGGATATTATTGTGATGGTGGAATAAGAGATAATTTACCAATTAGTTGTTTAATAAAGGATATGGAATGTGATACAAACAAATTTATAGTAGTTCACTTAGATAATGATAGTGGCGAGCATAAGAAAGAAAAGTTTTTGGGAAGTGAAATGGTACATATTTTCCCATCAGTTAAATTTTATGGCTTGCTTTCTACAGTAAATTTTTCAAGAGAAAAAATTAACGATTTAATAGAAATTGGCTATAAAGATGCTAAGGAGCAGCTGTATGATTATTTTTCAAAAAGAGAGAATCACGTGAAAAATAATAACGATGAATTACATTACGCAAATGGAGAGTTTTACAATAGTATTGCAGATGTATATGATTCAAAAATTTATGAAAAACCATTGGAATTAGGTGGAGAAATAGTTTCATATATGAAAAATAACAATGAAATAAAATCTATAGAAGATGAAAATAAAGACATTGTTATAAATAGAGAATATCGAACAGATGAAAATAAATTTGTTGAATTTAATATTTCAAGAGAAACATTAATAAGCAATATTATAGTAGAAAAAGATTTAGAAAATCAAAAAGAAGTTCTAAAAGTTTACAATGACAAAAATGATAACATGTCAGATTATCAAAATAACATACAGATATTAGCCGGAAAGGCATTGTCTTTGGCTAAAGACTTAGAAGGAAAAACTATAATAATGAATGATGTCATGCACGACGAAAAAGAGTTCTATTTTGATAAGAAAGATAGAAACGAATATTTTTTTAGAAGTTCATTATATGAGTCTTTTGCAGGAAAAGATGAGGCAAAAAGATTAGATAAGGCAAACAGAAAAAAAGGTTTAGAGTATATAGCTGTTACTCCTAATGTTGTGGTTTTCAGAGATGAAAATCTGAAAAAAACAGATGAAGTTTATACTGTAAGTTTTGAGTCAGTATATCCATTAACAAAGTATAAAGATAATAGAAAAGATTTCGCAAATAATATTGAGGATTTTAAACAAAGAGTTAAAGATTCTTTGCAGGTTGCAGCAAGCATGAAATATGAAAATATTTTAATTAATGAATGGGGAATTGATGAAGATGGAACAAATGCTGAAGAAGTAGCGTCATGTTTTTATGAAATTCTAATATCAGAAAAGTATGCTGAATTTTTCAAAAATATTATTTTTAACTTTGAAAATCCAATACAAAACATACCATCTTTCATTCAAAAATTTAAGGAAGTTATTTCAGTTGAACAATATGAAGAATATCACTGGCTAATTAACAACTTAAAAACTGAAAAGAAAGAAAAAGTATGTGCTTTTGATGAGAATAGTAAATGGTCAATTTTTTTAGAAAGACCATTTAAGTTTGAGGGTATAGAATTTAAAAGTGTATTTCAATGTATGCAGTATAAAAAGGCTCTCATTTATGGGGACAAGCTTATCGCTAAATATATATTGAAAACAAATGATAAGAAAAAGATGCGACATTATTTCAAAGCAGATGTAGTGTCGACTGTAAAATACAAAAAGCACTGGAATGCAGTAAAGCAGAATATAATGATTGAATGTTTAAAAGTTCAAATAGAAAATTATCCTGAGTTGAAAGAAGAATTAAAAAGCACAGAAAATACAACAATAATTTTCTGTACTAAGGATGAAAAGAAGTACGGAATTGTTGCAAAAACTACAGATGAAGATTTGGATAACCAGAAAAAATGGAAGGGAAATAATAAACTGGGATATGCTCTGATGAGCATTAGAGATAATTTACAATAGTACCTTATAAAAAACAAAAGCTTTCAGTAAAAATAGAATAAAATAACAAGGAGATAAAAGGAGTTTTATAAATGGACTATGGAATTGAATTAATGTTAGAAATAGCTGATATGGATATGTATTATGGATTAGGAAATAATTTAAATAGAATAATTAGAATAGAAGATATGGTGAATACAAGATTTGATAATGATTATTTTGATTTGTTATCTGCAATGTTAATATATCATCAGATTGTTGAAGAATTAATGAAATCTTTAATTGCTATTGGTAATTTTAATACTAGATTAAATTTGTTTCCACAAAAAATGCCTATAAAAATTAAATTTGATAGAGAATTTTATAAATTAGTAAAAGAGTTAGAAGAGGGGGTGGAATTTGAAAATAAAGAAGAATTTATTTCATTAATTAAAAAATTTAATAGAAATAGAAATATAGTTGCCCATAAAATTATAAGAGATGAAAATTTTGAAACAGAGTATCTTAAAGAATTAGAAAATACAAAAGATGAATATGAAAAAATTCAGCATATTTATGCGAGTGTTGCTCTTAATTTCTTTAATTATGTTAATAAGAATCTAAATAAAATCAGTAGATATATTGATTATAGTAAAAATTATGATGAGGATTTAAAACAATTAGAAAGTAAAGAAATAGAGGATAGATATAGTATAGAAGCAGTAAATTCAGTAAAAAAAGCTGTTAGGATGTATTTAAATAGCAGAGTTGAAGAAAGGAAGTGTTTGGAAGTTCAAAATAAATATTCATATTTATTTTAAAAGTTTTTGCACAAAAGAACCTGCACAAAAAATTTTTTCCCAATGCAATATTTTTCAAAATGTCAACGTTTCATAATTAAATTAAAGAGAAAGGAGAATAACGATTATGAGAAATTTTAAGAAAAAGTTATTAGTTGGTTCATTAATCATTACGATGGCATTAGGAGGTGTATGTCAGGGAACACCGGTTGGTGCTTATGTAAACTATTCCAGTGACACATCTTTTAACAGTGCAGGTGGAAAGAATTTGACAATACATTATGGAACTAAAACAAAATTAGGCAAGTACACCATATCCACCGGAAAGAATAAAGATAACAAACTTTGCATTTATTCAAAAAAAGTAGGTAAGAAAAAAGAATGTTTGGGAAGAGTGGTAAATGGAAATCACTACTTTACTTACAAAAAAAGAGTTTTTTTCTTGGGAAAACAACATGCAACATACAAATATGTTCCAGGTAAGAAGGTTGAGAGAGTAAAGGCAATAAAAAAAATCACTTACATAGCGGGAATTTATGGGAAGAAGAATTTGATTATTCGTAGTAAGAATGTTTTGAAGGCTTATAATGTTGCAACAGGTAAAATGAAAGTCCTTACAGATAAGTTCCCAAAGAATGTTTATAATTTTGGCATTTATGGAAATTACGCATACTGCGAAAAGTATGTTAAACATCAGGAAAAATTATATGCGTATAATATGAAAAAAGATAAAATGATGTTAACAAGATTGCCAGTAGGAATGTTTATTAAAAACATAAAGATGAATAACAATATATTATATTTTACAGGTAATCAAACTACTGTAAAAAACGAGAATGGAGAAATAGCAACATATACATCAGATGATTATAGAATTTTCAAGTGGGATTTGAAGAATGAACCTGAAGAAATGATAAGTAATGCACAAATTATTAATTTCCATGGTGATAATATGTATTATTTCAATTATAAAGCAGACGAAGAAAATAAGATTCAGGCAAAGACAATCCATGAGTACAACATGAAAACCAAAGCTGTGAAAGTAATTAAAACCCCAGAAGAAGTAGATGTTGAATATGCAAGCAAAATTATCAAAAAAGGAAATGTTTTAAAAATATACATTGCGGGTGAACATTATGATGAAAGTAGAATTTATTCTATAAAAGATGATGGAACCGGTTTTAAATTAGTTAGAACAGAAGAAAAGAAATAACTAATGATAAAGGAAATAAACTTAAGCGTTTACAATGAAAAAAGAAAAGTCGGTAAAATAAAAAGTGCTTACAAGGATAAAGAAATATAATAAAAGGTGGTCAAAGATAAAAAATAAAAAGTAATAAAATAAAAGAGAAGAAGGATAAAACAAAACCTCAGTTGATAAAAAAGTCAACTGAGGTTTTAATGTATGCCCACTTGCGTAAAAAGAAAATGTTGCTAAATAGGCACGCACTGGTTGCGTAGAATGTCGCAAGTGACATTCCAGATTCTTTTAAAAGAATTTTGAAATTAACCCATTTACAATAATGAATATAATCGTAATAGGGAGAATCCATTTACAGTAAAAACGAATTTGTTTTGGAATTTTCAAACCTGAGCCTGAATTAACTTCCTTAATATAATTATCCCATCCCCAACCATATCTGCTTGTGCAGAATAGAGTGTAAATAAGTGAGCCAATTGGAAGGATTAAATTACTTATTAAAAAGTCTTCTAAATCCATAACATTTGTATTTTTTCCAAAAGGCATGAATCCTGACCAAACGTTAAAACCAAGAACGCAAGGGATGGAAGTAACAGTTATAATAATTGCATTTATAATTGCAGTTTTCTTACGTGACCATTTCCAAAGATCCATACATGATGACATAATATTTTCAAAAACGGCAATTACAGTTGAAAATGCTGCGAAAGCCATGAAAATAAAGAAGCAACTTCCCCATATACGACCACCCGGCATCTTTGCAAAAATATTTGGCAAAGTAACAAATATAAGTTTTGGTCCCTGATCAGGGCTAACACCAAATGCAAAGCATGTTGGGAAAATAATCAACCCTGACACAATGGCAACAAATGTATCTAATGCAACAATGTTAATTGATTCTCCAAGTAGTGAATGGTCTTTTCCAAGATAGCTGCCAAAAATTGTCATAGAGCCCATGCCAATACTAAGTGTGAAAAATGCCTGATTCATTGCAGCTACTATAACATTAATAAGGCCAATCTTTTTAATTTGTTCAAAGTCAGGTACCAGATAAAAATACAAGCCCTTGCCGGCACCTTCAAGAAAAATACTGTTAATTGCCAAAACAACCATAATTACCAAAAGGGCAATCATCATGACTTTGGAAATCTTTTCAACTCCGTTTTGTAATCCAAGTGAACAAACCAGGAAACCTACAATAATAACAAGAGTTGTCCAAAATATCATTTCCGAAGGAATGGCATTCATATTTGAAAAATGACTTTGAACAGCATTAGTGTCTGCGTTTACAAAGTCACCTTTTGCTGTATCAAAAAAGTATCGTAGCATCCAACCGGAAACTGTTGTGTAGAACATCATAAGAATATAGTTACCTGCCATTCCGATGTAACCATGCAGATGCCAATATTGACCTTTTTTCTCAAGAGTCTTAAAAGCTCTTGAAATACTTTGCTGACTACCACGACCAACTGAAAACTCCATTGTTAAAATAGGAAGCCCTAAAATAACAAGGAATAAGATGTAAAATAATACAAAACATCCACCACCATTATTTCCAACAACATAAGGAAAACGCCATACATTTCCAATACCTATGGCACAGCCGGCAGAAATAAGAATGAATCCAAGTCTGGATTTAAATTTTTCTCTTTCCATATACAATCTCAATTCTATTTTTATTACAGCATTCAAAAGTCATATTAAATAAAAAAACTTATTCCAAAATGGACGACACTGCAAACAACATCTTAAAGAAATAAGAAGAGTTTGTCAATTTAACGTGTTAGTATTGTAAAGTGATAAGGTTAATACACATTTGCATTAGTGCAATTACTTAAAAAAATTTTCAATAACAAAAATATTGAAGTGTCAATAGTTGCGTAGAATGTCGCAAGCGACATTATTTGTTATTATAGTATAAGTGCAAAAATGTAAATTGAAAAAGATTGAAAAAAAGAAATTATAGTGCTAAACTGAACACGTTAAAAAAACAAACGGAGGTGATATTCATGGATAGTTGCGATAGTATTAGGTCGAGAAATGATTGTGGTATTATATTAGTGAAACAGTTAATGTGGCTGTCTGTGAAATATCAGTAGCCATGTTTAATTAATATGTCTTTTTATAAGCACCACAGTATGGACCTTATATCACAACAGGTAACTATAGGTTCCACGTTATGTGGTGTATTTTTTATGCACTGGCATAAAAAGAGAATATAAGGAGGCATAGATGAGAACAAATAAATTTGTAAAGAAAAATTATGTAAATGAATTATTAGCAATAATTAAAGGCAATTTTACTGAAAATGAATTAAAAAAGAAAATAGCAAATTACCATGAGAAAGATATTGCAGATGCATTAACACATTTAACAGAACAGGAAAGAAAACGTGTATATGGAATATTAGGGGCTAAGAATGTTGCTGAAATTTTCACATATATTGATGATGTGGAAAAATATTTTGGCGAGTTGTCTTTAGAAAAAGCTGTAAAAGTTGTTTCTTTTATGGATTCTGACGAGGCGGTTGATTTAATTGAAAGTCTTGATAAGGACAAAAGAGAAGAGTTAGTAAATAATTTACAGGGTAGCCTTAAGATAGATATTAAGAAGATTTTATCTTACGATGAAGAAGAGATAGGTAGCTACATGACTACTAATTACATTTGTATTCATAATGACTTAACCATAGGCAAGGCAATGAAAGAGCTTATAAAACAGGCTGGAGATAATGATAATATTTCTACAATTTATGTGGTAGATGAAAATAATAAATATTTTGGAGCTATTGACTTAAAAGATATAATTCTTGCAAGAGAAAATGACGAATTGATTGGAATAATCAGTCAGTCATATCCTTATGTTTTAGAGTACGACAAAATAGATGATTGTATGGATAAGATTCTTGAATATTCAGAAGACTCCATACCGGTGTTAATGGAAAATGGCGAAATTGTTGGAGCAATTACTTCAGAAGATATTGTAGAATTAGTGGATGATGAAATGGGTGAGGATTATGCCAAGTTAGGTGGTCTTACAGCAGAGGAAGATTTAAAAGAACCACTTTTAGAGAGCAGCAAAAAAAGATTGCCATGGCTTGTAATCTTACTTTTTTTAGGAATGGCAGTTTCTTCGGTTGTGGGAATGTTTGAAACAGTTGTGGCAATTTTGCCAATAGTAATCTGCTTTCAATCATTAGTTTTAGATATGGCTGGAAATGTGGGTACGCAGTCATTGGCAGTAACAATTCGAGTATTGATGGATGAAAAATTAACCGGTAAAGAAAAGTTAATGCTATTAATAAAAGAGGTAAAAGTCGGTTTATTAAACGGTATGATTTTAGGAATCATGGCACTATTCTTCTTAGGAATTTATATTCACATATTCAAAGGCTATACATTTGGAAATGCGTTCCTGATTTCAGGCTGTGTAGGAATTTCATTATTAGTTGCAATGGTAATTTCAAGTATGGTTGGAACAGTAATCCCAATGTTCTTTAGCAAAATAAAAATTGATCCGGCAGTTGCATCCGGTCCATTAATTACAACAGTAAATGACCTTGTGGCAGTAGTAACATACTATGGACTTGCACTTGTATTCCTTATTAATATTTTCGGATTAGCATAAATATAAAAATATTACGTCTTAGCGTGATATATTCTTTTTCTGTACAACCAGATAAAAGGGAATATCACACTAGGACGTTTTTATTTAATAAGAAATCACTTCGGAATTTCTTATTAAATAAAAAGCGTTCCACTAGGGATGCATATTTGCACGAAAGGAAAATGTTTATAACGGGTACGTGCTTGGTGCGTAGAATGTCGTAAGCGACATTCTTTGCTATATGGAATAAGCTGGGATGGTGTGGTAAAATAAATAGCAAGAAAATTAATTTGTGAAAGGACAAAAATGAGTAATACATTTATCGCACAGGGAGCACATGTGATTGGCAAGGTGTCAATAGGGGAGAATGTAGGTATATGGTACAATGCAGTTGTGCGTGGTGATATGGAAGAAATAATAATTGGTGACAATAGCAATATTCAAGACAATTGCACACTGCATACTGGTGAAGGTTTTCATATTGAAATCGGAAAAGGTGTTACAGTTGGGCATAACGCAATTGTTCATGGTGCTATTGTGGGTGATAACACTGTTGTTGGAATGGGAAGTATTTTACTTAATGGAGCTAAAGTTGGAAAGAACTGTATTATAGGAGCAGGTGCATTGGTTACGGGAAAAATGAACATTCCTGACAATTCTATGGCTCTTGGGAGTCCGGCAAGAGTTGTTAGAAAACTTACAGATGCTGAAATTGAATCAAACAAGAAAAATGCAGAAGAGTATGTTAAGTTAATGAAGGCAAGCAAAGAGTTGAAGTAATGCATACAAACAAGGAGTAAAATCTATGCAAATGACTACATTGTGTTACATAGAAAAAGATAATAAATATTTAATGTTACACAGAACCAAAAAGAAAAATGACATTAATGAAGGTAAGTGGATTGGAGTAGGAGGGCATGCTGAAGGAAGCGAGAGTCCGGAAGAATGTTTAAAAAGAGAAGTAAAAGAAGAAACAGGATTAAAACTTTTGTCTTATAAGTTAAGAGGGTTAATAACTTTTGTAAGTAATCAATGTGAACCTGAAATGATGTGTTTGTTTACGGCAGATAAGTTCGAGGGACAAATTACATCCTGCGATGAGGGCGATTTAATGTGGGTGCCTAAGAAAGGTGTTTTGCAACTTCCAACTTGGGAAGGAGATGCTGTTTTCTTGAAATTACTACTTGATAATGAAGAAAAATTTTTCACATTGAAATTAATTTATGAGGATGAAAAATTAGTTGAAAAAAATATTCAGTTTTATTAGAAAGTCAGAGAATTGCAAATGTTTAGACATACAAGAGTAAATCGTGTAATTAAAAATCCTGTAATGAAAACTTGAGTGAAAATAAATCACGCAGAATGGAATCAGATTTTTAACACGAAATAATGTATGATTATAAAAAAGAAAATGAAAACAAGATAAGAAAAAGGAGATAAGATGAGAAGGAAAAATAAAATGAGAGAAAAATTTATATTAAAATTAAAGAAATGTTTAGTCTTGGGAATGTGCTTGTGTATATTCCAGACTACCGTAAGTGCAGCTACACCATGGTCCCAAAGTAACGGTATTTTTTATGATGGTAATGGAAATGAAATTAAAGGTGCAATTGCAAAAGGAATAGACGTAAGTTACCATCAGGGAGATATTGATTGGGCGAAGGTTAAGGCTGAAGGTTTTACTTTTGCACTTCTAAGATGTGGATACGGCGATAATATTGAATCTCAGCATGACAGCAAATTTGTGCAGAATGTAAAAGGCTGTGAAGAAAATGGAATCGAATATGGCGTGTACATATATTCTTACGCAGTGAATACACAAATGGCAAAGAACGAAGCAGACCATGTTTTAACAATGCTTGAGGCCGCAGACGCAAAACCTGCCATGCCAATTTATTATGATATAGAAGACGAAGAAACTCAGGGGAATCTAAAAGCTTCTAAGTTAGGAGATATTGCAGAAACTTTTTGCAGTATTATAAGAGATAAAGGTTATAAGGTTGGAGTTTATTCCAATTATTATTGGTGGACAAATAAGCTTACTGATGCCAGATTTGAAAATTGGGCAAGATGGGTTGCAAGATATAATAATGAGAGTGGTTATGACAAAAAATATGATATTTGGCAGTATAGTGAAACCAGTACAGTTAACGGAATTGGTGGAAATAAGACAGATGTAAATATATTGCTGTCAAGGGAATGTAGCGTGACAGGTCATAACTACGCAGTGGAACAGTTAATTACAAAAGGAACAATATCAAAGTCTGGTAAAGCTACATATTATTGCAAAACCTGTGGTCACAAGAAAACAGATATAATACCCAAAATAAAAAGCATAACTTTATCAAAAACAAAATATAAATATTCAGGCAAATTAAATAAACCTACAGTGAAAATAACTAATTCAAAAGGAAGTCTTTTAACAAAAAATGATTTTACAGTAAGCTATAAGAAGAACAAAAATGTAGGAACTGCTACAGTGACAATAACACTTAAAGGAAATTATCAGGGAACTACCAATAAGACTTTTAAAATAGTACCAGGCGCAGTAAAAAAATTAACAGTAAAAAACAACAGCAGACAAAAGGCAAAGGTAAACTGGAAGAAAGTATCGCAGGCATCAGGCTTTGAAATTCAATATGCTACAAATAAGTCAATGAAGAAAGCGAAGACTGTAACAGTGAAGAAGACTTCAAAAGTATTATCAAAGCTTAAGAAAAATAAAACATACTATATAAGAGTAAGGGCATACAAAACAGTTTCAGGTAACAAGCTTTATGGTTCTTACAGTGGAAAGAAATCTGTAAAGATAAAGAAATAATTAGGAAGTAGGACTATGACGATAAAAAAGAATGTGGATGCTTCTTTGAAAGAACAGAAAAATTTAGAAGAACAGCAGAATTCAGAAAAGCAAAATAAATTAGAAAAACAGCAGAATTCAGAAGAACAGAAGGATTCGGAAAAACAAAATAAGTTCAGTGAACAGGATAATTTAAAGAAGCTGAATTCTGTTGAGCAGCAAAGAGATTTGAATGAAGTGTTAGATGAGGACATTTTGCTTAAGTTAGAACAATTGTTGGAACAGAATCAATTCGAATTGGTTTCAGGCAAAGTAAAACAAAATAAACTGAAATTAATTTATCTTATGAATGATGCTGTTGAAAGTTTTATTGTATTTGAAAATGCTAAAACTACAGGGGAGTATCTAAAAGAATATCAGGGCGAGATATTTTACTCATTAAGCAAAGAAGATACAAATAAATATGTTTTGGTTGTACATCAGGGAGATGTGGTTTTAACAATTTGGTTTGAAAAATTATATATGGAAATTAATTTGTACCAATACGGACGAACCGGACATTTTTGGGTAAAAGGTTATGAAAATATAAGACAGTTAGAATATAAAATTGCAATCCTAACAGACAAAAGAGATTATTTGGGAGAAGAATATTGTAATAAGGAAGAATTGGAACTTTCCAGATTGAAGAATTTCCCACCACTTAATTATTGCTGTTATCCATCAGTACCGGAAAAATATCTTGTGCCAAAGGAAAATCCATGGGTGCCAACAAGTGAAGCAATAGACATAATGAAAAAATATGCCCAGCTTGTTAAAGACGAATCGTTGGTTAAAGCCCTTGAAAAGTACAGAAACAATCCGGGAAAAAAGCAGGCTAAGAAGATTGCAACTATGCTACACCGAAACAGTCATAAACAAATAATTGACCATATAACAAACCGTTTTATAGAAATAACAGATGAATATCCAAAAAGACATTTCGGAAAAGCAAATGACGAAAAGTATAAGCTAATTATAAATAAAGGGAAAAAGCTCCAGAAACAGTTTGCAGAAAAAAATGTAAAAACGCAGCTTTATATTGAAGAACCTTTTGTGGAATTAAAGGATTCAATAGAATTTAAAGTATATGTTTTGGTGGAAAAGAAGAGTATTCTAAATCAGAAAAATTACTATATTAAACTAACAGACAGTAATGATTTTAGAATGTTATAAAGAGTAAGGAGTTGTTATCAAATAGAAAACAACTCCTTTAGTGATTGATATGAAATGTTGTAATAATCATTTTGCTAGGAATAACCTATTTTTCAACAGGAATAAGTTCCATAAGCTCTTCGTTCCATTCGTATTCAATTTCTTTTGTCATAGTCCTTATCCTCCTTTAATGTTTTTATCTTTTTTATAAAAGTTTTTGTTGATAGTTAAATAATAGTACTTTTTAAGAGAAAGTAATATAAAAATATTATCAGAAAAATATAACAATAGTTCAAAAAAATAAGAATAATGTGCTATAATTTAAGTACAAAATACAACAATAGTCCAATACATATAAAGATAATATCTGAATTTAAAATTTATATTGAATGATACTATTGTGGATTTAACGGATCCAGTTATTTTTCAGAAACCATTAAGAAAGTGATGGGAGTTACACCGAGACAATATAGAAAAAGGCTGCATGATAATAATTAAAAAGAATAAGAGGGAAAAATATGTGAAAAATCATAGTGTATTATTATCAGGACAAATGAAAAATGTATGGTGATAAAACCGCTTAATATAAAAGGCGCAGAAATCGTGAATGTGAATCTGCGCCTCTTTTAATTATTAAATAAAAAAATCTTTTGAAACTTTCTTAATATAAAAATGTTAATTAAGGGTAAATTACAAAATCTAGTGAATATTATTACGTCTCTTTCCGGTCATATCAGAAACAACAAGCTTAAATACTGTTGTAACCTTCATCATAGCAGTGTTGAATTTGAAATCTTCTGCATGATATTGATTCATTAAAATTTTTAAAGCTTCAAATTTATGCTCGTCATCAATAAATTCAATAGTGCCATGTCCAATAACACTTTCGTATCCCATTGTGCATGACATACGTTCCTCATATAAAATAAAATTATGGTTGCAGTCCATTTCAAAAGTTGCACGATTATCTTTTCTAATTAAATCAAGTTTAGTACCTTCGGAGGCACAATGGAAATATAATTCAACCTGCTTGCCACCAACAACATTTAATCCAAAATTGAGAGGGACTATGTAAGGATAGTCACCATCATTGAAAGCTAATCTGCAGGCGTCACATTTTTTTATAATTTCTACTATTTCATTAAAATCTGTAATTTCGCGGTCTTTTCTTCTCATATTTTCACCTTTAACCTTTAACCAAGTTAGTATGGTTAATCCTTTCATTGTTATTTAATGTATAATAATTTTTACACATATTTGCTGAATTTACAATAAAATATTGGTTGTGAAAACCTTTTGGTTCACTAGTCATATATTACAAAAATTAAAAAGTATTTTATACAAGAATAATATTTAAAAAATATAAAAATAATATACATATAATGTTTAGTTAAAAACAAATAAATTGCATAATTATTAAAATAGATAAATTGGGCAATTAGTAAAACAAATACTGTAATTTGACATTACATTATAATTGAATTAAGATGGAGAAAAGACTGAAAATGAAGGAGACGTATTATGGAAAGAAAGAACGCTTGGAAAACATATAATGATAGTGAAAAAGAACAATTACAGAGTTTAAATGCAGACTATATAGATTTTTTGTCTGAATGCAAAACAGAAAGAGAATGTATTAGCGAAACAGTAAAAAGAGCTAAGAAAAAAGGCTATATTAGTTTAGAAGAAGCTATTGCAAATAACAAGAAATTAAAACAGGGCGATAAAGTTTATGCAGTTTGTATGAACAAGACAATTGCCTTATTTAATATAGGTAAGGAACCATTAGAAAAAGGTATGAATATTCTTGGGGCACATGTGGATTCACCTCGAATGGACGTAAAACAGAATCCGTTATATGAGAACGAAGGTATGGCTTACCTTGACACACATTATTACGGTGGTATTAAGAAGTATCAATGGGTAACATTACCACTTGCAATCCATGGCGTAATTGTTAAGAAGGACGGCACAACAGTTAATGTAAATATTGGTGAGAAACCGGAGGATCCTGTATTTTGTGTTACAGATTTACTTATTCATCTTGCAGCTAATCAAATGGAAAAGAAAGCAGCCAAAGTTGTTGAAGGAGAAAATCTTGATATTTTAGTTGGCACTATTCCTCTTAATGATGAAGAAAAAGAAGCAACTAAAAAAGGTGTTCTTGAAATTCTTAAAGAAATGTATGGCATGGAAGAAGAAGATTTCATGTCTGCAGAGCTTGAAGTTGTACCGGCAGGAAGAGCAAGAGAAATGGGATTTGACAGGAGCATGATTATTTCATATGGTCAGGATGACAGAGTGTGTGCTTACACTTCATTAGTAGCAATGCTTGAAATGGAGAAGGTTGATAAGACTTCATGTTGCCTTTTAGTAGACAAAGAAGAAATCGGTAGTGTTGGTGCTACAGGAATGCAGTCACGCTTCTTTGAAAATACAGTGGCAGAATTATTAAATTTATTTGATGATTACAGTGAAATCAAATTAAAGAGATGTCTTGCTAACAGCAGAATGTTATCATCAGATGTAAATGCAGCATTCGATGCATTATATGCAGAAGCTTTCCAGAAGAACAGTTCATCATTTATGGGAAAAGGTGTTGTATTTAACAAGTTTACAGGACGTGGAGGCAAGTCTGGTTCAAATGATGCTAACGCAGAATATCTTGCAGCCTTAAGAAAGATCATGGATGACAATAATGTAAACTACCAGATGGCTGAACTTGGAAAAGTAGATATTGGTGGTGGCGGTACAATCGCTTACATTATGGCATTATACGGTATGGAAGTTATTGATAGTGGTGTTGCAGTGTTAAGTATGCATGCTCCTTGGGAGGTGACAAACAAGGCAGATGTTTATGAAGCATATAAGTGCTATAAGGCATTTTTAAAGGATGCATAAAGTAATGGCATAATTTTTATATAAATGTTATAGAAATAATAATGTAAAAATAATATAATATTTGCAGATAGACATATTTAGTAAGCATGAGATAGTTAGGTGAATCTGTTTCATGCTTATTTAGAGTAAAAAACTTATATTAAAATTAATAAACTTATTTTAAACTAAAAAACATTTTAAAGAATGGAGAAGTTATGTATAAGAATATTGAAAAAAAACAGGTAATTGATTTGAAAGATTTAGTTGAATATCAGGATGGACAGGTTGTAAGTAAAACGTTAGTTCAGAATGACTATGTAAGTGTAACAATTTTTTCTTTTGACAAAGGCGAGGAAATTTCTACACATGCATCAGGTGGAGATGCAATGGTTACTGTATTAGATGGTACAGGCAAATTCACAATTGGTGGAGATGTCTTTATTTTAAAAACAGGAGATTCTATTGTAATGCCAAAGGATGTACCACATGCAGTGTTTGGAGAAGAAAGATTCAAAATGGAATTAGTTGTTTCATTTTAAATAAATAATACAAAAAGTAACTACAATATGATAGAATGAAAAACGGACTTCAAGGAGAAATAATGGAAAAAAACAAAAGAGAAAATATGTCTAATGTATTTTATTTTCTAGGAAGAATTTTAACAAACAAATTAGTAATTGCGTTAATTATTATTGCAGTTTTAGGGGGCATATCTTTGGGTGTAAAACAGGTTGCTTTTACTGACAATAAAACTACCAAATTAGGATTTGAAGATATAGGAGAATTAGCAACTCAGGAAGCACGATGTACAGAAGTTAATGTAACAGACCAGTCGAAAAAACTTTTTGGAATAAAGATTCCATTTACACAGAGTAAGTACATATATAGTTATGATGTGGTTGTAAAAGCAGGGATTGACTTTAATAAAATTACATGGAGCGTTAAGAATAAAACAATTACTGTAAAAATGCCTGAAAGTAAAATTTTAAGTTGTGAATTAGATATGGACTCATTTAAGGTTTATCATGAAGAAGAAAGTATTTTTACAAAAATAACACTAAAAGATAACAATAAATCTTTTGAAAAATTAAAAGCCACAGCGAAGAAAGATGCTAATGCAAATGGACTTTTGAGCAATGCTGAAAAAAATGCAAAAACTATTATAAATTCTTTTTTCTGGAAAGAATATAACAAGGACGAGTACAAAATAAAATATGTAAGATAAAACAAAAAAATATATAAGATAAATGAGGTTAAGGTTTTGGTTAAAGGATTCGATAATGAGAAATATTTAAAGATGCAATCAGAACACATTAAGGAAAGAATTGCACAGTTTGGGAACAAGTTGTATTTGGAATTTGGTGGTAAGCTTTTTGATGACTATCATGCATCAAGAGTGTTGCCGGGATTTGAGCCAGACTCAAAGTTACAAATGTTATTACAGTTAAAAGACCATGCAGAAGTTGTAATTGTAATTAGCGCAGAAGACATTGAAGAAAACAAGATTCGTGGAGATTACGGAATTACATACGACATGGACGTGTTAAGATTAATTGACGAATTCCAGTCAGTAGGTTTGTATGTGGGAAGTGTATGTTTAACAAAATTTACAGGACAGCCTGCAGCAGAATCATTCCAGAACAGATTGCAGGAATTAGGAATTAAGTCTTACAGACATTACAAGATTCCGGGCTATCCAAATGATGTTGATTACATAGTTAGTGATAATGGATATGGTAAAAATGATTACATTGAAACAGAAAGACCATTAGTTGTTATAACAGCTCCGGGACCCGGAAGCGGAAAGATGGCAACCTGCCTTTCACAGTTGTACCATGAACACAAAAGAGGAATTAACGCAGGATATGCCAAGTTCGAAACTTTTCCAATTTGGAATATTCCATTAAAACATCCGGTAAATTTAGCATACGAAGCTGCAACAGCAGACTTAAATGATGTTAATATGATTGACCCATATCATCTTGAAGCTTACGGTGAAACAACAGTCAACTACAATAGAGATATTGAAATTTTCCCTGTTGTAAATGCAATTTTCCAATTAATATCAGGAGAAAGTCCATACAAGTCACCTACAGACATGGGGGTTAACATGGCAGGTAACTGTATTATAGATGACGAAGTTTGTTGCAAGGCTTCAAAGCAGGAAATAATCAGAAGATACTATCAGGCACTTTGTGAAAAAAGAAGAGCCGGTGAAACAAAGAAGAATATTTCAAAGTTAGAGAATTTAATGCAGCAGGCGCAGATTACCGTAGAAGACAGAAAAGTAATTGTTGAAGCATTAAAGAAGGAAAAAGAAACAGATGGAAAACCTGCTGTGGCATTAGAACTTCCAAATGGAAAAATAGTAACAGGAAGTACATCTGATTTGTTAGGAGCAGCGGCAGCAGCTCTTCTTAACGGAATAAAAGCTTTAGGGGAAATAGAAGACGATGTGAAATTAATTGCAAAAGAAGCAATTGAACCAATACAGATTTTGAAAACAAATTATCTTGGTAGCAAGAACCCACGTCTTCATACAGATGAAATCCTAATTGCATTATCATCAACAGCAGCTCATAACGAAAACGCAAAGAAAGCAATGAGCCAGCTACATAAATTAAAAGGATGTGATGCACACTCAACAGTATTATTGTCATCAGTAGATGAGAATATATTTAAAAAATTAGGAATCCAACTTACATGCGAACCAAAGTATGAGCATGACGGAAGAAAATATCATAAACTGTAAATTATGATGGAAAACTTGATTTAGTACAAATATTTGAAAATATAATTAAAAGAATAAATATAGAAAGTTCCCAATTAAGTTGATTGTAGAAATGGCTTGGTTTGGAACTTTTTTCTTGGGAAATATTCTTTAGTAGATGAGGAATGTAAGATGATAAAATTGTTAGGCTTTAATATTGAAGACTGAAGTTGGTACTAATGGAGGACTCAAAAAAATCAATGTATTGAAATCGCAAATGAAATAGAAATCAATGTGAAAGAAATGTTGAGGGAATATATAATGGTGTAAATTACAAAGTAAAAAATAAAATTAGGACACCTTTATAACAAATGGTATCTAGAAAAGTTTTTTTTGTATGTTAGAATTAAGAATATAAACCAAAATGAGGAGGAGTTAAAAAATGAAAAAGTTACAAAGTAGAATACTGGCAATTGTACTTGTAATTGCCGTGGCAGGAGCTTACATGCCAATTTCAGAAGTACCAACTTATGCAGCTACTAAAAAAGTAAAGCTGAGTAAAAAGAAAGTACGTCTAAAAGTTGGAAAAAAGAAAACTATTAAATTAAAAAATGTAAGGAAAAAGGTTAAATGGAAAGTAGTAAAAGGGAAAAAAGTAGTTTCCATTAAGAAAAAAGGAAAATTAAAAAACAAAATTGTAATTAAAGCTAAAAAAGCCGGAAAGGCAGTAATAAAAGCTACATATAAGAAGAAGAAATACAAAGTAAAAGTAACGGTAAAAAATAATAAACAAACATCAGGAAATGCACAGACATCTACAACAGTTGCTCCTACAACTGCAAATGGTGTAGTAGTTACAACTAAAGTTGTAGAATCAAAAACAGAGATTACGACGGAAACTCTGACAGCAGCGCCAACAGAGGCGCCAACAGAGGCACCAACAAAGGCACCGACAGTAGCGCCAACAGAGGCACCGACAGTAGCCCCAACAGAGGCACCAACGGTAGCACCAACAACAGCGGATCCTAATAAACCTGCAGCACCGATAGGATTAACATCTGCAGGAAGCAAGGATTTACCATTCTATTTTGCATGGGCAATGACTGAAGGAGTTACATATAATTTTTACATAAATGATACAAAAATTGAATCAGGAATTGTTGCAGGATTCTATAATTGTGATTCAAAATATTTTACAACAGTGGGAGATTATAAAATTTCCGTAACAGCAGAAAAAAATGGATATGAGTCAGATAAAGCTACAATCGATTTTAAAGTAACAAAAGATAATGTAGCTACAACAGTAGCACCAACAGAGGCGTCTACGGAAGCACCAACAGTAGCACCAACAGAGGCGTCTACGGAAGCACCAACGGTAACCCCAACAGATGCACCTACAGAAGCACCAACGGAAGCTACAACTAAGGCACCGGAAGATGCATCTCATGTAGTAAAGAATCCGGGGGTTCAGGAGGAAGCAGCTGATTCTCAGGTAGCAAGTGACATTTCACTTACACCATATTTGGATGGTATTGATGATAAATTGTCATCAACCAAAGGAAATACAAGTAACAACGAAGGAATAGAAAATTTATTTGACAATAATGTTAATACAAAGTTCTTTACAAATGATGCTCCGGCAATCACTATTGCATGGAAAATGAAGAGAGCAGTTACACTTAAGAGTTACACATTTGTATTAGCAGGGGATGCATCCACATATAAGCATAGAGATCCTCACAGCTGGGCAGTATATGCATCAATGGATGGTGAAAACTGGACAACTGTTTCAGATATCGATAATGGTGGAATTACCCACACAAATAATGGTGAATACACATTTAATTGTACAACAAAGATGTCAGCACAATATTTTATGATTATTATTAAAAATAGTGGTGATGATGGAAAGTTGTATTATGGTTCACAGATGTCTGAAATTTATCTGAAAGGTGATGTCGACAGAATTACAGAAAGTAGAGGAAGTGATATTACGGATCAGGTAAGTGGAATAGATACCGGGGCTACTACAATAAACGGATTTAATTCAAATGAAGGTGTGGAAAATATATTTGATGGTAATAGAGCAACTAAATTATATTCTACATCTAAGATACCGGGGAATATAGTATGGAAAATGAAACAGAATACAACACTTTACAGTTACACAATTACAACTGCTAACGATAATTCAAAATATCCAAACAGAACAATTAAGGCATGGAAGTTATACGGCTTGGCTGACGGAAAAAACTGGGAATTAATTGATACGGTAAATGAAAGCGGAATGGCAGATCAGGATTATGCTGATTATACATATCTTGTTGATAAGATAGGAACATATACTCAGTATAAAATGGAAATTACAGAATTGTACGGAAATAGTTTCCAGATTTCAGACATTACATTAAGGGGTAATTCAGTAACTGATAGTGAGTTCAAAGCTTTGTTTGTAGGTGACTGGGATAAGGTTACAGCAAAGGGATATAAAGAAGCATTGTATAATGCATTCTACGAGGTTTACCCAAGACAGTATAAACGTTGGGGAACAGGTTCGGAACCTAAAAAAATATTTGTAAGAGCTGACAAGGGAGAGAAAGGAGTGGCATACACATCCGGTTCTTCAATAGTAATTTCAGTTGACTGGATGAATAATAATCCAAGAGAAATTGGATATTTTACACATGAGTTAACACATGCTGTACAGCAGTACGGAAATGTATCTTCATCATCAAAAGCATGGTGGGTAGAAAATATGGCAAATTACGGTGGATTCCGTTACTATCATTGGGCACATGAAGATACTGCACAGATATATTATGCCAACGATACATCCCTTCAGGACTGGGGCTATGAGGCATATGGAAATAATAAATGGTTCTTCTCATATATGGATTCAAAATATCCAACAACAAAAGATAGTAATGGAAACGTAAAATATGGTCTTATTGATAGTCTTAACCATTTATTAAAGGACAATAAGGGTACAAGATATGATGACAATCCATATGATACATCAACACCATGGAATCAGTTAGTAAAGAAGATTACAGGATATGATTGTATAGAATCTCTTAGATTACATTATGTAGAGGAACTAAAAAATGGTACATGGAAATTTACAGGATTTGGAAATTATTCAGATAATTGGATTACTACAGATTTACCTGGAGTACCTAATATTGATTATCCTGCGTTCGTAGGAAAAAAACATGGAAATACAACCGGTACAAAACTGTCTTCAGCAGTAACAAGCGGAACAAATTTATTGTCAGGTGCAACAATTATCAGTGAATCAGGTTACACAAAGGATGGTGAGTCTTCATCTAAACTTATTGATGGCGATTTGTCAACAAAATGGTGTGCAACATCAGGAAACGTCGTAAACCAGGCATATGCTTTATCAGGTGCTCAGCACTTTGTAAAGATAGACCTTGGAAGTACAAAGACATTTAATACCTATACTCTTTACAATACACAAAGTAAGGAAGGTTTCGGTAATACTACTGAATGGGAAGTTCTTGTATCAAACGATGGAAAAGAATGGAAGTCAGTAGATTATCAAGTAAATCAGAATGATGCAATTTCATCCTTTGACATAGGAAAACAGACAGCAAGATACATTGTATTTAAGATATTTAATTCAGATAATGGTGGAGTTGGTACTGTAAGACTTTACGAACTTCAGTTATATAACAGATAGAAAAATATTTAATGACCCTTTATGCTATTAACAGTGGCATAAAGGGTTTTTTTAGGTTAAAATAAAACTGAAAGGATATTAATTCAATGGCCTTTGGAAATCCGGCAAAAATAATTAGAAAACTTACATCAAAAGAGATAATGGCTAATAAAGAAAATGCTATGGAGTATGTGAAACTTATGAAGGAATATAATTAAAAAGACTGAAATACGATTTTCTAATGATAGGAAAAGAGACATAAGTAATTCGATATTTAAAAATAAAAAATTTGTATCGGTTTTGGCATTTTTGTGTGCGGCAGGACGGTCATTGGCGTATCCTCTTATAAAACTTGGATATTCAAATCTAAATGTGGCATCAGATGATCTTGGAAGCAAAATCAATATTAATAATAAGTTCTCTAGTGTTAATATTAGCAGTATGTTTTGGTATATACAATCAGCTGATTGCCTGTAACCCAATAAGCAAAATAGCAATTTTTAATGCATTTATTCCTATATTGGGAGTTATATTCTCGGCAATAATATTAGGAGAGCCAATGAAGCTTAAGTACTTTGTAGCAGGAATGCTTGTGGCACTTGGAGTGTATGTAATTAATAAATTTGATGGTAAGTAGAAGGAGGAAAGAATCATGAAGAAGATGTTAACTTTTGTAATTGCAGTAATCTCGTTATGTGGTTTATTTACCATACTAAAGAGTGACAATGCCTATGCGGCAACCAACAGACTGTTGGAGAAGGACAAGGTATACTATTATGATTTGGATGGAGATGGCACTAAGGAAAAGATATATTACCAGACCCATGTAAGCGCTAAAGACAATGAGTTTTTTGACAGTGTAAGTCTGTTTATAAATGACAAAAATGTATATACAAAAAAATTAACAGACGTATGGGCAAGCTATAAGGTAATTGACTTTGACACTTCTGACAAGACAATAGAGTTAAATTTTCAGGTAGGCAGTTATTCGTATACATTGGATTACAGTTCTTTTCAAAGATGGAACGGAAAAGAAATTACAGAATTTGAAACAAGCAGTAACAAGGCACTGATGTATGGGAGAGGATATCGGTTCAAGAATGTGAAAGGTAATGGAAGGTTCCATATTATTGTGGATACACCTTACGCATTGCCAATAGGATGTTTTTACGCGGATATTCCATTACAGTTAAAAGGTGATAAAATTGTACCGGCTACGGGAACTTACAAACTTGTGGAAAGCTCAAAAAAATATATGTATACTGTAAAGAAAAATATGAAATTGTACAAAACTGCATCTAAAAAATCAAAGAATAAATTTACTTTGAAAAAGGGAGATAAGCTTAGAATTATAAAAATCAAGCCGGCAAAGAATGTAGCAAAACGCCCTAAGGGAAAATATGGTCTTGATAAGAGGGATAACGGTTTTGCATATGTAAAAACTAAAACCGGAAAGAAGGGATGGATTTTCTTAAGTAAGAAAATGTCAAGCTGGGGAAAGAAAACTTTGTTTAAAAAGGTTCCAGGATGGGGCTGATATAATAGTGATAACTCCCTATCTTTTTTTTATAACTCACTTATTTTAAGTCAGCAGGAAAAACAATATCCTGCTGATTTCTTATTTTATCCATAACCTTCAATGCCATAAGAGACCCGTTTGAAAAATCTTTGTTAAAGGCGAAGATAATTGTAAGGATGACGGGATATATAAGTATGTAGTTAGACGAAAAGGGAAAGCAACAAATTCTCAAGTGGAAGAAGATGGTTACTTTTTTGTAAATGATAAAGATATTACATATGACCAGATTATGACAAGTCATTATACAAGCAATCTAGATGAAAAACTTGATTTTGTGCAGGCATTTGAATTCTAATTGTATACAACAATAACAAATCCACTATTGCATTATATTGAATTGAGAGATACAATACTATAGGAAATTAAATACAGGGGAGCTTGTAGGCAGGCTGAGAGGAAGTAATCAACTTCGACCCTTAAACCTGATTTGGATAATGCCAACGTAGGAATTAAGTATAGGATTTATTGCGGACAAACCAGATTAGGTTTGTCCGTTTTTCATTTTAACGTAATAATTATGATGAGATTCTGCTGTAAAAAGTATTCAGCAGAACGATAAGGAGGAAATATGTTTAAGGAATGTGTAGAAAACGTAAGAAATAATGTGCCTTTAGTTCACAACATTACTAATTATGTAACAGTAAATGATGTGGCTAATGTTTTACTGGCTTGTGGCGGCAGTCCAATTATGTCAGATGATATTGATGATGTGGAAGATATTACATCTATTTGTGGTGGTTTGAACATTAATATTGGAACATTAAATAAAAACACCATACCATCTATGTTTGCAGCAGGAAAGAAAGCAAATGAATTAGGACATGTTGTTTTACTTGATCCTGTTGGGGCAGGGGCAAGCAAGTTAAGAACTAATACAGCAAATGAATTAATGGAAAAAGTGAAATTTGATGTTGTAAGAGGAAATATTTCAGAAGTTAAGACTTTAATGCTGGGTACAGGAAGTACAAAAGGTGTAGATGCAGATGTTTCTGACAAAGTAACAGATGAAAACTTAGACGACACTATTAGCAAGCTCAAGAGTTTTTCAAAGGCAACAGGAAGCATTATCGCAGTAACAGGCGCAATTGATTTAGTTTGTGACAGCGAAAAATGCTATGTTATAAGAAATGGTAGAGCCGAAATGAGTTCAATTACAGGAACAGGATGCCAGTTATCAGGTTTGATGACAGCGTTTTTAGTTGCAAATCCAGAAAACAAATTGGAAGCAGCAGCGGCAGCAGTTTGTACAATGGGACTTGCCGGAGAAATTGCATGGTCAAGAATGAGTGAAGGCGATGGAAACTCAACATACAGAAACAGAATTATTGATGCCATCTACAATATGGATGGTGAAACATTAGAAAAAGGAGCTAAATATGAAGTTAAGTAATACAACAAAGGAAGAATTACTTTTATACGGCGTAACTGACAGAGCTTGGTTAAATGGCGAAACTTTGTACAGTCAGGTTGAAAAAGCTTTAAAAGGTGGAGCTACTTTTATGCAACTTCGAGAAAAGAAACTTGATGAAGAAAGTTTTTTGAAGGAAGCCATTGAGATAAAAGAATTATGTAGAAGGTACAATGTACCATTTGTAATTAATGATAATGTTGATATTGCTTTGGAAATGGATGCTGACGGCGTTCATGTTGGACAAAGTGACATGGAAGCTTTAGATGTAAGGGCAAAGCTTGGTCCTGATAAGATTATTGGTGTGTCAGCGCAAACTGTTGAGCAGGCAATTTTAGCGGAAAAACACGGAGCAGATTATTTAGGAGTAGGCGCAGTTTTTCCAACCGGCTCAAAAGATGATGCAGAAGAAGTTACTTTTGAAACATTGAAAGCAATATGTCAGGCAGTAAAAATTCCTGTTATAGCCATTGGTGGAATTTCAAAAGGCAATGTTTTAGAACTTGCAGGCAGTGGCATTTGCGGTATAGCAGTTATTAGCGCTATTTTTGCAGCAAAGGATATTGAAGAAGCAACTAAGGAATTAAAAGAAAAAACAATCAAAATGTTATAAAAAGGTGAATAATGGCAAAAGGATTTATTTTTGATGTTGATGGGACAATACTTGATTCTATGGAAATATGGATGGATGCAGCTAAGTTGTATTTAAAGGATTTAGGTATTGAGGCTGAGGAAAACTTAGGAGACATTATGTTTAGCCTGACTATGGCAGAAGGAGCAGAGTATATCAGAAAAACATATAAGGTTAATCTTTCTGACAAGGAAATTTGCGATGGTATAAACCAAAAGGTTTTTGGTTTTTATAAAGAAGAAGCTCCACTTAAAGGGAAGTCAATTGAAATTTTAGAGTATGCTCAAAAGAATAACATACCTATGGTGGTTGCAACATCAACAGACCGTCCTATGATTGAGGCGGCTTTTGAAAGGTTGAATCTTGGAAAATATTTTAAGAAAATATATACAACTACAGAGATTGGTTCAGGAAAAGACAAACCGGAAATTTTTATGAGAGCAATGGAAACATTAGGTACAAAACCTGATGAAACATGGCTGCTCGAAGACGGAGCTTATTCCATGGACACAGCAAAGAAAATGGGTATTCACACAGTTGGTATATATGATAAGTACAGTGATAAGGATCAGGATATGGTTAAGAGCCTTGCAGATGTTTATATAACAAGCTGGGATGAATATGAAAAAGTAATTAAGGCTGTTAAGTAAAACATAAACATATGATGAACCGTTGTTGACACAGGGTAAAAGAATGTTTACCAGCAAAAAGAGTGTTTAATAACAAAAATTAACAGTTGATAAGTTACTAAAAGGATAAGTTAGTAAAGCGGTAAATCGGGGGCACCACTTTTTATCGCTATAAAAAACAGTAGAAATACTGTACCACAATAGAAGACATAAGGAGGAAGCAAAATGAACACAGCATTAACCATTGCGGGAAGTGATTCATGTGGAGGCGCCGGAATACAAGCAGATTTAAAGACAATGACAACTAATGGAGTGTATGGCATGAGTGCCATTACAGCTTTAACTGCTCAAAATACAACCGGCGTATCAGACATTTACGAAGTAACAGCAGATTTTTTAAAGGCACAGCTAAAGGCAATATTTGAGGATATTACACCTGATGCAATTAAGATTGGGATGGTATCTTCAAAAGATTTGATTATAGCAATTGCCGAGAGCCTAAAGAAATACAATGGCAAGAATATTGTGTTAGATCCGGTCATGGTAGCAACAAGTGGAGCAAAATTAATTAGCGATGATGCAATAGAAACACTGAAGGAATATTTAATTCCAATGGCTACTGTAATCACACCGAACATTCCGGAAGCAGAAGTTTTATCAGAAATGAAAATAACTAATGAAGAGGAAATGATTAAGGCAGCAGAAAAAATCAGCAAAAAGTATAATGTTGCAGTTTTGTGCAAAGGTGGTCACAGCATTAATGATGCCAATGATCTATTGTACAGAGATGGTGAATACAAATGGTTTAAGGGGAAACGAATTAACAATCCAAATACACATGGAACAGGATGTACACTTTCAAGTGCTATTGCTTCAAATCTTGCCAAGGGAAGAAATCTTGATGAGGCAGTTGAGAAAGCAAAAGCATATATTTCAGGTGCTTTAGGAGCAATGCTTGATTTAGGAAAGGGTAGTGGACCAATGAATCATGCATTTGCAGTAGAAGGCGAATACTAGAATTAATGGGAGGTACAAAATGGATAAAAAAGGAACATCAGTATTTAGCAACAGTTTAATTTGGTTTGGAGCAGGAGTATCAATTGCAGAAATAGTTACAGGTACATATCTTGCATCGCTAGGAATGGCAAAGGGAATCGCAGCAATTATTATAGGACATCTTATAGGGTGTGGCTTGCTTTTTCTTGCAGGATTAATTGGTGCAAAAACAAAGAAAAGTGCCATGGAAACTGTAAAAATCAGTTTCGGTGAAAAAGGCAGTATTATTTTTGCAGTTTTAAATGTAATTCAGTTGGCAGGTTGGACAGCAATTATGATATATGACGGCGCAGTTTCAGCTAATGGAATTTTTGGCACAGGTCGTCTTATTTGGTGTATTGTAATTGGCTGTTTAATTATTGTTTGGATTTTTATTGGAATTAAAAATATTGAAAAAATAAATGTTGTGGCAATGACAGCATTGTTTGTTTTAACAATTATTTTATGTAGAGTTGTATTTTTCACAGGGAAAGGTGCTACAGCAGTGGCAGCAGATGGACTTACATTTGGGGCAGCAGTAGAGCTTGCAGTAGCGATGCCACTTTCATGGTTACCTTTAATCAGTGATTATACAAGAGAAGCAGAGAAGCCTGTTAAGGCAACAGCGGCAAGTGCCATTGTTTACGGTTTGGTAAGTTGCTGGATGTACATAATCGGTATGGGAGCAGCTATTTTTGCAGAAAATGCCGGTATAGACCAGATTATGTTAAAAGCAGGTTTAGGTATTGCCGGACTACTTATTATAGTATTTTCAACAGTTACAACTACATACCTTGATGCCTATTCAGCAGGTATTTCAAGCGAGTCAATTTGGAAAAAAATTAATGGAAAATATATGGCAATAATAATTACAGTTATTGGAACTGTTGGCGCAATAGTCTATCCAATGGACGATATTACAGATTTCTTATATTTAATAGGTTCAGTATTTGCCCCAATGATAGCAATTCAGATTGCAGACTATTTTGTAATTAAAGAATCTAGTGAAGATAAAAGCTTCAATACCGTAAATATTGTTATTTGGGTAATCGGATTTGCGCTATATAGATATTTAATGACAGTAGACATAATTGTAGGAAACACATTACCAGATATGGTAATAACACTTATATTATGTGTTATTGTAAATTTTGTTATGAAAAAATCAAAAGCTTAAATTGATTAAAAAAACACAGGGAGAAGGATAGCAAATATCTAAATTTCCTGTGTTTTTTATCGTCATAAATTAGTTCTTGATTTCTTTAGTAAACATTCTATTTAACAGATAAGCATGTACAAAGCCTGATATTTCAGGTAGAAATACAATAAAAACTGTAAAGCCTTTAATAACTATTACCCACATAACAATATCTACAACTGTCATTATTAAGAATGACCATATATATTTAACTACAAACTGCCAGGATAATTTCAGAACTCTTCTCACACCGTCATAGAACTGGGCAATGTATGCAAAGGCAGCACTTAAAACCATGTAATAGAATAGAAAAATAATCACGTACAAAGGTAGTGCATATTGAAATACACCGCCAATGGTTTTGGTATTTAAAACTATGTAAATGCTTGTAAGTAAAACAGCTCCGATTACTCCAAGTATTAACCAGACAATAGTGGCAATTTTGAAGTTTTCTTTAAAAGCCTTAAAGAAACTTTTTGTAATGTAGGATTCCTCATCTTTTACAAGTTTAAGCATTACAGAGTAATAGGCTGTAGTAGAAGCACCGATGGTTATAATAGGTATTGAGCATACAAGGCAAAGTAAAGTAGCAATTAGAGTGTCTGTAGCTTTGTTTGAAAAGTTAATAAATTTTCCGTCGTAATCTAAAATATGTCCCATTATTTTCACCTCAATCAATGTAATTGAAAGTCCTTTCTTTTAGTTATTGTTAATTGGTTTGATGTATAAACTGATTTCTATATTCTTTTGGACTAAGTCCTGTATTCTTCTTAAAAAGAGAAGAAAAATAAGCCGCATCATGTATACCGATACTATCAGCAATTTCAAAAGTTCTAAGAGTAGAGCCTGCTAACAAATCTTTTGCTAAGGCAATTCTCAAAGTAGTAATGTAATTGATTATTGAAATGCCACATTCTTTCTTAAAAGTTCTGCTAAGGTAAGATTCATTTGAATTTACAATTTTTGCTAAAACTTCCAAAGATAAATCTTCAGCTATATGGTCCTGAATGTAAGAAATAGTTTCCTGTACAAAATCACTGTATTTCTTAGTGGATTGAGTAAGGAGTTGTTTAACGGTATTAAGTAAATCTCCTATGAAAGTTTTTAACTGAAAAATATCTGAACAGTTATTTATCATGCCACTGTAATCTTTTTCAGGCAAAATCAAATGTGACTTCAAAACTACTCTGTAGCAAATATAATAAATTTGGAAACATATATTTACAGCAGTATCTTCATCAGCAAAAGAGCTTTGCAGTTTAATGAAAATGTCAGAGGCAATATCGTTAGATTTCTTAAAGTCAAGTTGTATTATGGCTGTTTCAAAATCATGTAAAAGTAATGTAGTTTCTGCTGAAAGATTGTTATTACCATCAGCGGCTTTGGCAGTGTAAGTTACAATGTGCGAAGAAGAATAAAAGCATAGCGACAAAGCCGAAATAGCCTGTGAAACACCTGCTGCAAATTCTTCAATGCAGTTATGATGTTCGCTTATGCCAACAAACACCGGCTCGTTGTATTCTTTATAAAACTCGTTAATAACAAGGTTACAGTTGTCTACTATCTGCCCTATGTAATTTTCGTTTGTTTCATAATAAATAGTTATAATCAGATTATTATATCTGTAGCAATAGCCGTTGGATTTAAAATCAATAATTGTGTCTTTAAGCAGATTAATTGAATCTGTTGAATCAACTAATTGAAAGGCAGCAACATAGAAGCCATTCAAATTAATATCGTGTTCAGCAGCACGTTTTTTTATATCCTCAGTTACAACAGAAGAGTCTGTCAATTCCTGAAAAACAGTATCTTTTAAATAAGCAAATTCCTTTTCATCAATTGTTTTGTTGCTTCTTGAGGTAATCAGTTTCTGGGCTACATTTTGAACAGATTCAATAATTTTTTCTTTTGCCGCAGGCTTTAATATATATTCGTTTACCTGATATTTAATTGCAGACTGTGCATATTCAAATTCGGAATAACCTGACAAAATAATAACTGCAATATCAGGGTGGTTTTCATAAACATATTCTGCCAGCCCTATACCATCAAGAACAGGCATTTTTATATCAGTTAAAACAATGTCAATATTGTTGTTTTCTATAATTTCGATTGCCTCTTTGCCGTTACTGGCAGCGGCAGTAACCTGACAATCATAAGCATCCCAATTAATATAATCAGATAAGCCTTTTCTAATGACAACTTCGTCATCAACAATTAACAAGTGAAATTTCATAGTGTGTTCCTCCTTACAAAGTTGTATCTTCAAAGTTAAATGGTACCATAAAGGAAATTGTAGTTTTTTCCATTGGTATACTTTCTATATGTAAGCTGGAATTTCCTCCATACATAAGAAATAAACGTCTGTTTAGGTTTTTTAATCCAACATGAGTGTGACCACCAACCTGTACATCCTGTGTTTCGTTGGTATCAAAAGTTGGAATTTTGGTAAAACCAACACCATCATCAACTACAGATATACAAACATTGTCACTAATTTTCTTTATGGAAATAGTTAAAGTACCTGATGTTTCTTTTGGCTCCAAGCCATGTACATAAGCATTTTCAACTAATGTTTGAATTGAGAAAATTGGTATATGACATTTATCAAGATTTGGTTCAATATCAAAAAATACCTGTATTTTATCTTCAAATCTCATTTTCTGTAAATAGTTATAAAATCTAACATAAGACAATTCATCTTCAACAGTAGCTTCAAAATTATCTCTTGAAATAACTGTGGCTTTTAACAGTTCCCCGAGAGCAATTGCCATGGAATAAATTTCATTATTATCTGACATCTGAGCTTTCCAAGCCATTGTATTAAGCACATTAAATAGAAAATGTGGATTAATCTGTGACTGTAAGGCTCTGATTTCTGCATCTTTTAAAAGCATGTTTTGTTCTAAAATATCATCATGATATGAATGGATTTCGCTTAACATATTATTAACTGATAATTGAAGAGAATAGAACTCTTCGTAATCATCAAGGGAAGAAATGTGTTCTGAATAATTTCCATCAGCTATTCTGTCAACATATCCCTTCATAACTGTTATAGGGCGGGTAATAACCCTACTAAATAAGAAAGCAATAATTGTTACGGCAACAATTATTAAAATAATTACAACTATATATGGAAGTAATACATTAAATAATTGTTTTGATATTTGAGCTTTAGGTGCCATAACTACAGTGTTAAGTTCCATTTTTTCTATATTGTTTGATAGGGCAAGATAACTATTATCTTTAAAAGTTGTATCAAAAAATACCCAGTCACTGTTTTTTATAATAGAATTTTTTAATGCATTCATTTCGTGTTTAGTAGTATTTCCATCGGTCCCGGAAATAAGTTCAACATCTTTATTATATAGAAAAATATGCCAACCGTTAGAAATACTTTGAGTTAAGTCAGCAAGCCATTCCTTTTTGTCAATGGAAATAATTACTGTGCCTAGAATTTCACCACTATCTGAACTGTAAATGGATCTGATGAAATACAGGCAATTGGAATTATCCAAAGAACGTATTGTTAAAGTTGGAGTTTCCTCATTATAAGTTCTATATATTGTTGTTGTCTCTGTTGTGGATAAAACAGATTCATCTTTTGAGACGTGAATTTGGCTACCCTGATTATTATAAACGTATATTGAATTAATGTAGGATTTCTCCCATATATTGTTCATAATAAGAACAGAAGTCATTTGTTTTAAAACTACTGATGAATTAGCATCATATTCATAGTTTTTTCCCAGCCATTTATAAACTGAATCATTTAAAGTAAGTATTCTGTATACAGAATCTATTGTATCTATATTATTGGAAATGGCATCAATTGTGGAACGGCCTTCCTGTAACATCTGCTCCTGATAGCTTTTGGTAAATTCCTTTGCAGTTTTGTAAGAAAGAAGAATACCACTTACAAGTAGGGCGACTACGATTGTAATGGTAATAAGAGTAGTAACCTGTGTTTTGATTTTTTTTCTGTGTGTGTGAGCTTTGCCGGCTTTTGTTATTTCGGTAATGTTCACATTATTAGTTTTTTCTTTATTAATAGTCATGTAAACCTCTTCTGTGTAAATGTATAAAATAGAATCCTATTTGTATTGCTTTTTGTTTATGTTAATTATAACATAAGAAAATAATAAAAGTTGCGTTTATGGAAAATAGACAAAAAATTACAAAAAAATGTAAAAATATGTAAAAAAATCACAAGTTTAAGTAAAAATATTCTATTCAGAAACACACAAAAAACAAATATAATGTAATCATCAAACAGAGCGAAGGAGGAATATTTTATGAGAAAGAAGAAATTGTTAAGCTTGTTACTTGTTGGAACAATGGTAGCAGGACTTATAACAGGATGTGGTTCTTCAAGCAAGGACACATCAAAGAGTGATTCAGGAAAATCAAAGGGCGGAAAGGTAGTACTTAACGTAATTAACTATCATGTAGGTACAGATTACGCAGCAGATTACTACAAATACTTATTTGATGCATTTAAGAAAACAGATGAAGGAAAGAACGTTGAATTTAATTTTGAAGAAATTCCTACAACAGATGCATTTAACCAGAAGATTAAATTATTAATTTCAAGTGGTGATTTACCGGACATCGTTTTAAATGGTGGAAACAACATTACAGCATTAGCTGCTAAGTCAGGTAAGGTTCAGGACTTAACACAGTATCTTGAAGATGACAAAAAATGGAAAGCAATGTTTAGTGATACAGACCTTGAGTTTAACTCATACAAAGGTAAGGTTTATGGAATTCCAGTATCAAAAGAAATTTCATACATTTACTATAACAAAGACTTATTTAAGAAAGCAGGAATTGAAGCTCCTGAAACAGGATATGCAACATGGGATGAATTCTTTGCAGCATGTGATAAGTTGAAAGCAAAAGGAATTACACCTGTAAGTATGGACAGCGCAGACCTTGGCTGGTTATCAAATCTTTGGTACAGTGGTTTAATTGGTACAGCAGGAAAAGAAGGAAACGACTTTATGAACAAGCAGTACCCAACAGACTACAATACATCAGTTGTTGAAGATGCAACAGCAACACTTCAGAAAATGCTTCAGAAGTATACAACATCAGATGCACTTGGCGGAAAATATGACACAATGGCTACACACTTCTTTAACGGAGAAGTTGCAATGCTTCCAAATGGACCTTGGATGATTCCTGATTTCAAGAGCACAGACAAAGCTCCTGAAGGTTTCTATGACAAAGTTGGTATTATGCTTCTTCCAGGTTCAGGTATGGAAAGTGTTCCAACACCTGGTGACATGGTAGGTGCAAAGGATCCTGATAAGATTAAAGCAGCAGTAGCATTCTTAAAATTCGAAACATCTGCTGAAAATCAGATTAAAGCATTAGAAATGGCAGGATTGCAGCCAGTATCAAGCAACATTGAAGTACCACAGTCTCTTAAAGATTCAGATCCATTAATGGCAGACGTATTAGAGATTCAGTCAAAAGCTAAGTACACATACGGTCAGAACCAAGCTTACTGGTATCAGAATGTTATTGATGTATTCTCAAATCAGTTGCCTGAATTAGCTTATGGAAACATTACACCAAAAGAATTCTGTAAGAAATTATCAGACGCAGCTAAGAAAAATTAAAGTAAATTAAGGTTGATGACTGTCTCATATAAATAATCACAAAGAAAATTATATGGGACAGTCTTTTTTTGTGAAAGGATAGTGAGAAAATGTCTACAAAAAATAAAAAAGGATGGATATTGGCATTTGCATTACCCTGTGTGATTCTATTTTGCATAGTGTATGCAATACCTTTGATAATGGTTATAGTTACATCATTTTGTAATTATTCAGTGGCACAGTCACCAGTATTTCAGGGATTGGATAATTTTAAAACAATTTTTGCAGATCCGGATTTCAAAGTCGCAATTATTAACACATTAAAATGGGTGTTAATACAGTCAACATTACATGTTTCTATTGGTTTTATTATGGCTCTTATTTTAAGAAGAAAACCAAGAGGCTGGAAATTTACAAGAGTAGCCTATGTAATACCTAACATTATACCTACAGCTGCAACAGCAGTAATGTATTCATTATTATTAAATCCTACATTCGGTGTAGTAAAAATGATATACGAGAAATTAGGAATTGACACAACAATGGTAATTAACCTTTTTGGTAATTCAAAATATGCATTCTGGACAGTAACAGCAACATGGGTATTTTATTCAGGATTTAACATGTTAATTTTCTTAGGTGAAATGCAGGCAATAAGCCCTGACATTTACGAAGCAGCACAGGTAGACGGAGCAACACCGGGACAGGCTGACAGATACATAACAATTCCATTAATGAAGAATGCATTTGGAACATGTGTAATTTTAGCTTCAGTTGCAATGGTATCACAGTTTGACATTATTTATATGACAACCAAGGGCGGACCTGGTAACAGTACGTTGAATCTGCCAATGTATTTGTACAAGATAATTACTTTAGAGAACAATTATGGTAAGGCAAATGCAGTTGGTGTTGTACAGATTATATTAGGTTTAGTTTTAGTAATTTTAATTCAGAAACTATTTAACCAGAAAAAAGATTTAGAGGAGGTATAAAGATGGCAGAAAAAGTAAGCGGACCGAAATCATTAAAAAAACAGCCGGCTGCCTTAAGGGTTGTTCTAGGCATATTTAAATATTTATTCCTTCTTCTAATTGTATTTATATCAATTGGACCAATTATATGGGCAGCATTAAGTTCATTTAAAACTTATGCGGAAATCAATGCCTCAGCATTATCATTACCTAAGGCATTCCATTTCTCAAACTATGTAGATGCATTTAAATATGCACCTATTCAGAAATACTTTTTAAACAGTGTAATTGTAGTAGGTGTCAGCGTTCTTGTAACACTTATTGTAGTAGGAATGTGTGCCTATGTTACTGCAAGATACAACTTTAAATTAAAACCTTTGCTTGTACTTATGATTTCAGCATCATTAATGTTACCTGCACAGGCTATATCACAGCCATTATTCTCAATGTTCAAAACATTGGGTATATATGATACAAAACTTGGACTAATTATAGTCTACGCGGCCATGGGAATTCCAATGTCATTCTTCGTAATGACAAGTTATTATAAAACAATTCCTTTAGCACTTGAAGAATCAGCATATATTGACGGAGCATCATTTATACAGTCTTTTACAAAGGTAATTCTTCCTTTAGCAAAACCTGGATTTGCAACAATAGCAATGCTTCAGTTTATTAATACATGGAACGAGTTCTACTTTGCATTAATGCTCACAAGTGGAGACACAGCAAGAACAGTTCCAATTGCATTAAATTATTATTTAGGAACATTTGCAAACAATTATTCAGCACTGTTTGCGGCGGTAGTTATAACAGTATTACCAACAATTATTTTCTTTATTATATTACAGAAACAGGTTATGGAAAGTTTAACAGCAGGAGCTGTTAAGGGCTAAATTTTAGAGAAAATTATGGAGGCTTATAATGGAAAAAAATACATATCCGGTAGAAAGCTGGAAAGTTACAGAGAAAAAATTTTTAAAAGAATGGAATTATAGAAATGAGACAACATTTGCTCTTTCTAATGGATATATCGGTACAAGAGGAACTTTTGATGAAGGTTATCCTTTTACAGTAGATGAAGGTTTAGAGGGAAACTTTATTAATGGTTTCTATGAAAGTGAGAATATAAGATATGGCGAGTGGAATTTTGGATTCCCTAAAAAAAGCCAATCATTACTTAACCTTCCTAATCTAAAAAAGACAACTCTCATATTTGATGATGAACCACTTGATTTATTTACAGGAGAAATCAAAGAATATGAGAGAAGCCTTTTGATGGAGGACGGTGAAGTTATAAGAAATGTTTACTGGAAATCACCTAAAGGCAAAGAAGTAAAAGTAACTTTTAAAAGATTAGTGTCTTTTAGTGATAAGAATTTAATGGGTATACAGATTAAATTTACACCATTAAATTTCAGTGGAAAAGTTAAGATAAATTCATTCTTTGATGGAGCAGTGGAAAATCACACAAGCACTACAAACCCATTAATTGATTATGGCCCTTATGGAAAACATTTAATTCCAAGAGGACTTGATGTTAAGGGTGACACACTTATATATGAAGCAGAAGTGAAAAATAACAAATTTACAATGGCATGTGGAAGTGTTTGTAAGTGTGGTGGAGAAATTACAGATAAAGATATTCAGGAAGAAACTGCTGTTGTTACATATCAATTAGATGTAACAGAGAATGAAGAATATACTTTTGAAAAAATCATAGCTTATTCATCTGACTTAGATATGGATAAAGACAAGTTATATGGCTTTATTCAGGAAAAATTAGAAAAAGGAAATGAATTAGGTTTTGACGGCTTAGAAAAATTACAAAAAGAATACATGCAGGAGTTCTGGAAGAAGGCTGACATTAAGATTGAAGGCGATGATCAGTTACAGCAGGGTATCAGATTTAATTTGTTCCACATTATGCAGTCAGCAGGTCGTGATGGTAGAACAGGTATGGGCGCCAAAGGTTTAAGTGGTGAAGGTTATGAAGGTCACTACTTTTGGGATACAGAAATGTATGTACTACCTGTTTTCATTTACACTGACGCAGAACTTGCAAAACAGTTATTAACTTACAGATATGATACTTTAGATGCGGCAAGAGATAGAGCTAGAATTCTCGGTCACACAAAGGGAGCATTATATCCATGGAGAACAATTAATGGAGAGGAAGCGTCAACATATTTTCCACTTGGTACAGCACAGTATCATATAAACGGTGATATTGCCTATGCTTACAAATTGTATTTTGATATTACAGGAGACTATGACTTCTTAATTGAAAAAGGAGCAGAAGTTTTAATTGAAACAGCAAGAGTATGGGCAGATGTTGGCTGTTTTGCAGAGTGCAAGGATAATAAATATTGCATTTGTGCAGTAACAGGACCTGACGAATATAACGCAATTGTAGATAACAATTTCTACACTAACTTAATTGCCAGAGAAAATTTAAGAAGTGCAGTTTGGGCTTTAAATAAAGTAAAAGAATTAGATAAGGAAGCTTACAACAAGTTAGTTAAGAAGTTAGATTTCAGTGAAGATGAAGTTGAGTATTGGGAAAGAATTATTGAGAATATGTATTTCCCGTACGATGAAAAATTGCAGATTTATCCACAGGATGACGGCTTCCTTATGAGAAAGCCATGGGATGAAAGTAAGATACCTGAAGAAAAGAGACATTTGCTTTATGAAAATTATCATCCACTGTTTGTTTACAGACAGAAGATGGCTAAGCAGGCAGATGCAATTCTTGGTATGTTACTTTACAGCAATTACTTTACTAACGAAGAGTTAAAGAGAAATTATGATTTTTATCAGACAGTTACATTGCATCATTCATCTTTATCAACATGTATTTTTGGAATTTTGGCAAGTCAGATTGGATATGATGATGAAGCATATAAATATTTCTCACAGTCTGCAACAATGGACTTAGAGGATATGCATAACAACTTTTATGCAGGTATCCATGCTGCAAACATGGCAGGTACATGGCAGGGCATTGTATTTGGTTTTGCAGGCGTAAGATCAAACAGAGGTTATTTAGAAATTAATCCAAAGATTCCAAATCAGTGGAACTCTTATGAATTTAATATTCAATATAAGGGAAGTGATTTAAGCATAAAGATTACAAAAGAGGATGTAACTTATCAGTTACTTAATGATGTGGAAATCAGTTTTGAAAGTTTAGGTGAAAGCCTGACATTGAAGAAAGGAGAAAAATATGTACAAAAAATATAAAGCCATATTTTTCGATTGGGACGGAACAGCAGTTATGTCAAGACAGGCACCTGTGGAAGAAACAGTTCAGGCAATGAAACCGCTTCTACAGAAAGGCATAAAATTAATCATTGTTAGTGGAACTACATACGATAAGATTGCCGGTGGAGAAATTCATAAGTATTTTACAAAAGAAGAAAATGAAAATCTTTATTTAGGTTTAGGCAGAGGTGCTTTTAATTACCAAATGGTTGATGGTAAGCCGGAAGTTTTTGCAGACTGTATTCCAAAGGATGAAGATTTGCTAAAAATACATGATATATGTTATCAGGTTCACAGATATCTGTTAAAAGAATATGGCTTGAAAACTGATATAGTTTTTTCAAGACCCAATTACTGCAAAATTGATTTAATGGTAGAAGATTTACGTGGTGATCAGTTATTTATGCAGGCAGATGAAATGTCAAAATTAAAAACACTTCTTAGTGACCATGGTTTAAAAAATGGTTTAAGAGATTTAATTGACATTTCAGAAAAAATCGGAAAAGAAAATGGCATGGAAGTGTCAGCTACATGTGATGCAAAATATTTGGAAGTTGGTATTTCATGTAAAAGCGACAATGTTGATACTATTTTTGAAGATATTTCTAAGGAAGGCATTTTGCCTGAGGATTGTTCATTTTGGGGTGATGAATATGTTGGCATAGAAGAAGGCTTGTATGGAAGTGACAGTTTTATGCTAACAGAAAAAACAAAGAATGGTGATTTCTTTGACGTATCATTACTTGAAGGAACAAGACCTGAAAAGATTCAGGTAGTAGGCGGTAGCGTTGATACATTTATCAATTTCCTAAAAGAGCAGAATCAGTAGTAATCAAGAGTAAAATTGATAAGAACAAAAGATAAAAAGAACTGATAAAAGTCAGAATACATAAGAAAAATAAACAGGAATAAATGAATTGTAACAATGGTTTAATTGTTAGTTATAAAAGGAGCGAAACGATGAAAATTATCATAGCAGATGATTACAAGGACATGAGTAGAAAAGCAGCTAATTATTTGTCAGCACAGGTGATTTTAAAGCCGGGCTCAGTAATTGGTTTGGCAACAGGTGAGACTCCTATTGGAACATATAATCAGCTTGTAAACTGGTACAAAAAAGGTGATATAGATTTTTCTCAGACAAAAACTGTTAATCTGGATGAATACAAGGGCTTAGAGGGAACTCACGAACAAAGCTACAGATTCTTTATGAATGAAAATCTTTTTGACAGAATTAATATTGATAAGAAAAATACATATTTACCAAACGGTATGGCAGAAGACGAAGAAGCTGAATGTGAACGCTACAACGGCATCATTGAAAAGTTAGGTGGCATTGACATGCAATTATTAGGAATTGGCTTAAATGGTCACATAGGTTTTAATGAACCGGGCGAATCATTTGAGAAGATGACACATTGTGTTGAACTTACTCAAAGTACAAAAGATGCAAATCAGAGACTTTTCAAACCGGGAGAAAAAGTGCCTGAAAAGGCATTTACAATGGGAATCAAGTCAATTATGCAGTCAAAGCATATTTTACTTATTGCCAGCGGAGCCAACAAGGCTGAGATTGTTAAGGAAGCTTTCTTTGGACCTGTAACTCCAAAGGTACCGGCATCAATTTTACAGTTACATAATCATGTAACAGTTATTGTAGATAAAGATGCTGCTAAGTATATTCAATAATTTACTTATAGAGAAAATTTGTTTAATCAAACAAATAATAATTACATAAGATAAAATAGCATAAAGTGAAATCTACAAGGAAAGTGTATTTCATAAAGTGAAATTCGCAAAAGAATATTTCAAAAAAGTGTATTTCATAAAAAGGGATTAGCCACTGTTAGTTTGTGTAACAATGGCTAATCCCTTTTAATATGTAATGGAAATTCTTCGAGAATTTCCGTTATTCCAATAAAGACACACTTAGGTGTGAAAATAAATTAGTTGCGATTAAGTACGCATCCAGTGTGAAGAACATCGCAAGGGATGTTTTGTGTTGTAAAAATTAACTTTTAGTAATGATATACTTTTCGTTTGTTAATAAAGAAGAAGGCTGTAAAGCACAATGTTAAAAGTTCTGCAAAAGCAACGGCAATCCAAATACCGTTAATTCCAAATAGGATTGGAAGTGTCATTACAACAATAATCTGAAATACCAGTGTTCTTAAGAAAGAAATAGTAGCTGATATTAGACCGTTGTTTAGTGCTGTAAAGAATGAAGAACCATATATATTAAAGCCGTTAACAAGGAATGTAAGGCAATAAATTCTGAAACCATGAACTGTTAGGGCAAACAAATCCTTGTCATAACCTACAAAAAGTTTAGACAATGGTGATGCTATTGAAAAAGAAAGAATCGTTAAACATACACCACATATGCTAATAAATGACAGACTTTTTTTAAATAGATTTTTTAGCTCAATATGGTTCTTGGCACCGTAATGATAACTTACAATTGGAGCACTACCAATTGAGTAGCCGATAAATATAGCAGCGAATATAAAGTTTACATACATAATAGTTCCGTATGCTGCAATCCCGTCTTCACCTGCAAATTTCATAAGCTGCAAATTGTATAAGGAATTAACAACGGAGCTTGATAAATTAGTCATTAATTCTGATGAACCATTTGTGCACGCTTTAAGCAAAATTCTTCCTGAAAAAACAGGTTTGCCAAGTCTTAGCAAACTTGAGTTTTTTCTTGAAAAATAAATAATAGGAACAAGCCCACCAATAAATTCACCACAAACTGTTGCACAAGCAGCACCGGCAACGCCCATTTGCAAAATGTAAATAAACACAAAATCAAGAATCATGTTAGTAACTCCCGCAGACACGATTACGCACAAGCCAAGCTTTGGCTTAGCAGCAGTTACAAAGAAACTTTGAAATACATTTTGAAGCATAAATGCAGTTAATGAAATAAAAGAAATTCTTCCGTAAATCAAACAGTTGTTAAGCAGGTCACCTGTGGCACCAAGAGCAATGGCGATTGGCTTAACTAAGAAAAATCCTAATATTGAAACAACAATGCCGCCAATTAAAGTTGTATAAACAAGCATTGAAAAGTATTCATTAGCTTTTTTCTTCTGACCTTTACCAAGGGTTGCTGCCACAATGGCACTACCACCTGTACCAATCATAAAGCCCAGCGCAGAAAGTCCCATCATAAGTGGCATAATAAGATTGACAGATGCAAAGGCGGTTTTCCCAACAAAGTTAGATACGAAAAGCCCGTCTACAACACTGTAAATAGATGTAAAAATCATCATAACAATTGATGGTAGTACGAATCTAAATAATTTTTTATAAGTAAAATGATCTGATAATTGTATATTCATGTTTTCTCCTAAATAATAATTTGGTTAAAGCTTAGAGATACTGTCTTTTAAAGCCTGACAGTAGTCGTTAAAAAGTTTCAACATTAAGTTGCATTCATCTTTCTTCATACAGGAAAAAGCTTTATTTTCCATAGCTATGAGAGGAAAGATTTTTTTTTCACAAAACTGTTTGCCCTTTGGGGTAAGGTAAATGTGCATTTGTCGTCCCTTACCGCTGGTTAAGGTTAAAAAATCATCTTTTTCCAATCTACGGATAGATGAATTGATTGTCTGTTTTGACATTGAAAGCATAGTGCTTAGGTTTTTTTGCAGGCAACCGTCACCTGTTTCGCAAATAGTATATAAGATTACAAATCCGCTATCAGATAATCCAAGCTTCAAAGCTATGTCATGATAGATGCCATCAAAAGTCTGATAAATTCTGTTAAATGCCATTAAGTTAGGGCTGATATATGCTTTATTAAATTGTTCCATAACAATACTCCTTTGCAATTGTAACTAAATCTTATTAATATATAAGTTAGGTAAAATAATTTAAAATATTTGCATTTATGAAAATAAATAGGCTTAATAAGTCCGAAATCATACTTTACACATTCTAGTACGATTTCGGACTTGTGTCAACTATTATGTTTTGGTAAATCGCTAATTTTTTCTTGGCCAAATATATAAAATAGTATATATTATTTAAATGAATAGTTCACAAAGTGAACTATTTTAAAAAGAAAGAAATAGGAAGTAACAGAAAATGAAAGATAAAAATTGGAAAGACATGATAGAAAAACATGGAGAGCTTAGATTCTTCAGTAGTATGGCAATAAAGAAAGCCCACAAAGGTCAGAGTACATCAGCACAGGAATTGGATGTGCTGTTTAGAGTTGCCTTGTCCAAAGAAAAGGTAACACCCGGTTACTTAAAAGATGCAATGGGCATAAGTAAAACAATCATAAGCAGATTAATAGAGCAACTAGAGAGCAAGCAGCTTATAGAAAAAATCCGCACAAATGAGGATAAAAGAAGTTATACATTGATAATAACTGAAAAAGGAAAAAAAGAAATTGATGATATGTATTACTATTATTTAAATCCACTATATGCATTAAAGGAAAATATGGCGGAGGAAGAATTTGAACAATTATTCAAACTAATAAAACAGGCAAATAGTATATTGGCAAAATAAACCGCCAACAATATAAAATCGAAAATATAAACAAAATCTGCGGTTAATAAAAATTAAAGAAAGTGCTTGGAACCCGTCGGTTCATCAAGGCAGCGTAGTCGGCTTGATAGAACCGCTACGAGGTGGAAGCAGCGGGAGCGTGCTTTCGTAATTTTATTAGACGCAGATTTGGAAATAGTTTAATTTTAGCAAATACAGATTGGCGATAGCTAAATTTTATTAGCCGTGGATTATTAAAAGTTGTTTAACATAAATGAAAGGAAGAGAAGATGACGTTTTATCAGGAATTACAGTTAAGCTCAACAGGCTCAAAACAATTAATAAAAAACACAACAGACAAAAAAGAAAAAACACGACACATTTTAATTTATAATTTCAAAGTATATTTGGTTGTAGCATTTTGCTTTTTGGTAGTAACAGCATTTAGCATGATTTTTGGAAATGACAACAGTGTGCCGGGAGTTGTGGTACTTCTTGCAATACTTGTGTTGCGACAGGCAGATTTTGGAATAAAAACAACCCATGGACTAATCTCAATAGCCGGGATATTTGCAATATTAATAGTCGGTCCAAGGTTAAGCAACGTGGTTGATCCGTTTACAGCCTTTCTTATTAATATTGTTTGCATATTTTTACTAATGATGTTTGGATGCCATAATGTAATAATGTACAATCATTCAACTTTTGTACTGGGATATTTATTACTTCAAGGTTACGATGTCGCAGGAAAAAGTTATCAGTTACGTGTAGTCAGCCTTGTTGTAGGTATGCTAATTTGTATGGGGGTTTTTTATAAAAATCAGAAAAACAGACCTCATAAAAGAGGTTTTATGGATATTTTTAGAGAATTCAATATACACTCTGCTAGAAATAACTGGTATTTAAAATTAACACTTACAGTTTCAACAGCAATGTTAATTATTAATCTTTTAAATATACCAAGGGCAATGTGGGTAGGAATTGCCTGCATGTCAGTATGTGTTCCATTTTCCAGTGACATTGCACCAAAGGCAAAGAAAAGAGCACCATTTAACATTGTGGGCAGCCTAATATTTGTTGCCCTTTACTACGCACTTCCTAAATGGGTACATCCATACATTGGAATTATAGGTGGAATTGGTGTTGGTTATTCAGCCGGCTATTCATGGCAGACAGTTTACAATACATTTGGAGCGTTGTATATTGCATCGGGAATTTTCGGTGTAAAGACAGCAGTATTGTTAAGAATTTGTGCAAATATTTTTGCTTCATTATATACAGTTTTGTTTGACCATGTATTTAATAATGTATTTTCATATATAAAAAATAGAAAAGAAAATTTAATAACGGAATAACAATGCTTAAAACAAAAAAATATAGATGTATAATTAAGAAATTTAAGAGAAGAAAAATTCGATTTAGAATAATAACAAAGTATAGTTTAATATAAAATAGTTGAAAGTGATAATTACAAAAGTTTCCAAATCGAATATATTTTAGCAGGTATAAACTGACTCCTTTTATTAAGAATAATAATTAGATAAATAAAAGTTATTCTTAGTAAAAGGAGTTTTTTATGAAAGATAAAATTTTTGGTGTGTTGCAACGTATAGGAAGATCATTTATGTTGCCTATTGCAATACTACCTGTGGCTGGGTTATTGCTTGGAATTGGCAGTTCCTTCACAAATGAAACAATGCTTAAAGCCTATGGTTTGTGGAAGTTAATGGGACCGGGAACAATTGCAAATGGGATTTTCAGAGTTCTTAGTGATGCAGGGAATATTGTATTTACCAACCTACCTATTATTTTTGCAATGGGCGTGGCAATTGGTATGGCAAAAAAAGAAAAAGAAGTTGCAGCACTTTCAGCAGCAATTGCTTTTTTTATAATGCATGCATCAATTGGAGCCATGATTACAATTAACGGTGGAGCGGAAAATATGCTTAGGGGTGCAACAGCCGATGTAGTAGGTATTACCTCTCTTCAAATGGGTGTGTTTGGTGGAATTATTGTAGGTTTAGGTGTGGCGGCACTTCACAACAGATTTTACAAAATTCAATTACATCAGGTGTTGTCCTTTTTTGGAGGTACTAGGTTTGTACCCATTATTAGTGCGTTGGTTTACACATTGGTAGGAATTTTAATGTTTTTTGTTTGGCCGGTAATACAAAGCGCTATATATTCTGTGGGGGAATTTGTTCTTAATTCAGGTTATGTTGGCACATGGGTGTACGGATTTATGGAAAGACTTCTTATACCATTTGGTTTGCATCATGTATTTTATTTACCGTTCTGGCAAACAGGAGTGGGTGGAACCATGGAAGTTGGCGGTCAGTTAATTGAAGGGGCTCAGAATATTTTCTTTGCCCAGTTAGCAGATCCAACTGTTTCAAAATTTGCAGTTTCTGCAACCAGATTCATGTCAGGTAAATTCCCTTTAATGATTTTTGGACTGCCGGGGGCAGCACTTGCAATATACAAAACTGCAAAGCCTGAAAAAAGAAAAGCAGTATCAGGTTTGTTATTGTCAGCAGCCTTAACATCTATGATTACAGGGATAACAGAGCCCATTGAATTTACATTTCTTTTTGTAGCACCTGTTCTTTACGGAATACATTGTGTGTTGGCAGGACTTGCATATATGCTTATGCATTTATTTAACGTTGGCGTAGGAATGACTTTTTCAGGTGGACTTATTGATATGTTTCTATTTGGAATAATGCAGGGAAACAGGAAGACAAACTGGATATGGATTGTGGTAGTTGGTGTAGTGTATTTTATCGTGTATTATTTTCTTTTTACACTTCTTATTAAAAAAATGGATTTGAAAACTCCAGGTAGAGATGATAGCGATGAAGTAAAGCTTTATAACAGAAGTGATGTGGAAGCAAAAAAAGGTAAGAACGATTGGCAGAATGATAAATCTGCAAATGAAGAAGCAGTAGACAAAATTTCGCAAATGATTTGCAATGGACTAGGTGGCAAGAAAAATATTTCGGATGTAGATTGCTGTGCAACAAGACTTAGATGTACGGTTTTTAAATCTGAACTTGTAAATGATGATATTTTAAAAGCATCTGGAGCTTCGAGAGTAATTCACAAAGGCAACGGCGTGCAGATTATTTATGGACCGAAAGTTACTGTAATAAAATCTAATTTGGAAGATTATTTAGAAACTGCAGAAAATATAGAATACGTTGGTGAGAATTTTGGAAACAGTAACGGAAATAACAAGCATGACAGAATTAATGCTAGTGAAAATAATAGTGGCATTTTGGAGAATCAAAATAATAGAGATAATATTGGAAAGTTTGCATTAGACACTAAAATTATCTATAGCCCGGTTACAGGTGTGGCAAAAGATTTAAGTGAAGTAAATGACGAGGCCTTTGCAAGCAGAATGATGGGAGACGGAGTAGCAGTTACACCAACAGATAGTGTTATTAAGGCTCCAGCAGATGGTGAGATTTCTTTTGTCTTTGATACAAAACATGCAATAGGTTTTACAACAGATGATGGGGTGAGCCTGATTATCCATGTGGGAATTGATACTGTAAAGCTACAGGGGAAAGGTTTTGAAATCCTAAAACAACAGGGTGAGAAGGTGAAAAAAGGCGAGCCAATAATGAAAATTGATATTGACTATTTGAAGAAAAATGCACCATCTCTTGATACACCGGTTATGTGTACGGAATTAAAAGACAATGAGAAAATCCGAGTAATAAAAGTAGGAGAAGTCAAAGCCGGAGAAGAACTTTTCGCGATTGATATTTATAAGTAGAGGGTAAGGTATGGAAATTTAAAAAGTTAAAAATAAAATAGCCGTAGATACAAAATAAAAGTAGATATATAATATGAAAAAATTAAGATGCAGAAAAGATATATTCTTCAATCTGCATCTTTTATTTTGTTACATACCACTGTATAAATGATTGATTTGAGTTTTTCATAGTTTGTATACTTCCATAGTTTGTATTTAAATTCTGCAAGATAGCTGTAATTTATTTTTGTTCAGTGATTAGCTCAATAAAAGCTTTATGTATCTGTAAATCGTCGTCTAGTTCCGGATGAAAAGCAAAAGCCATTTGATTTTTGTATTTTACACCAACGGTTTTGCCATCAATAACAGCCAATGTTTCAACGGCATTTGTAGTGTCTGAAACGTAAGGGGCGCGAATAAAAGTCATTGGAACTTCACCAATATCTTTTACAGTTCCTGTAGTATGAAAGCTTCCAAGCTGTCTGCCGTAGGCGTTACGCTTAACGGTCATTGGAATTGTGCCAAAATGACTTGTAGTGTCATTGTCAATTTGAGAAGCCAAAAGAATCATGCCGGCACAGGTTGCCAAAACAGGCAGCCCATTTTCGATTTTTTCTTTTAAAATATCATACATTCCAAGTTCCCGGAGAAGTTTTCCCTGAACTGTACTTTCTCCACCTGGTAAAATAAGTCCATCAATATGGTTTTCAAGGTCAGAGGCTTTTCGTAATTCAATAGATGAAACGCCAAGTTTTTCTAAAACCTTTGCCTGTTCTATGAAAGCTCCCTGAACTGCCAAAATACCAATAGTCATAAAAGCCTCCTATTTACCACGTTCTGCCATTAAAAGAGCAATTTCCTGTTCATTGATTCCAACCATTGCTTCACCTAAATCTTCAGAAAGTTCTGCGATAAGTTTGGCATCAGTGTAGTTTGTAACTGCCTTAACAATAGCGTTAGCACGTTTTTCAGGATTTCCTGATTTGAAAATACCTGAGCCAACGAATACACCCTCAGCACCAAGTTGCATCATTAACGCAGCATCAGCAGGAGTAGCAACACCACCGGCTGCAAAGTTTACTACAGGTAATTTTCCGTTATCATGTACATACTCAACCAATTCGTAAGGAACCTGAAGCTGTTTAGCTGCTTCAAAAAGTTCATCTTTACGCATGCTTGCAAGTTTTGCAATTTCGCTGTTCATCATTCTCATGTGACGTACTGCCTGAACAATGTCACCTGTTCCGGGCTCGCCCTTAGTTCTAATCATAGAAGCACCTTCGTTAATTCTTCTTAACGCTTCACCTAAATCTTTAGCACCGCAAACAAAAGGTACTTTAAAATCTCTTTTGTTAATGTGATAAACATCATCAGCAGGTGATAATACTTCACTTTCATCTATGTAATCAATTTCAATTGCTTCTAAAACCTGTGCTTCTGCAAAATGACCAATTCTACATTTTGCCATAACAGGAATAGAAACAGCTTCCTGAATACCTTTAATCATTTTGGGATCACTCATTCTTGAAACACCGCCGGCAGCTCTAATGTCTGCTGGGATTCTTTCAAGTGCCATAACTGCACAGGCTCCTGCAGCTTCTGCAATTTTTGCCTGCTCAGGTGTTGTAACGTCCATAATAACGCCACCCTTTAACATTTGTGCCAATTCTTTGTTTAACTGATATCTTTCGCTCATTTTGAACCTCCTATGTCTAATTCCTTTTGTTGTAGAAATCTTATGGCAAAAATCATAATACAGAAAGTGGGTATAGTAAAATAACCAAAAAATACATAAACAATAAGACCAGATTAAGATGCAGAACAAAAATATAAAAGATGTAAGAAAAGTAAAAGAACGAAAAAAACAGGATAAAGTGAAAAATATAGATTAAAATGAACAAAAACGAGAGAAAAAAGAAAATTACCCCAAGGATTAAAAAGGAAGATTAAATATTCCATAAGATAAAATAAAGATTGAATATTTAACATTGATTAAAATATGGTTTAAAGTTATAATCTATTAGGTTGTAAGAAAGATTTTTTTGAAAAACAAAAAGACCTGTAAACACTTTCATAAGATAAAATAAAGAACGAGAGATTAAGTAAAAATGATAGAGAATCACAAGAGTAATTTTTGTAAAGGATTAAAAGGTGGAATCCCTATTGCATTAGGGTATTTTGCTGTATCTTTTACATTAGGAATTCAGGCAAAAAATGTTGGAATTACAGCATTTCAGGCGGCAGTAACAAGTTTCGGTCTTCATGCATCAGCAGGAGAATACATAGCTTTTACATTAATAGGTGCAAATGCTAACATTTTGGTAATGGTATTGATGGAAATGATAGCAAATGCAAGGTACCTACTTATGTCATGTTCATTAAGTCAGAAAATTCCCGCAGATACACCAATGTGGAAAAGACTTGTAATGGGATATTTTATAACTGATGAAATATTTGGTGCCTCAATATCTGTTTCAGGAAAGCTGGATCCATATTATATGTTTGGATTAATAGCTGTTGCTTCTCCAGGCTGGGTAGTTGGCACAGCACTGGGAGTGATTATGGGAAATGCCCTACCACTAAGAGCTGTCAGTGCATTAAGTGTAGGCTTGTATGGCATGTTTATTGCCTGTATCATACCGGAAGGCAGGAAAAATAAAATAGTGGCAGGAGTAATTATTGTAAGTTTTGTGTTAAGTTATATTTTTAGTACATTGTCAGTTCTCAAGGGAATATCCTCCGGAATCAAAATAATGATACTAACTGTAATTATTGCAACAGTTGCGGCAATATTATTTCCGGTAAAGGAGGAGAATCATGAATAACATATATGTATATATTTTGGCTATGTCATTAGCAACATATTTAATCAGAGTGCTTCCTTTAACCTTGATTAGAAAAGAAATTAATAACAAATTCATTAAATCTTTTTTATATTATGTGCCTTATGTTACATTGGCTGTAATGACTTTCCCGGCAATACTAACATCCACACAGACTATGTGGTCAGGTTTAATTGCTTTAATAGGAGCAGTGATTTTAGCTTGGAAAGGCGGTAATTTGTTTCAGGTTGCAGTTATAAGCTGTGTACTTGTATTTGTTGTAGAACTAATAATTTATTAAATTATAATAGATTAAGTTATGAAAATTAATTTATAAAGCGTTAAGCCATAAGAAAGTAAATTAGAAAACATTAAACTATAAAACATTAAAAAGCTATGGATTAGCAATAAGTTTGTAGAAGTTAAACTTAACAGTTAATCTATAGCTTTTTATGTAATGAAAAAATCCATTATATATTATAAGTTCTTAAACCATGTTTTTGAAAAATCTAGAAATTCCTTTTCCCAAGGAGTTAAAATCTTATCTTTAGGCCAGGCAAGAAGTAATTTGCTGGCATCTTTTTCTTTAATGGATAGCATCTTAACGTTATTATCAGGATGCATCATATAATATTTTTTTGTCAAAATAGCAACGCCATCGTTTTGTGAAACTCTGTGTATAGTGGCAAAGTCTTCATGGAATTTGAATACATAGTTAGGAGTAAAGCCTGCTGTATTCATACAGTAGTTGTCTACCATTACACGAATCGGAATTGTGTCATATAACCCCACAAAGTTTTCGTTTTTTAGCTCAGAAAGTGAAATTTCATCTTTTTTGCTTAATGGGTGATTTGCCGGCACAATGGCAACAAATTCATCTTCTAATAAAACTTCATAATTAAAGTCATCCAAATCACATATTGGTTGCATAAATGTAAAATCATAAGGCACTTTTTCAGAATGCATTACTTCTTCAACTGTTGCATACCTAAAATGTGTGTGGGTATATTTAAAGCAAAAATCTGCTGTAAGGGGAGAAATGAAAAAATCTCCGTCTTGAATATATATGGTTATTTCGTTTTGTGTAACATTAGAAAAATGAATTTTACATTCATCAATTGTATTTAAAATAGTAGATACCTGTTTATAAAAATATGTACCGTTTTCATTTAGAATAATATTTCTACCAGTTCTGTCAAAAAGTCGTACACCAAGTTCTTCTTCAAGTTTTTTGATTGCATAGCTGATTGAAGGCTGTGGCACCATATTTTTCTTTGCAGCATTAGAAAAATTCTCTAATTCTGCGGCATCTTTAAAGTATTTAAGCTGAAGTAATTCCATATCGAACCTCCTGTAAAACGATTCTAATATATAGGTTAATAAAATGCAAATATAATTCATAAAGTATTCTTTATAATTATATATAGAAAAAAGTATTTTTTATATTTGCAAAAGTAATATACAATAATAACGTGCGATTGTTGATTCCTATAGCAACAAAGAAAGGCAGGCCTCCGGGTCTGCCAATTTTCTTTTGTAGGATAAAAACGTTTTAACTACATCTAATATCAACAATATTTGATGCAAAAGTCAAAAAATTAAAAAAATAAAAAGGCGGGGAATAAAAGTGGAAATTATATTGAACATCATTTGTGTGCTACAATTTGTATTATTTGCGATGCTAAGTTGTGCAGAGATTTATTTGCTAAAAACAAAGTTAAAAAAAAGAAAAAAGAATAAAACAAGGTGAAAAACAGGAAAGAAAAATAATAAACAATAAAACAATAGGAAAAGTAGCATATTTTAGTAAAAAAAATGTAAAATCAGTTGAAATTAAATATATTTATAAAGTATAATAATCTCCAAATAAAAAAATATCAGGAGGTAATTATGAAAAAGATTACAAAACTATTAACAGTTGCTTCAGCTATGCTTGTTATGATGTTAGCAATGACATTTACAACTATGGCAGCAACTACAGTAACACCAACACGATCAATGACAGGTAGTGAGAAGGCAGTAACACAGTCTTATACTTTTACTCAGAATACAGTTTTAGATACTGAATTTACTTTATATAAGACAGCAGGAGTTGTAATTCCTGTTAAGGTCAGCGAAAGTGGTGCATTAGAAATAAATGTAAAGGCAAACAAAGTAGAAAAGACTTTTTACATGACACTTTACACAGATGCAGCTTGTACAAACAAGGTATCAGGCTTGTATGATAGTTTTAATGTGGGAGATTCAAACATCACAAAATATGTAGCTTTAGGTTCAAAGAATACATATTATTTACGTTTGGAAACAAACTCATTCTATACACCTAATAATGAGCAGTTTACTGACTCAATTACAGTATCATATAGATTTTTCCCAAGAGCAGAAAGAACTATTAAGTCTGGTCAGACAATTAAGTATTACAGAAATCAGGGCTCAGATATTTATACATTTAAGTATAAGGCAGAAGCAACAGGAAAAGTTACAGTATCATTACCATATAAGTGGGGAAGTTATTTAACATTTAAGAATCAGAAGAAGAGTGATATTCTTACTGAACAGTGGGTATCATCAATTTATAGTTACAAATATAATGTTTATGTAAAGAAGGGGGCAGTTTACTATTTTGTAACAAAATCAAATGGTATTAATGCCAATACTTTACAGTCTATTAGTATTAAGAATACAGCCGTAAAAGTAAAAATGGCTACAAATAGAAAAAAAGCAATTACTATTAAGAATAAAAAGTCAGCAAAATGTTTAATTACACCGGGAGATAAGTCGGCAAAATGGTATAAGATTTCCTTAAAGAAGAATCGCCATCCTTATTTTGACTTGAGGGGTGATGTAACAGGAGTTTGGAAACTTCAGATTTGCAATAAAAAAGGAAAAGCAATAAAGAACATGACATTTAGATGGTATGGTAGCAAGAGCAAGATAACAAGATGGGGTGGCTGGAAGAAAGGTACATACTATTTCAAGGTTACACCAGCTGATTCAAAATCATATGGTCTTGCAACATTTAAATATAAACAGGCAAAATAATTTCATAAACAGACAAAATAACTTTGAGGGGCGTACAGCCCCTCATTTTTTGTAATAAGAAATTCCTTCAGAATGTCGCAAGTAACATTCTTTGTTTAAATTTCAGATTTTCGTTGCATAAAAATATTTTTAAAATTATACTGATTGTAAATTACGAAAGAAAAGTGGGGCAGATATGAAAAACATAAAGAAGAAGATACTTATTGTTGAGGACAGTGAGTATTATATGAATCTGGTAACAGATAGTTTGATTAACATAGAAAATACTATTCTTTATAAGGCAGTAAATATTTCTGAAGCTTATAGAATCGCAATGGAAAAGAACATTGATGTGTTCATTGTTGATGTGGTTTTAGACACGAAAGTTTTAGGAGATGTATCAGGGATTGTTTTTGTAGATCGTATTCGAACAGTTCCAAGATATAGATTTTCGCCTATTATCATTACTTCATCTTTGGAAGATCCCAAGTATCACGCATATAATTATCTGCATTGTTTTAGATATTTTGAAAAAACGTATGACGTTTCAGAATTGGTGGAAACTGTAAAAGAAGCTCTAGAATTTAAGCAAAGTGAAGACATAGAAAAAATAATATATTATAAAAGGCAGGGAATTCTTTTCTCTTTAAGAACAAAGGATATTGTGTATGTTGAAAATTATAATAAATATATTGTTTATTGTTGTAGGGATGGAAAATATAAAGCACCATACAAGTCCTGTAAGAAAATAGTGGAAGATATAGCATCAAAGGATTTTATACAGTGTAACAAAAATACAGTTGTAAACCGGCAGTATATTCATAATATAGATGGAACAAACCGTTATATTACACTTGTTGAAAATCGGGGAAAACTGGAAATTGGACCACGTTTGAAAAAAGAGTTTTTAAGGAGATTAGAGAATGATTGAGTTCTTATTTTTACTGGTAGAAATACTGGCTATTGTTTATTTAATACATAATATAGTAGGTGTTTCAGTTAAAGTTGATGTGTATTTAATTATGTTGTTAGCAATTGGCTTAGGAATAACAATAGCTATTATTAATGATTTAATATGGGATAAAGGGGTTTGTATAGTGTATGGACTTCTTGGACTATACGTGGTTGTAGAATTGAAGAAAAGAATGGTGGATGCAATATGTATTTGTGGTGTGGCATTGTGTCTGGTTACAGTTTTGCAGACAGTTTTGTTCTTGCCAATGGGGTTGCTTTACTATTTGGTGCCTTATGAAGATTTGCTGGTTCTAATAACTAATGGCGGAGTTTTTATTATTTTAAAATTACTAAAGAAAACTAACATATACAGTAAGACTAAGGAATTTCTTGAAAATAGTGGGATAAAAATAATTATATCTATGTTTGTTCTAATATACATTTATTTTTATTTTGCCCATATTTTCAAAATTACAGGTAAAATTCCTATTGAAATATATGCCATGATGTTGGCGTTCATGTTGGTTACTGCGTATATAATTTACAGTTTGCAAAAGTCCAATTACATGCTGAAACTTAAGGAAGATGAAATAAATATTTCAAGAATGTGCAGTGAATCTTTTGAACAGCTGATTAATCATGCAAGGAAAAATCAACATGATTTTCATAATCATCTTTTAGCAATCAAAGGGATGCAACATTCAATAAAAGATTTTGATGAATTAGTAAAAAAACAAGAAAAATATATTCAGAAAATAAAAGAAAATAACAGATACGACAGTATATTGTATACAATACAGGAACCTATTTTGGCAGGCTACGTTTTTAACAAAGTTTCAGAAATAGAAAATGAAAAAATCAGAGTTCATTATAATTTTGCTGTTACCACAAAAAGAATCGAATACATATCCATATTTCATTTAAATGAAATAATTGGAATACTTTTAGATAATGCTAAAGAAGCAGTTGAACAAATGGAAGAAGCTAGGCGAAATATTAATTTTCATATAATGGAAACAGTGGATAAGCTGACCATTAAGGTTACAAACATTAGTGAAAAAATAGAACAGAATAGAATAATAGAACTGTTTAAGGAAGGGTACAGTTCAAAAGAAAATCATAGTGGACTTGGCCTTAGAAAAATTAAAGAACTAGCAGACAAGTACAGTTATGATATTATGCCTTACAATCAAGTGATTAATAATGAAAATCATATTGTATTTGAAATTGTAATTTATAAGTAGAAAACATATTAAGTTGGAATTATAAACAAAATACAAACAATATTGTATATAAAATTTCAAGATATAACTAGAATGAAAATAAAAGATGAAGTATTTTTGTTAAACAGAAACACTTCATCTTTTTACTTTTAATATTCTTCAAAATCAGGATATTCTGGTTCGCCTAAAAGACATAAACTGAATTTTGAAAATCTAATCCAAATAGTTAATGCAAGACAAAAATTGCAAATTGTATGCATTGTAGATAATTTGATTTTTCTCATTAATATAGACCTCTCTTTCGTAAAATTTTGGCAACTACAAGTTGAAAAACATGAAGCAGAATAGTTTGGTAAATAACCTGTATATATAAATTTCCAATTTCCATCAAATTGAAAATGCCAGCTAAAATAATAAAAAATATAATTACACTAACAGAAATAATCTTGCATTGGATAATTGTTTTCTCGTTTGCCTTAGGTCTGAGAGGTGAGGCTATGGGACCGACTTTTAACAATGCATGTATAAAAATAAAAGAGGAAACAACCATAGAACCATACGAAACCGTAACTAAGTCAGGCAAAATCATAGTAGTCATCAGGAACAGAAAAAGGGTTGAAATAAAGCACATAAAGTAATTATTAAAATGTAGACCACCGCCATTAGTTCTAAGAATAAATAGAAAAATAAATGAAATTGCAAATACATCTAGTCTATGTAAAAAATAAAATATTATTGTAAGTAAAAAAATTTTACTGGCTTCATAAACAATGCATGTAAGAACATACTTTGCCATTAGCAGTTCATTATGAGTGTAGTTGTATTCAGTTTCAAGTTCACTAAATATATTCATTTAAAACTCCCATACTTTTATTAGCCCAAAAGCCATTTAAGTATAGAAGCAATTACAGGAAGTAAATGAAAATTATGAAAAAGTATGTTAAATGGCAAAAAAACGCACAATAAAAATAATAGAACAGGGGAACAGAGCCGTTAGGCAGGGAAAATATAATCGCCTTAATTTTAAAATTATGGTATAATACAATGGTTGCATATTTATTAATTATAAGATGGAGAAAATATGAACTTAGATAACGAAAAAAGTGGTAAAGGAAAGTTCTTTGGATATTTAATATGTACAGACTGTGATGGAACACTTACCTATGATATTGGAAAGGTTTCAGAAAAGAACGTTAGGGCAATTAAATATTTCCAAAGTGAAGGTGGACTGTTTACACTTGCAACAGGTCGTTTCCCTAATCATTTGGAAATGTTTAAAGGACAATTTGAAATCAATGCCCCTATGGCTTCTTTAAATGGAACATTATTATATGATACAAAAAATAATGAGCCCATAAAAACATGGACGGTTTCATCGAAAAAGTGTCTTAATATGATTAAGTACATATTAGAAAAATATGATATATGGGAACTTTGGATTAATGGTGTTACAAGTGAAGGCAAATTCACCGGTGTGGGTTATAAGCCTTCTGAACATAAAAAAGGTGATGGCAGTATAGATGAAACATTTAATGAGATGCCTTTTGAAATATTCAAGATAGTAGTAATGCAACCGGAGAATTTAACATATATTATTCAAAAGGATTTAAAAGAAAAGTTCGGTCAGGAATTTAGATTTGATACAAGCTGGGCTAACGGGCTTGAAATACAAAGTATTGACAGCGGAAAAGGTGTTGCTGTTAAGTACATGAAGGAAAATGTATGCAAAAATGTTCATACTACTATTGGCATAGGTGATTATGAAAATGATTTGTCATTACTTGAAAGCTCTGATATTGGCTATGCTGTAGATAATGCTATAGACAGTGTGAAAGAAGCAGCAGACAGAATAACAGTTGCAAATACAAATGATGCAATAGCTGCCATAATTGAGGAACTGGAAAATAACATAGATGCAAAACAATAGGAGAAAAGAATGAATAAGAAAGTTAAAATAACAGCTATAGCGTTAGTGGTTATAGTGCTTTTAGTAATACTTGTAACTTGCTTTAGTAATAAAGAAGATACGAATAATATAAATGAAACAACTGTTGAAACAACATCAGCTAAAGAAAAAATAAAAACAAATTTTACCACAGAGAGAGAAGAAGAAGAAGAAGAAACAGACACAAAAGAGTATGCAACTTTACCTGAAGTAACTGAAACAGAGAATAATGAAACAACTGATTATTTTCAGAATGTAAGTGTGTATGAGGAAACAACAAAGAAAAGTAAAAAATCAAAAAAGAAGAACACAGATAAAAAAGAGTCAGAAGCATATCCTGGTGAAAATGATGGTTGGTCACCAATTGTATCTCCTGATGATTTAGATTAAAAACAGGAATAGAGGTATAAAATGGATGACAAATTAGTTGTAAAAACCGCTGTAAAAGTATCAACAGTGAGTATTGTACTTAATATTGTTTTAAGTATGTTAAAATTATTGGCAGGAATATTTGGAAAATCAATGGCAATGCTTTCTGATGCCATACATTCCCTTTCAGATGTGTTTGGCTCAATAATTGTAATAATTGGGGTGAAAGTTTCAAAAAAGAAGGAAGATGCAGACCATCCTTTCGGCCATGACAGATTAGAATGTCTTGCAAGCCTTGCCCTTGGCGCAATATTGTTTTTTACCGGTGCAATGCTAGCTTACGAAGGAATTGATAAAATATACACTAAGGCACCAATAAGCACACCTGGGAAAATAGCATTATTTGCAGCCATTGTATCAATTATTGCAAAGGAAGGAATGTTTTGGTATACAAAGATTAATGCTAACAGAATTAATTCCGATGCATTAAGGGCAGAAGCATGGCACCACAGATCCGATGCACTTTCATCTGTAGGAAGTTTGATTGGTGTAGCAGGTGCAATGTTAGGACTAAAGATTTTAGATCCTATTATGGGTTGCGTTATTGGCTTGGTAATCATAAAAGTTGCCTTTGATATTGCAAAAGAAGCCATTGATAAAATGGTTGATAAAGCCTGTGATGATGAAACAATAGAAAAAATGAAAAAAGAAGTGCATAATGTTGACGGAGTAAAAGGGCTTGACTTAATAAAGACAAGAATGTTTGGAACAAAAATTTACGTTGAAATCGAAATAAGTGTTGACGGAAATTTAATTTTAAAGGATGCACATGCTATTGCAGAGCAGGTTCATGACAACATTGAAAAGAATTTTGAATATGTAAAACATTGTGTTGTACATGTGAATCCGTATGGTTATAAGCATAAAAAGAAGCAATAGTTATCAATAAGGTACTTTATTCAACAAAAAAGCAGTTTTTTTGAAATAGTCGGTTTACACCGGCTATTTTTTGTGTATAATATATGTTGGACCGACAGATACTTAAAAAAGAAACAAAGTTTCGATTTTAGAAAGGACATTGCATTGAAACAACAAGATTTTAATCAGAAAATTGAGGAATTAGTTGCAATTGGTCAGAACAAAGCTGGCAAATTAACAACAGAAGAAATCAGAGAATTTTTTAGTAAGGACAAGCTTACTGCTAAGCAGGAAAGTACAGTTCTTACAAAAATTAAAGAACATAATGTTGCTGTTGTTATAGCCAAGAAGGATACAAGTTCTGATAATACAGCTCCTCAGAAAGAAGAACCGGAAGTAAAGGATATGTCAGACAGTGATGAAATGGTAGAAATTAATGTTGATTTAATTACTGATGTTACAGAACCAACTGACGAAGATATTGCTTCGGTAGCTGAGGACGAAGAGGATTTATTGGATTCTACAGACGAGAATTTTGAAGACGATAAGGAAAGTTCAGCAGAGTTAGATGCTATTGATTTGCTCGAGGGTGTAGGAACAGAAGATCCTGTTAGAATGTATTTAAAGGAAATTGGTACTGTTGCTTTGTTAACAGCAGAGGAAGAGTTAGAACTTGCAAAACGCAAGACTGAGGGAGATCCTATTGCAAAAGAAAAATTAATAGAGGCAAACCTACGTCTGGTTGTAAGTATCGCAAAGAGATACACAGGACGTGGAATGAGTTTTCTTGACTTAGTTCAGGAAGGTAATTTAGGTCTTATAAAGGGCGTTGAAAAATTTGATTACACTAAAGGTTATAAGTTAAGTACATATGCTACATGGTGGATTAGACAGTCGGTTACAAGAGCATTGGCGGATCATGCCAGAACAATCCGTGTACCTGTTCATATGGTAGAAACTATTAACAGAATGTCAAAGATGCAAAGAAAGCTTACTTTAGAGTTAGGTTATGAACCATCAACTAAGGAATTAGCAGATGCACTTGAAATGACAGAAGAAAAAGTATTAGAAATTATGCAGATTGCAAGAGAACCTGCATCACTTGAAACTCCTATAGGAGAGGAAGATGATTCAAACCTTGGCGATTTCGTAGCAGATAATAATACTGTTACTCCTGAGGCAAACATTGAATCAGTAATGCTTCGTGATCATATAGATGTTTTATTACAGGATTTAAAAGATAGAGAGCGTGAGGTTATTATTCTTCGATTTGGTTTAAGAGACGGTCATCCTAGAACACTTGAAGAAGTTGGTAAGATTTTTAGTGTTACAAGAGAACGTATCAGACAGATTGAAGCAAAAGCCTTAAGAAAGTTAAGAAATCCCGTTAGAAGTAAGAAAATTAAAGACTTTTTAGGCGAGTAAACTTAACGAAAAAAGAAAAAATGCATATTAAACTTAATTTTGTTTGACAAACGTGTCGAAATAGTTTATAAAATTAAGTAGAGATTATTGAGGGTACAAGGAAGTACATAGGTAAAATAGCTTATGGCTCTTTGTGCCCTTTTTCGTTTATTATAAAGAATATTTGTTGAAGATGATAAACAAAGAAAACAAACCATAAGAGCTATTGGTAATGTCTTTATAATAAACTCATTGATAGATAAATTAAGGAGGAAAAATCATGGATCAGAATGTACTATTCAAAGAAGCTGAAGAAAATGGACTATATGATTCTCGTTTTGAACACGATAACTGCGGTATTGGAGCTGTAGTAAACATTAAGGGAAAAAAGAGTCATGAGACAGTTGAAAATGCACTTAAAATTGTTGAAAACCTAGAGCATCGTGCTGGTAAAGATGCTGAAGGTAAAACAGGTGATGGTGTTGGTATCATGCTTCAGATTTCCCACAAGTTTTTTAAGAAGGTAACAAAGCCATTAGGTTTTGATATTGGAGAAGAAAGAGAATATGGTGTGGGAATGTTTTTCATGCCACAGGATGACTTAAAACGTCATAGAGAAATGAAGATGCTTGAAATCATTACTGAAAAAGAAGGCCTTGAATTTTTAGGTTGGAGAGAAGTTCCTGTTCATCCTGAAGTATTAGGTTCAAAAGCTTTAGAATGTATGCCTTATATTATGCAGTGTTTTATTAAGAAACCTGAAGATGTTGAAAAAGGATTAGCATTTGACAGAAAACTTTACATTGTAAGAAGAGTTTTCTCACATAGTAATGCCGGAACTTATACAGTGTCAATGTCAAGCAGAACAATTGTATATAAGGGGATGTTTTTAGTTAACCAGTTAGGACCTTTCTTTGCAGACTTAATGGACAAAAATTATGAGTCAGCAATTGCTTTGGTACATTCAAGATTCTCAACAAATACACAGCCAAGCTGGAGAAGAGCTCATCCTAACAGATTTATTGTTCACAACGGTGAAATCAATACAATTAGAGGAAATGCTGATAATATGTTAGCCAGAGAAGAATCAATGACTAGCGAATATATGGAAAGTTCATTACAGAAGGTTATGCCTGTAGTTGATGTAAACGGTTCAGACTCAGCAATGCTTGATAATACATTAGAATTTTTAGTAATGAATGGTGTTGAGCTTCCTTTAGCAGTAATGATGTGTATACCTGAACCATGGGAAAAGAATGATACAATCAGCCAGTCAAAGAGAGATTTTTATCAGTATTATGCAACAATGATGGAACCATGGGATGGACCTGCATCAATACTTTTCTCTGATGGTGATTACATGGGAGCAATCCTTGATAGAAACGGACTTCGTCCTTCAAGATATTACATTACAAGTGATGACCAGTTAATTCTTTCATCAGAAGTAGGGGTACTTGATATACCTGCTGAAAAAATAGTTGTAAAAGAACGTCTCCGTCCGGGCCGTATGTTACTGGTAGATACAGTTAAAGGAAAATTAATTGACGATGACGAATTAAAAGAAAGCTATGCAGCAAGAAAACCATATGGTGAATGGTTAAACAACAACTTAGTTTATTTAAAAGACATTAATATACCAAATGTAAAAGTAGAAACTTATGACAAAGAAGAACGCCAGAGATTACAGAAAAACTTTGGTTATACATTTGAAGATTTAAAGAGAATTATTCCAATGGCAAATAATGGAATTGAAGCTACAAAGGCAATGGGTAAGGATACACCACTTGCAGTTTTAAGTGAGAGAACTCATCCATTATTCAACTACTTTAAACAGTTATTTGCACAGGTTACAAATCCGCCAATTGATGCAATTAGAGAAGAGATTGTAACATCAACATCTGTTTACATTGGAAAAGACGGAAATATATTAGAAGAGCAGCCTGAAAACTGTAAGGTTCTTAAGATTAAACATCCAATTCTTACAAATACGGATATTTTGAAATTAAAGAACATTAACAAACCGGGATTTAAGGCAGCAGTTGTACCAATTGTTTATTACAAAGGTATAGATATTGAAAAAGCTATTGAACAGGTATTTGTGGAAGTTGATAAGGCTCATAAAGATGGAGCAAATATTATTATTCTTTCAGATAGAGGAGTGGATGAATATCATGTACAGATCCCATCACTTCTTGCAGTTTCAGCTGTTCATCAGCATTTAGTAAAAACAAAGAAGAGAACAACATTATCATTAGTTCTTGAAAGTGGTGAACCAAGAGAAGTACATCATTTTGCAACATTGTTAGGCTATGGTGCCAGTGCAATTAATCCATATCTTGCACACGAAACAATCAAGCAGATGGTTGATGAAGATATGATTCAAAAAGATCCATATGCAGCAATTGATGATTACAACAAAGCTATTTTAGGTGGTATTGTAAAAATCGCATCTAAGATGGGTATTTCAACAATTCAGTCATATCAGGGTTCACAGATTTTTGAAGCTATTGGTATTAGCAAAGAAGTAATTGATAAATACTTTACAGGTACAGTTAGTAGAGTTGAAGGAATTACAATGAAAGATATTGAAGATGGAGTTGAGGAACTTCATTCAAAGGCATTTGATCCATTAGGATTAGATGTAGATTTAACATTGGAAAGTAATGGCGAGCATAAGCTTAGAAGTGGTAAGGAAGAACATAAGTATAATCCGGCTACAATCCATACTTTACAGCAGGCTACATGGACAGACAATTATCAGTTATTTAAACAGTATACACACATGATTGATGAAGAAATGGCACCATTCCATTTACGTGGATTAATGGATTTCAATTATCCTGAAAATGGTGGCATTCCACTTGATGAAGTAGAAAGTGTTGAATCAATTATGAAGAGATTCAAAACAGGTGCAATGTCATACGGTTCTATTTCACAGGAAGCACATGAAACAATGGCAATTGCAATGAATATGATTGGCGGCCGTTCAAACTCAGGTGAAGGTGGAGAATCAATTGAACGTTTAACAATTGGAGAAGACGGTCTTAACAAATGTTCAAAAATTAAGCAGGTTGCTTCAGGACGTTTTGGTGTAACATCAAGATATCTTGTAAGTGCCGAAGAAATACAGATTAAGATGGCTCAGGGTGCAAAGCCTGGTGAAGGTGGACATTTACCTGGTAAGAAAGTTTATCCATGGGTTGCTAAAACAAGATATTCAACACCGGGTGTAAGTTTAATTTCACCACCACCACATCATGATATTTACTCAATTGAAGATTTAGCACAGCTTATTTATGATTTAAAGAACTCAAACAGAGATGCAAGAATTTCAGTTAAGTTAGTATCAGAGGCAGGTGTTGGTACAGTTGCAGCAGGTGTTGCAAAAGCAGGTGCTCAGGTAATTTTAGTTTCAGGTTTTGATGGTGGTACAGGTGCCGCTCCTGAAAACTCAATTTACAATGCAGGACTTCCTTGGGAATTAGGTTTGGCAGAAGCACATCAGACATTAATTGCAAATGGTCTTAGAAATAAGGTAGTTGTGGAAACTGATGGTAAATTAATGAGTGGTAGAGACGTAGCAATTGCAGCTATGCTTGGTGCAGAAGAATATGGTTTTGCAACAGCTCCACTTGTAACTATGGGTTGTGTAATGATGAGAGTTTGTAACTTAGATACATGTCCTGTGGGTGTTGCCACACAGAACCCTGAACTTCGTAAGAGATTTAAAGGAAAACCAGAATATGTTGTAAACTTTATGAAGTTTATTGCAGAAGAACTTCGTGAATATATGGCAAAACTTGGTGTTAGAACATTAGATGAGTTAATTGGCAGATCAGACTTACTGAAGGTTAAAGACGGAGTAGACCAGAAGAAAGCAGCAGAAGTTGATTTAAGCAAGATTTTAAGCACTGACTTTGCACAGGAAAGGGTTAACTACAATAAGAAGAATGTATATGACTTTAAGCTTGCAAGCACAAAGGATATGACAGTGCTTCTTCCAAAAATGAAGAAAGCTCTTGATGAAAAGAAAGCAGCTTCAGTTGAAGTTAATGTAACAAATATTGACAGAGCATTAGGAACAATTTTTGGTTCTGAAATTACAAAGAGATACAATGACACATTACCTGATGACATGTACACAGTTAAGTGTTACGGTGCCGGAGGTCAGAGTTTTGGTGCATTTATTCCAAACGGTATGACAATGGAACTTACAGGTGATAGCAATGACTACTTAGGTAAAGGTTTATCAGGTGGTAAGATTATTGTTAAACCACCAAAGGAATCTACATTTAAGCAGGATGAAAATATCATTATCGGTAACGTTGCATTCTATGGGGCAACAAGTGGTAAGGCTTATATTAACGGTGTTGCAGGTGAAAGATTCTGTGTAAGAAACTCAGGTGCAACAACAGTTGTTGAAGGTGTAGGAGATCATGGATGCGAATACATGACAGGTGGTCGTGTAGTCGTAATTGGTAAAGTTGGAAAGAACTTTGCAGCAGGTATGAGTGGCGGTGTTGCTTATGTTCTTGATGAAAATAATGATCTTTACAGAAAGACAAATAAGTCACTTGTTTCAACAGAAGAATTATCAAACAAGTATGATGTATTAGAACTTAAGGGAATGATTGAAGATCATGTTAAGTATACTAATTCAGTAAAAGGTAAAGAAATTCTTGATAACTTTGAAGAATACTTACCTAAGTTTAAGAAGATAATTCCATATGACTATAAGAAGATGTTAGAAACAATTGCAAAAATGGAACAGAAGGGATTAAACCCTGAACAGGCACAGATAGAAGCGTTTTACGCAGCAACAAGATAGGAGGATAAAATAATGGGAAAGCCAACAGGATTTTTAGATTATGAAAGAGAAGAAGCTAAAGCAATTTCTCCGAAAGAAAGAATAAAAAACTTTAATGAATTCCATGAACCTCTATCTGTTGAAAAACAGAAATGTCAGGCTGCAAGATGTATGGATTGTGGCGTGCCATTTTGTCAGAACGGACAGGTTATTGCAGGTATGGTATCAGGTTGTCCTCTAAACAACCTGGTTCCTGAATGGAATGATTTATTATATATGGGAAATATGGAACAGGCATATAACAGACTTCATAAAACAAATAATTTTCCAGAATTTACATCACGTGTTTGTCCTGCACTTTGCGAAAAAGCATGTACATGTGGACTAAACGGTGATCCGGTTTCGGTAAGGGCAAATGAACATTTAATTATTGAAAATGCTTATGAAAAAGGATATGCAAAAGCAAAGGCACCGGCAGTCAGAACAGGAAAAACAGTAGCTGTTGTTGGTTCCGGACCATCAGGACTTGCAGTTGCAGATCAGTTAAATAAAAGAGGTCATAGTGTTACTGTTTTTGAAAGAGATGACAGAATCGGCGGTCTTTTAATGTATGGTATTCCAAACATGAAATTAGAAAAGCATGTTATTGATAGAAAAATTGCCATTATGAAAGAAGAAGGCGTTGAGTTTAAAACAGGTGTAAACGTAGGAAAAGATGTTAAAGCAAATGAGTTATTAAAGAAATACGACAAGGTTGTATTAGCTTGTGGTTCAAGACATGCAAGAGACATTAAGGCACCGGGAAGAGATGCTAACGGAATTTATTTCGCAGTAGATTTCTTAACATCTACAACAAAGAGTCTTTTAAATAACAACGGCAAGTTGGTTGATGGAACTTATGTATCAGCAAAAGGAAAAGACGTTGTTGTTATCGGCGGTGGTGATACAGGTAATGACTGTGTAGGTACAAGTATTCGTCATGGAGCAAAGAGTGTACTTCAGTTAGAAATGATGCCAAAAGCACCAGATGAAAGATTAGAAAGTAATCCATGGCCTGAATGGCCACGTATCTGCAAAACAGATTACGGTCAGGAAGAAGCTATTGCAATGTTTGGACATGATCCTAGAGTTTATCAGACAACTGTAAAAGAGTTTGTTAAGGATAAAGCAGGCAATCTTAAGAAGCTTGTATTAGTCAAGTTAGAAGCTAAGAAGGACGCAAAAACAGGTCGTTTGAACATGGTTGAAATAAAAGGCTCAGAATATGAGGTTGATTGCCAGTTAGTTCTTATTGCGGCAGGATTTCTTGGCAGCGAAGACTATGTTACTAAAGCATTTAAGGTTGAAACTGATGGAAGAACAAATGTAAAAACAGAACCTGGTAAATATGCTACAAGTGCAGAAAATGTATTTACAGCAGGAGATGTTCATAGAGGACAGTCATTAGTAGTTTGGGCAATTAGAGAAGGAAGAGATTGTGCAAAAGAAGTTGACCAGGCACTGATGGGTTATAGTAATTTATAATTAAAAGGATTGGAAACTTACAGTAAATGACATAATATTATAGCTCCAAGGTATTTTAGTGTTTTAATGCCTTGGAGCTTTTTATACTTGAAAATGGAACTAGAAATCCATCATTGAAACTCTTGAAACGTCTTGCACATGGTATGGGAATACAATTAAAAATTGAATTTGTGCCGATACAAAAACAGTTAAGAAAATAGTCTGTATAGTTGTTTTATGTCAGGCTTAGATAATATGATAAGATTATTAAAACACAAAATGGGTTGTCAGCGACAACCCATTTTGTGTTTATTATATCTATCTGTCTACTTCCATATTTTTTGGAAGAATTAAGTTAAGTACAATTGCCATTATAAATACAACAGCTACACAGTTTTCTGCAAATACTGTTTTAACAATTTGTGGGAAAATATTGAAAATCTCAGGAACCTGTGTAAATCCAAGTCCAACACTGAGAGACAAAGCTACAATAGTGATGTTTCTTTGAGAATATCCACATTTACCAAGCATCTGCATACCACTGATTACAATATTACCAAACATCATAATAGTACAGCCACCTAGAACTGCATCAGGAAGTGTGGCAAGTATTGCACCGATAACAGGGAAAAATCCTGCTAAAATCATAATAATTGCACCTGCGGCAATAGCAAAACGGTTTACAACTTTTGTCATTGCTACAAGACCAACGTTCTGACTAAATGATGTAATTGGAAGACATCCGAATAAAGATGAAATGGCACTGACAAAGCCGTCACAGCCAATAGAACCTGAAGTTTCTTTTGTAGTTGCATTTCTATCTAATGCTGATGATGCAAGAGCACTTGTATCACCAATAGTTTCAGTTGCCGAAACCAAGAAAATAAGTGTTACTGAAATAATGGCATTCCAGTTAAATTCCATTTTAAAAGGCATAAAATGTGGTAGGGCAATAAATGAGCTTTCAGTAATAGCTGTAAAATCAATCATCCCCATACATGTTGCAACAATGTAACCAACAATTAATCCAAATAAAACAGATAACTGTTTCCAAAAGCCTTTTGCAAATATGTTAAATAAGATACAAGCAAGTAAAGTAATGCATCCTAGAATCCAATGTTGTGCAGAACCAAAAGTTTCACTTCCACTTCCTCCACCAAATGATGAAGCACCAACAGATAAAAGTGAAAAACCAATGGCAGTAACTACGCTGGCAGCAACAACCGGAGTAATAAGCTTAATCCAATATTTTGCAAAAAGTCCAAGAGTACCTTCAATGATACCACCAACTAAAACCGCACCCATTATGGCACCGTAGCCATACTTAGGTCCGATAAAACAAAAAACAGATACGAATGTAAAACTAATTCCCATTACAATAGGAAGTCCTGAACCGATTTTCCAAACAGGGAAAAGCTGTATTAAAGTTCCAATACCTGCAATAATCATGGCACATTGAATAAGCATTGCTGTTTGTGAAGCTTTAAGTCCACAGGCACCTGCTACAATTGAGATAGGTGCAATATTAGCTACAAACATTGCAAGAATGTGCTGAAGTCCAAAAGGAATCGCTGTTTTTACAGGAATCTTTCCATCAAGCTGGTAAAGATTTTCTGTGTTTCCAGATTGTTTTGTTTTGTTCATAATAAATATCTCTCCTGTATTTTATAGAAATTCCATAGTTTGTAACACTAATTTATACTAAAAATCAATGGAGTTTTTCATATGATTATTTGCGTTATTATTTGCAAATAAATTATTGTTCGCGAAATTCAATAGTTCCATTTTCTGCATCCATGTTGTCTACAATGGCAAGAGATTCCAGACGATAACCAAGATTTCTAATCATACGGCCACCTGCCTGGAAGCCTTTTTCGATGGCAATGCCAATACCTTCAACAGTTCCACCAGCTTCACTGACAATAGAAATTAATCCCTGAAGAGCACAACCATTAGCAAGGAAGTCATCAATAATAAGAATATGGTCATCTTCATTTAAAAATTTCTTTGAAACAATAACCTGATTCTTGCACTTATGTGTAAATGATTCGACTTCGGCTACATACATATCACCGTCAATATTAATGCTCTTTGATTTTTTTGCAAAAACAACAGGCACATTAAAATATCTTGCAACAATACATGCAATACCAATACCAGATGATTCAATAGTTACGATTTTTGTAATGTTTGCATCAGCAAAACGATGTTTAAATTCAGCACCCATTTCTTCAAATAAATTAATGTCCATCTGATGATTTAGGAAGCTGTCAACTTTTAATACATTGCCTTCTTTAACAATGCCGTCTTTTACAATTCTTTCTTCTAAAAAGTTCATTGTGAAATCCTCCAATTGTATATTTTTAATTCTTAAAAAGTTTTCATAAAGAATAGGGTATCAAATTTATGAATATATTACAATAGAAGAAAACATATAAATATAAAGAAAATTGTGTTATAATACCAAAGGTTAAAAGATTAAGATTTAAAATTGGTATGTTTATTTTTTGGAGGAAATATATGAAGGTATTAATGTTTAACGGTAGTCCGAAAGCAAAAGGATGTACATATACAGCTTTGGAAGAAATGGCAAAGGTTTTAAATGAAGAAGGCGTAGAAACAGAAATAATGCATGTGGGTGCTCATCCACAGGGAAGCTGCATGGGCTGTGGTGGATGTAGTAAGACCGGTGAGTGCGTGTACGGCGGCGAAGTTGTAGAGGCAGCAAAGAAATTAAAGGATGTTGACGCAGTAGTGTTTGGAAGCCCTGTGCATTATGCTTCAATTAGTGGAAACATGATGGGATTTATGCATAGACTTTCATGGAGTGCAGGAAAGGATTTGAAGTATAAACCGGCTGCAATGGTTGTAAGTGCAAGAAGAGCAGGTACAACAACAGCACTTGATGAGATGGTAAAGATACCTGAATTTTTCCATATGCCTTTAATCAATGGAAATTACTGGCCAATGGTTCATGGAAGTAATCCTGATGAAGTAAAACAGGATTTAGAAGGTCTTCAGATAGTTAGAAATATAGGCAGAAACATGGCTTGGATACTTAAATGTATTGAACTTGGAAAAGAAAACGGAATTGTTCATCCTGAACCTGAAGCACCGGTAAAAACTAACTTTATCAGATAAAACACAGAATATTCACATTATTCTTACAAATCATTTATTGCATAACGGAGTTGCTTCTATTATACTAGAACGAGTGGTGAAAACCAAAAGAAAGGTATGAACATGAATAAAGACAATATTAACAATAATGAAATTACAGAAGAAAACAATTCTGTATACGATTCAAAAAACAATACAACTGAAAACAGTTCAGAAAATAATTTTGAAGAAGGTGAAGCTTTAGACAATACAGAAACATCTGGTGAAGAAACAGCCAAGTCCGAAGATTCAAGTAATCAAAATAAAGAGACCAAAAAGAAGGGTAAAAAAAATAAAAAGGATCAGCAGGAGTTTAGTCTTGTAAGAGAAATTTTAAGCTGGGTTAAAATTTTTGTAATTGCAGTGGTAATTGCTTTTGTTGTAAACAACGTAATTATTATGAATGCAAATGTTCCATCAGGTTCCATGCTTAACACTATCCAGATTGGAGATAGAATGATAGGACTTAGAACTGCATATTGGTTCTCAGATCCACAGCGTGGTGACATTGTTATTTTTGAAAATCCTGATTTTAACGAAAACAGCCCAAGCGATGAAAAATACTATGTTAAACGAGTTATTGGTTTACCTGGTGATAAAGTGGTTATAAAGAATGCAAAGATTTATATAAACGACAGTAAAACACCTTTAGAGGAACCTTACTTACCTGAAGAGTGGACAGAAGTTAATGGATCAGACGAGCCATTAACATATAATGTTCCTGAAGACAGTTATTTTATGTTAGGTGATAACCGAAACAGATCAAGTGATGCAAGATATTGGACTAATACTTTTGTAAAGCGAGATGGCATAATTGCAAAAGCAGAGTTTAAATATTGGTCACAGGGAAAAGTTGATGTTGAAAAGTTTGAGCATGAAACATACTCAATTGATAATAAAAGCAGCAAATAAGAATTAAAAAGTTAATAACTGACAGTAAAAAAAATGACAGTGAAATAAAGATTATAGTAAAAATTCAGAACAGAAATTATAAAATAAAAAGCCTATAAAGTATGTGGCATGAACTGATATCCGAAAGGTTGGATTATAAAATCTAACTTATAGGGGGGTCACAAGCCGGTTACTTTATAGGCTTTTACTATAGGTTACAGATGTTTCCTTTTCTACAAATCCCATTTTTGTATAAAGTTTGTAAGCGGGTATGTTTCCTTTTTCCACATGTAAAACTACAAAGTGATAGTCTTTTGAAATTTTCCTGAAAACAAATGCGAGAAACTTGTAGCCATAGCCTTTGTTTTGAAAATTGTCATCAATGGCAACTTCCGATATGCAGGCACAATCAGGAAGAATTGAAGTAACAAGACAGCTTCCAATAGGAATATTATCATTATATAAATAAAAATATCCATCCTCATATTCGTAATCTATATTTTCAATAGTGTTGTGATTTACAAAATCTTTTAAATCCAATTCCATTAATACATTAGAATTATTATATTGAAAAGCTAAAGTATTAATGTAATTTTTTCCAAAAATATTGTTTGGATGAATGCTTGTTTCCACATAGAAGTTTATGTAATCTTCCTGAAATTCCATAAAAAGATTTCTACCAAGATGCCCACCACGATATTTAGGCATAACAAACATACAGATTTCACAATGGGAATCATCTATTACAAAAACAGAAAGAAAGCCAACAATTTTTTCGTTAAAAGTTCCATAGTATAATCGTGGAAGATTTTTACATATTGAAAAGTCGTCTTCCAAAAAAAATTCATATTGAAGATTATCCACAGTGGAACAGATTTTGTGAATATTTTTGCAGTTTTTTATTAATCCTAATGTAAAAGCACTGGTTCTGTTTATAACATAATCAGGGTTCATTGTTTCACCTCATTTCTAACAGAAAAAGTTATTTAAAATAATTTAATCACTGTTGCCATAAAGAAAATGTTCGTTTTTTATTATAACAAACCTAATAGAAAAAATACACTATCTGTGCTATATTAAAAAAGCGTCTGTATGTAAAAAATGTACGGCGGGAAAGGATAGAAATATGTTAAAAATAGGTTCTCATGTAAAAATGAGTGGAAAAGACATGCTTTTAGGTTCAGCAAAAGAAGCTAAGACTTACGGTGCGAATGTATTTATGGCATACACAGGAGCACCACAGAACACAAGAAGAAAAGACATAAGCGAATTAAATATAGATAAGGCATGGGAGTACATGAAGGAAAATGATATAGAAGAAATCATAATTCATGCACCATATATTATTAATTTAGGAAATACGATAAAACCTGAAACTTTTGAGATAGCAGAAACTTTTCTTGGCACAGAATTAGAAAGAAGCAGTGCAATGGGAAGTAAAGTTATGGTTTTACATCCGGGATCTCACGTTGGTGCAGGCGTGGATGTAGGCATCAACCAGATTATAAAAGGATTAAATAATGTGTTAACAAAGGACACAGATGTATATGTGGCACTTGAAACAATGGCTGGAAAAGGCAGTGAGATTGGAAGAAATTTTGAGGAACTTGCAAGAATTTACGATGGAGTAAAATACAATGACAAGTTAAGAGTTTGTTTTGACACATGCCATGTAAATGACAGCGGGTATGACTTAGTTAATGATTTAAGCGGTACTTTTACACAGTTTGACAAAATAATAGGTGCTGACCAAATTGCTGTTTTCCACATTAATGACAGTAAAAATCCATGTGGTGCCGGAAAAGACAGACACGAAAATATTGGTTTTGGAAACATTGGCTATGATACTTTAAGAGAAATTATATATATGAAGGATTTTGAAAATGTGCCTAAAATATTAGAGACACCTTACGTCAAAGATCCTGAAAACTCAAAGAAATCATACGCCCCTTACGGTTATGAGATTGCCATGATTAAAGAAGGAAAATTCAATCCCAACTTACAAAATATTATTTTGGAAAACAGCAAGTAGAAAAGAGATGACATAAATGGATAATTTAATTTATAGTTTAAACGCAACAGTTCCTGTTTTTGTAGTTATTGTTGCAGGTTACATATTTAAGAAAATAGGTTGGATAAATGATGGCTTCATTAAAGCATCAAACAAATTAACATTTACGGTAACATTACCACTTTTGTTGATTCAGGACATGATGAATAATGATTTCCTAAAAAAGTTTGATTTAACATACGTTTTGTTTTGCTTTTTTGTTACGTTGCTATGTTGTATAGGAACAACTATTGTTACCAAGATAGTAATGAAGGACAAAAGCATAATTGCAGAATTTGTACAGGCATCTTATAGAAGTAGTGCAGCAGTTTTAGGAGCAGCTTTTATTTTAAATATTTATGGAGACGCAGGAATGTTACCGTTAATGATAATCGGAGCAGTGCCTCTTTATAATGTGTATGCGGTTATAATTCTTACTGTTGAGTGTCCTGAAAAGGGAGCAAAACAGGAGAAAACATTAGCAAAAACATTAAAGGGAATAGCTACAAATCCAATTATTTTAGGTATTGTAATAGGTGTTATTTTTTCAGCGTTAAAAATAAAATTTCCACCAATGCTTGATAACACAGTAAACAACTTTGCAAAAATCACAACACCTTTGGCGCTTTTAGCCATCGGTGGTAGTTTCGAATTTGGAAAAGCAATAGAGAGAATGAAACCGGCAGTAATTGCCACAGCTTTAAAATTAGTTGGCTGGCCATTAATATTCCTTCCAATTGCCATAAAAATGGGCTTTAGAAACGATGAATTAATGGCACTTGTAATTATGCTAGGCTCACCAACAACACCAAGTTGCTATGTAATGGCTAAGAGCATGAGGTCAGAAGGAACATTAACAAGTAGCGTAATTGTTCTTACAACTTTATTCTCAGCATTTTCAATAACAGGCATAATTTTTGTTTTAAGAAGTTTGGGATATTTGTAGAAATTAGTGATATTAATGAAAGCTTAGAATGTTTGTAGAAGTTTGTACATTAATGGAAGTTTGGGATATTTGTAGAAGTTTATGACATTAATGAAAAATTGGGATATTTATAAAGGAAAGAGTGTAATATGAAAAGATCAGAACAAAAAATTAACGACACATGGAACATGGAAGATATGTTCCCAAGTGATAAAGTTTGGGAAGAAGATTTTGAAAAGGCTACAAAAGAAGTAGCTAAGTACAAAGAGTTTTCAGGAAAAATAAAAGACAGCAAAGATAAACTAATAGAGTTTTTGAAATTTAATGATAAAATAAGTTTGCTTGCTGAAAGACTTTATGTTTATGCAAATCAAAAATATCATGAAGACATGGGTAATGGAAAGTATCAGGCATATTCAGGAAAAGCACAGAAACTTGTTGTAGATATTGGCAGTGCAAGTGCATTTTTTGAACCAGAGGTTCTTGAAATAGATGAAGCCACAATTAACCAGTGGTTAGAAGATGAAAAATTAAACAACTATAAAAGATATATTGAAGAAATATTAAGAAGTAAAAAGCACACTTTAGATAAGAAAACAGAAGAAATATTGGCAAAAAGTAAAAAGATGGCAAATGCCGCTGATAATATTTATGCCATGTATAATGGAGCGGACATTGATTTTCCTACAGTTAAGGATAGTGAAGGAAAAGAAATAAAAATTACTCATGGAAATTTTGTTCCTATTTTATCAGGAGAAGATAGAGAATTAAGAAAGAATGCTTTTACAGGACTTTACAATACTTATGGTGCAATGAAAAATACAATTGCGGCTACTTATAATGCAAACGTGGAACAGGCAAATTTTTATGCTGACGTAAGAAAGTATCCATCTTCAAGAGCAATGTATCTGGATGGCAGCAATATTCCTGAAAGCGTGTACGATAATCTTATAAAAGTTGTTCACGAAAACATGGATTTAATGTATAGATATGTAAGGCTTCGCAAGAAATCTTTAGGTGTAGAAGAGCTTCATATGTATGATATTTACGCACCAATTGCAAAGGCTCCAAGTAAAAAATATTCCTTTGAGGAAGCTAAGACAATAGTAAAAGAAGGTCTTGCACCTATGGGAGAAGAATATTTAAGTAAACTTCAGGAAGGTTTTGATAACCGTTGGATTGATGTGTACGAGAATGAAGGAAAAAGAAGCGGTGCATATTCATGGGGCGCATACGGAACACATCCTTATGTACTTTTAAATTTTCAGGGAACTTTGGACCATGTATTTACTTTGGCACACGAAATGGGACATGCTCTGCACTCATATTATTCAGATGCAAACCAGACCTACATTAATGCAGGTTACAAAATCTTTGTGGCAGAAGTGGCATCTACATGCAATGAATCACTTTTAATTCACGATTTATTAAAGAAAACAAAAGACAAAGAAACAAGAGCGTATTTAATTAATCACTTTTTGGAACAGTTTAAAGGAACATTGTATCGTCAGACAATGTTTGCTGAATTTGAAAAAATAACACACGAAATGGTTCAAAAAGGAGAAACACTAACAGCAGATGTTTTGTGTGAAACATATTATGATTTGAACAAATTGTATTTTGGTGAGGATATTGTACTTGATAAGGAAATCGCTTTAGAGTGGGCAAGAATACCACACTTTTACAATCCTTTTTATGTATATCAGTATGCAACGGGAATTTCAGCTGCAATAACTCTTTCAAGAAAAATAATGAAAGAAGGAGAAGCAGGAGTAAAAGATTATATGAAATTCTTAACAGGTGGTGGTTCAAAAGCTCCAATTGATTTGCTTAAATTAGCAGGTGTGGACATGACAAAAGAAGAACCTGTAAGAGAGGCATTGCAATTGTTCAGGGAACTTCTTGATGAAATGGAAGCATTGATTTAGAATTTACAGATTATTTCCAATCTCACTACAGAAACAAATGAATATTACGAAAGCACGCTCCCGCTGCTCTTCGCTCGTAGCGGTTCTACAAAGCCGACTACGCTGCCTTTGTGAACCGACGGCTCCGCAGCACTTTCTTAAATATTCATTTGTTCCATTAGTAGGTTTGACATTACTGTATATGGTTTATAAGAAATATTACGAAAGGAAAAGGGATGATTGAGAAAGCACAGGGATTGATTTTTGATTTAGATGGGACTATAATTGACAGTTCCTGGGTATGGGATATGGTTGATATAAAGTTTTTGGGAGACAGAGGTTTTCAGGTTCCTGAAGATTATGTTGAGACAATCTCTCCAATGGGAGCAGAAAATGCAGCAGTTTATACAATTGAAAGATTTGGACTTTATAAGGAAAGACCGGAAGATTTAGTTCGCGAATGGTTTGATATGGCAAAAAAAGAATACAAGGACAAGGTTCAATGTAAGCCCTATGCAAAAACTTTTATTAAGAAAATGAAAGAGCAGGGTAAGAAGCTCTCAATTGCCACATCTTCCGACAAGGAACTATTTATTCCAACACTTGAACGAGAAGGAATAATTGACTCCTTTGATGAAATTATTACTGTTAATCAGGTGCCAAGAGGAAAGAATCATCCTGACATATACATAGAAGCAGCTAAAAGAATGGAAATAGAAAAAAATAGCTGCGTGGTATTTGAAGATATCATAACAGCAATAGAATCGGCAAAAAGAGGCGGTTTTGGAGTTGTAGCTGTAGAAGATGAAAAGTCATTAATTAATAAAAGGGCAATTATGGAAATTGCTGATAAATATATAACAACGTTTAAACAATTATTGTAATTAAAGTTGCTTCTACCATTGTTACAATGGGAAAAGCAGTAGGCTTAATTGGAGAATGGATGGATAAAAGATATTCATTTGTATCTAAATACTTTTGCCGGTTTTTGTAGGTAATTGGGCTAAAACAATTGCTATAAAAATAAGTCCGCAGCCGCAGAGTTGTTTAAGTCCCATGGTCTCACCGAGAATAATCCAACCTGCCAGAACTGAAAAAACTGATTCTAAACTTAAAAGTAATGAGGCGACAGTAGGATTCATACCTTTTTGTCCGATAATCTGACCTGTATAGCCTACACCACAAGACATAATTCCGGCATATAGAATAGGAATCCAGGCACTAGGGGATGTAAAAACTTTTGCCCATGTGCCGATGTTTGCAAAAGAGTGTCCCATTTCAGAAAAAAACATTGGCACCAAACCTAAAATTCCGCAAACAAGAAATTGTATGCATGATAATTTTATTCCATCTACCAACGGCGAAAAATAATTAATAACTAAAATATGTATGGCAAAAAATAAAGCACAAAGTAACAAAAGTAAATCCGCTACTTTAAAAGAAAAAGAACCGTCAAAACACAACATATATAATCCAATTAAAGTAAGTACAACACCTATCCAAATATTTATGCCGCATTTATTTTTGAAAAACAAACCGATAATTGGCACTAACAGAATATAGCAGGCTGTTAAAAATCCGGCTTTTCCGGCAGAAGCCCCCAGATATAAGCCAAGCTGTTGAAGTGTACTTCCTAAGAAAAGGCATGCACCGCAACATAAGCCACCTAAAATTAAAAACTTTCGTTGTTTATTTTTTGAAGTGAAAGGTGATTGACTGTTTTTTGAAAAAATAAAAATAACAGGTATTAAAACTAATGCACCTATAAAAGAACGGATGCAGTTAAAAGTATAAGGCCCCAGGCTGTCGCCACCAACACTTTGAGCTACAAATGCCACACCCCATATTAATGCCGTTAAAATTAAAATAAGTGAATTTCTGATTTTTAATGAAATCATTGCGTGTCTCCTTTGTAATAATCGCAGTTATCAGTATAAATGGAAGAGAGAAAATTTGCAAATTTTGGAAAGTAGCCGGGAACTGTTTGGAGTACAATACCTGTTAGAATTGGAGTTGGTACGGTTATTGCGGTGCTTGGTGTGGGAAGAGTTATTGCATTATTTAACTACATATTTATGAGAAAATTTGTTAAACTGGAAATTAAGTAAATTGATTAATGCTAGTAGAAAAATGAGGAGAAGAAAAATGAAATTAATATCATGGAATGTAAATGGAATAAGAGCTTGTGTAACAAAAGGGTTTATGGATTTTTTTAACGAAATTGATGCAGATATTTTTTGTATACAGGAATCAAAAATGCAGGCTGGGCAGTTAGAAATTGATATGCCCGGATATTATCAGTATTGGAATTATGCAGAAAAGAAAGGCTATTCAGGAACTGCTATTTTTACAAAAAAAGAACCTATGTCAGTAAGTTATGGTATTGGGATAGAGAAACATGACAAGGAAGGGCGAGTAATAACTTTAGAGTTTGAAAAGTTTTATATGGTTACCTGTTACACACCAAACTCACAAAATGAACTAAAACGTTTGGATTACAGAATGGAATGGGAAGATGATTTCAGAGCCTATCTCAAGAAATTGGAAGAAACAAAGCCGGTTATTATATGTGGAGACTTGAATGTTGCTCATAAAGAAATCGATTTAAAAAATCCAAAAACTAACAGAAAAAATGCCGGTTTTACAGATGAAGAGCGAGAAAAAATGACAACGCTTTTGGAAGCCGGTTTCATTGACACATTCAGATATTTTTACCCGGAAGATGAAGGCCGCTACAGTTGGTGGTCATACAGGTTCAAGGCAAGAGAAAAGAACGCAGGCTGGCGCATAGACTATTTTCTTGTTTCAAAAGCACTGGAGAAGAATATAAAGGGCGCAGATATTCACAAAGATGTAATGGGTTCGGATCATTGTCCTATAGAGTTGGAAGTGGAGATGTAAAAAGGCTATATTAAGAAAATGGAAAAATAATTAGTCCATCAGAAATATATGATATAGATGTTTCAAAGGTGTTACAAGAAGCATTAATGGCAAGATTGGGAGTTACAATATAAATTATTGTTATATAGAAGTATAAAGGAGAACAGAAAAATGCCGAAGGGAAAACCAAATAGTCAGACACTTGCATCGCAGAAGTGGAATGCAAAAGCAGGATACGTTGCAAAAACATACAAATTGAAAAAAGATGTGGCAGATGCGTTTGCAGAAACATGTGATAAGTTAGGAGTAAGTAAAGCAAGTCAGCTTACAAGAATGATGACAGAATTTATTGAAGAGAATAAGTAATTTAATGCTATCAGACCATCAACCTATATAGACTGATGGTCTGATAGTATTATTTAGAATAAAAGATGAGTAAAAAAATATTGGTAAGATAATCGGAGGTTTAGTGATGAAAAAAATTATTTTAATGGGTGTAATCTGTGGTTTGATGTTATCTGTTTCAGGTTGCAATACAAGTGATAATAAAGAAAAAGCTGTAAGGTATATAACTGAAAAGAAATCTGTAGAAAAAACAGAAACAACTACTGAAACTAAAGACTACAAAAAGCTTATAAATACTGTGTATGCACAGTTAGGTAATAATGATAAAAAAAGTGTAGTGAACATTAATGAGGCGAAAGTTAAAAAAATTAACATTAAGTCTGAAAAGAACATTGCGTTAGTTGATAAAAATAAAAAATTGCCAGAGGAAAGTTTTAAAATTATATATCAAACAGATGATGCAATATTAGGAGATTTAGTTGTATATGTTGATGCTTCAAATAATAAAATAATTGCTTATGGGTTAAGGGATTAAATATTGATAGGAAAATTGTAATAGTTTACGTTAGCGAGTTACTTGATATGGAAAGTAATTTAATAAAAGAACTTAATATGTAGTACATACTAATATTTAATAAAGGAGGAATACTAATTATGAACAAATTAAAAAAAATAACATCAATAGCTCTTGCGGTTTTGCTAGTATTTGCTAGTATACCTACAATAAATGTAAGTGCGGCAAAAATTAAACTTAACAAAACCAAAATAACTATTTATGTTGGAAAAACAGTTACTTTAAAGGTGCAAAATAATAAAAAGAAAGTAAAATGGACAACATCAAATAAGAAGATTGCAACAGTCACAAAAAAAGGAAAAGTAAAGGGTAAAAGAAGTGGAAAGGCTACAATTACTGCCACTGTAGGAAAAAAGAAATATAAGTGTAAAATTACAGTAAAAAAAGCAAAAAATGTTAGCAAACCAAAAAAGAAACCTATAAAAGAAAATATTCCTACAACTACAAAGCAGGAGGAACAAACCTCAAAGAATAACCAACAGGAATCTACAATTGTACCAGAGACAACAACAAGGGCAACAGAAGAGACAACAACGAAGGCTCCTGAAACGGAAAATACAAAATTAAATGAAAATGATGTAAACGCATTACAAGAAATAATTAAAAATCAAAGGAATAGTGGTGCAACAGTAAACACAGATGTTTCAAACAAAGAAGAATATACATGGTCAGATGGTAGACTTATTAGTATTAATTGGACATACAAAAAACTAGCAGGCACATTGGATATTACAGGATTAAGTGAACTTAGAACATTAAATGTAAGTGGCAACAGTTTGACTGGCCTAAATGTGGAGAACAGTAGTGAACTTGAAGTACTAGAATGTTTCGAAAATCAATTAACAAGTCTTGATATAACAAATAATCAGAAGTTAAAAGCTCTTAGTTGTGCGAATAATAAACTGAAATCATTGAATGTAACAAACAATAAAGAATTATCTTCATTGAATTGTTGTTATTGTAATATTGAAAACATTGATGTAGCTGGCAATGAACAGTTAGTTTCACTTTATTGCAATAATAATGAATTAGTTCAAATAAATGTTTCAAACAATGAACATTTGGTAATTTTATATTGTGGAAATAATAAATTAAAAGATTTAGATACTATACATAATCCACGCTTGAAAAAATTAGATTGTGGATATAATGAAATATCCAATTTGGATACATCAAAAAATTTAGCTTTAGAAGAACTTAATTGTGCTAATAATAAAATTACAAAGCTGGACTTATCCAATAATGTTCTGTTAGAAACTTTACATTGTGATGATAATGTAAATGTTGTGAGAATGGAGAAATAATACTGTAAAAAATGTTGTAATTTATCATTGAAAAAATAATGTAAAAAATATTGTAATCTAATAGAGAAATTTAAAATAGATGAGGCAAAAATGTCGCATCTATTTTTAATGCTTTATAAAGACAACAGAAATATTAAAGAACGAATATAACACTACTGTTGAACGAAAAACTATCAAAAGAAACATTATGAATCTTATTGATTTTGGATATGAAATTGAATACACAAAGACAGTTCGTTATGTAAAAAACAGAGAGGGAGTTAAGGAAGAGAGCTCGATACTATCTGACTTTTATTTAAAAAGAGAATTTACGGACAGTGAGCTACGACTTCTAATTGACAGTTTATTGTTTAACAGATATTTACCGGCTAGACAATGCAAAGACATGATTGCAAAGATTGAGGGATTGTCTAATGAATTTTTTAAATCACGTGTTAAACATATTCAGAATTTGCCGGACAATATGCCACGCAGTAATCAGCTATTTTTTACATTGGACATATTGGATGAAGCAATAACAAAACACAGGAAAGTTGCTTTTACATACAATGAATATGGAACGGACAAGAAACTTCATCCAAGAAAAAGTGAACCTTATGTAATTAATCCATATCAAATGGTGGCTGTTAATGACAAATACTACTTGATTTGCAATGTGGATAAATACGATAATGTGGCACATTTTAGAGTTGACCGAATGACAGATATAAAGATGCTTCAAGAAAAGGTTAAACCGCAAAAACAGGTTAAAGGCTTGGAAAACGGAATTGATCTTCCAAAACATGTTATGGAACACATATATATGTTTAGCGGCGAAAGCATACGTGTGAAGTTTAAAGCTAAAAAATACATATTGAGTGAAATTTTTGACTGGTTTGGAAAAGAGGTTCAGTTCATGGACGAAACAGACGATGAAGTAACATGCTCGGTGTACGTGAATGAAATGTCAATGAGAAAATGGGCGTTACAGTATGCATTGCATGTAAAGGTATTAAGTCCACAAAATCTGGTCGATAACATTAAGGAAGATTTAAAAGCAGCAATGGATAAGTACGAGGAAAATTAGAAGAAATAAAAAAGACTGACTGAAATAATAGATAGTTTTTATGGACAAAAAAACAAAGCTTACGTGGGACTATTAGGCATGGTTAAGCAGGCAGGAAAAATTAGAGACAAAGGGGAATGATTATGAGCAAAACAGAACAATTAGATAATTTATTTGATGAATGGAGAAGGAAGCAGGCAGATGAATGGCAACAATGGAATGAAGGGAAGAAGGACAAGAGCAGCTATTTAAAAAGGTATAGGGAACATGAGAATTTGAAAAAAATCAATCCGGCTAAATCATTTACTCCAGATGGAATAATAGATGAAGAGGATTGGAATAATGGAGAGAAAATACTGTTCATATTGAAAGAGGCAAATGGTCAATGGATGCTTGACGAAAACTTAGAAGATAATACTGTAGAAATAGATAATGGTGAGTTTTGGTTTAGAAAAATTGTTATAGATAATATAAATCATAATATTAAAAGAAAGTTAACCAAATTATCATTTGAAAAATTTGGTGAAAGTGAATTGAAAGCGGTTGCATACATGAATATAAATAAAAGAGGAGGTGCAAAATCAGAGTTAAAGAGTGTTTTAAATGAGTACATTAATGAGTATAAGGAGTATATAAAAAGGGAAATAGAAATAATTGCACCCGAAAAAATATGTATTTGTTGTGGAAAAAATAAAGCTTATGTAAGTACTCTTGAGGAAATAATTCAGGAGTTGGAGTGTAAGCCGAAAGTAGAAAAATATTATCATCCTGCAGCTAGGATAAAATGGGAAAAATATAAAGAAGGTATTGATAATATATAATCACAAATCATAAAAGCACAAACAAAAACAAAGAACAAAGGAGATTATTTAAATGATGAAAGATGAAAAAGAAAATATTTTTGAATTAGAATGTCATTGGGATACTTTATTGGAAGATTTATATGAATGTGAAGAGTTTGATTACGAATTTTTTTAAAAGTTAGCGGTTAAAACTTTTGCTATATTATTTCCTTATCATTAGAAAGAGAAAATCTCGGAGGACATTATACAGATAATATTGAAAATTAATCAATTTGCAAACTTTCCGGTTGGTGGAATATCGACAGAGTATGAGGCAACTCAAATGGTTGCTATGGAATTTTGCAATCAAATATCAAATGCGTGGGTTATGATTGATGATAAGTATGATGAAAACTACTTTGCAGTATTGTGTGAAAATGGAGATGCTAATCCTGACAAATCTATAATAGAAGAAATGTATTTGCCAAACAGAATGAAACTTTTAGGATTTTCGGATGCAGCTATTAGAAAAATAGAAAATTTTATGTTTTCAAAAAATGGGAAAGGTGAAGATATTGAGTCGAGGGCTATAGTGAATGTTATCATAGAAGAATTCTACGATAATGAAACACCTGTATTGGAAAGATATTATAAGTTGTTAATGATTTTAGATGACGATTTTCTTTGTGCTGAAGATATAGCAGGAATTGAAGAAAAAGTGCTTGCATTGTTAAGACAGGATGGAAAATTATCAGCCAATCAATTATCGATGTCAATTAAAACCAATGCCTATAGATGAAAAAAATATAGACATTGGAATTGTGTGTGGTCGTTTATTTAGTTTTAAACCAAAATGTAGTAAGCTCTTTATTGCTGTTACATCCATATTCAAAATGGTGTAGCATTAATATATTTTTGGCAATTGACAGACCAATACCGGAGCTACCAAGGCGGTTATGTTTTTTGAGTTCTGTTTTGTAGAAAACATCCCATATTTTTTCGATTTGAGTTTTATTAATCATTTCACCATCATTAGAGACGGAAAGGCTAACACCTTTGCTTGATTTTTCAACGTTAATAATGATTTGATTTGTTGCGTGTTTAATAGCATTCGTAACAAAGTTTTGAATCACTGTTTTTATCATTTCAAGATCAGCATCAATTAATATTTCTGATTCATTATGTTTAAAATTAATATCTAAATTTGACTCAGCTATAATTAGACGTAACGAATTGATAACAGCATTAGTAAGACTGACTAAATCGATAGTCTCAAAATTAAGTGGGCGTTTGTTGGCTTCCAGTCTTGATAATTCAAGAAAATCGGTTACCAAATCACTTAGTTTATCTACTTCATTATTGATTTTTGTGCTGTATAGTGGTTTGTCTTCATCTTCTATATAGTCCCAGTTTTCTGTGTATGATTTAATTAATGCAAGTGGTGTCTTAAATTCGTGTGCAACACCGCTGGTAAAATTATTACGCATTTGGTCATATTTTTCCTGTTGTTTAATAGTCTTGTTAATTAGTATGTTGATTATAATAATTAGTACAATAGCTGCGAAAACAATCAGAACAATTCCTAACAATAATTCTTTTACAGCCATTTCAAACGGGTGGATAACCGTAGCACTGTACACATTGTAGTACCCCATGCCATTGTTGTGCTTGTCTTTTAAAATTATTGTTGTTTTAAAGATGTTTTTGTTTTCATATTCTACATTATCATCACTGGTAGGATTTTTTATAACGTCGTAAACAAGAGTTTTGGCTTCGTTATTAACTACATTTTTATTAGAAAATCTGTCATTGGCTAGGAGATAGTACCCATTTATTTTATAATCAATCTTTTTTGCATCAGATGGCACATTGTTATTTGATAAAGTTAGAGTATGTTTTTTTTCATGACTCAAACATTCAAATGTGATTTTTTCCGGATAAATAAAAGATTCATCTTCATATCCTTTGATGTGAACTTTTTCGGTAGAGTTGATGTAGTGTAATAAATCGTATTTGATAGAATGTTCATCAACTTGTCCACCTAAAAGAATATATTTTTGAGTATCGTTAGTTTCGTTATCAACAATAAGCATATTCTGTGTGTTAGCTAAAACGTTCCCATTTAAATTCGTAAGGACTGCATAAAAGCCAATATGATAATTAAGTCTTGCATTAGATAATTCTCTGTAAAAATAAGAACTTGCTGTTCTATCATCTTTCTTTTGGTCTAGTGCAAGAGTAGCTCTATAGGCTTTGTCTGCTCTGGTGCAATATTCATTATACATATCGGTAAGATAATCATCTTGAATTTCTATTGCCTTATATAGTGTCAAACTAAGACTGCCTAATATTGCTGCAACAAATATCATAACTGTTAATTTTACTTTTAAACGTTTGTAGTGATTTTTCATTATTATTGCCTCCAAATATATCCACCTTTTATAATTGTATGAATATAATGGTTTTCCTCTCCAAGTATTGCTCTAAGTTTTTTTACATGAGTGTCAACGGCTCTGTCATAACCTTCATAATCATAACCCCATACAGCATCAAGAATCTGGGTTCGACTAAGTACCTGATTTTTATTGTCAATAAAGTACATTAGAAGCTCATATTCTTTTGGAGCAATGGAAATGACTTTTTTATTTACTGTCACAATACGTCTGGCAGGCTCGATTTGAATATTGCCAATTGTTATTAAACCTTTTTTGATTGTAAGACCATGGTATCTTTTTACCAATGAATTAATTTTCGCCATAAGTATTGGCATGGAAAATGGCTTGGTAACATATTCATCTGCTCCAATTTCATAGCCTTGAATAACATCCTGTTCTTTACCTAGTGCGGTAAGAAAGATAACAGGCACATCATATTTTGTTCTAATGTATTGACAAACCTGCCTGCCATCAATTTCAGGCATCATAATGTCTAATACAATAATATCAAATACATTTTTATCAACTGCGGCTATTGCCTCGGCACCATTTTTGGCAGTGATTACATCAAATCCGTTTCGTTCTAAATATTTTTTTGTAATGTCCCGTAAACCTTGCTCGTCATCTGCTAACAATACTTTGTAAACCATATATATTCTCCTTACAGTTGAAACAATAATTAATTCATGTGTATTCTTTATGTACATAATAACATAAATAAAAAAATTTTGATGAATAGGATAAATGATTTGCGATAAGTTTTACATAAAAACTTGGTTGAACAATTTGTTACAATATAGTTGAAGAGAAAACGAAAGCTAGATGTAATCTAGCCTCTGGCAGTGTGCAAAATTTACAAAGTAGTGCTACATTTACCAGGTATGGGCATTACTTTTCAGCATTAGTAGTAGCTGATAAAGGGCATGACAATAGGAGGAATGAAAGAATATGAGAGAAATGTTTGAATATGATGGAGTACAGTATACAAAAGAACAATGTGATCAAATAACTTCTGAATTTTTTAATCCAATTCTTTTAAATCAGTATCCTTTTGTTCATGCGGGGATGACTGTTAGAGATTATCTGGAAGAAAAACAATACTATTTAAATCATTGTAAAGAAGTTCGCAATGGAACATATAAGCCGTTGTGGAAACAAAAATAGATGGAGAGTGAATGTATATGATGAAAAAACAAAGTGATTGGGCTTCATATGGAATGATGGAAGAACCTTTTTGGCGAAATGATATGACCCTGGAAGAATTCGAATTAGAGCGTGCATATCTTGTAAATATATATAGTAGGGGAATAAAGGCTAAAATTAATTATAAACCACTTTGGTATCAAGGGAAAAAGGTTAATTATGATTCATCACAGGATTTTATGGAAATTGTAGAGCTTGCAGGTAAAATAGCACATATGACAGATGACGAATTAGAAAAGATTATTGTTGATGTATAAACATAATATTATTAAATGCTAAAAAGAAAGGTATAATATGGAAGTAGATACTTTAAAAAAAGATGTTTTTGGGATTCACATGGGCTCTCGCCAGAAGCGTTGGAGGAGAGTGTGAAAAAAGCAGATGAGGAAAGTAAGAATTTAAAAGAATGGCCAGAGGATTGATATAATCTAGTTATCGAAAAAAGATTAGGTGCTCATAAATTTTTTATTTAAATTTATGCAACGCAAACGGTTTCAAATACAAGAAAAGCCCTTTAAATAAGGGCAAAAAAACGCGAGGCGGGTTGCGGGTGTCCAGTGGACACCTCTGACGAAGTCAGAAGCAACGACCGAGGCGGAAGCCGAGAAATTGAACCGTCGATTTTAAGGTCAGCCTCGATATTACAATAAAAAAGGCACCTGTTAAGGTACCCATTTTATTGCAAAAAAAGAAGCGTGAGACGGGTATCGAACCCTAAAGTGAATCAATCAGAGTAGAGCATACAGTTTTTCTTATCTTATGAACAGACCGATATTTAATGTTTGTATTATCACATAAAGTTCTCAAACGTTTTTCAAAAATTCGAGGTCGAACAAATGTATCATTAACTAAGAACATAAATGAATCCATTGAAATATCATTTTGTGTGTAGTAGAACTGCAATCCTTGAGGTAACGTTTTGTCATATGGCTGTTTGTCTATTTCAAAGCATTAAAAAAGAAGAGAAAACCGGATTTTGGCTTTCCCTCCTTTTTAACTGTTTATAATTTTATTTTTTTATCTTAACCTGCTTTGGCTTTGACCATTTGCCCTGATAAGTTTTCTTTCCTTTGACAACAATGGCTTTTGCTCTTGCATACAATTTTTTAGCCTTTTTAAACTTGCTATTTGATACACTATATGTCAATTTCTTAGTTGTTTTTGTCACTATTGTCTTTTTAAACTTCTTATCTTTTGCAATCTGTACTTTGTACTTGGTTGCACCATTAACTCTCTTCAATGTAAGACTTATTTTCTTAGCATTTTTCTTTTTAATTGCTTTTTTAACAACTGCCTTTCCAACCTTTACAGATGATTTTTTTGTAGTCTGACTTGGTTGTTTTTTAGTTGTTGTTTGTGCATTTGTATTTGAATCCTGTGGCTTTGTAGTTGTTGGTCCTGCAGTAGTTGTTGGTTCTGCAGTAGTTGTTAGTTCTTCAGTAGTTGTTGGTTCTGCAGTAGTTGTTAGTTCTTCAGTAGTTGTTGGTTCTGCAGTAGTTGTTGGTTCTGCAGTAGTTGTTGGATTTGTAGTAGTTGTTGGATTTGTAGTTGGTTCCTCGTATTCTGAATATGCAGGATCTGCAAGCTCTGCAGGTGTTTTTCCTGAGAGTCCAGGGTCTGCTTTAATTGACACAGTTTTCTTTAATCCAAATGATTCTACATTGTTACTTGTATACTGTGATCTTACTTCTACTTCATATGTACCTGTCGCAAGTCTGTTTTCATAGTAACTTGCCACATTCCCATTGATTCCTACCTTAATACAAACACCATCTACAAAAAGATTCAATCTCTGACCTGTTAAATCTGCCACATCAGACCATGCAATAGTAAATCCATAGTCTATACCTTCTGTTAAAATTGAAAGTCCAAGTGGTAATGTTGGCTGATTTGGTTTGTCAAATGACTGTGCATTATCTATAACCTCACCTTTAACAGTAACCTTTGATGACTGACCAAATGATGGTGCCGCCAAAGCTGACTCTCTGCCTTCTGCATCCACTGCTGATAAATATGCCAGATATTCACCTGATGATACACTTTCCAATATAACATTTGATTTGGTAATTCCATCTACATATACACGTCTGTAAGGTGTACCTGTCTTTGCATCAAATAAATATAAATTGTAACCTACAACTGATGAATCTGCTGATGGAATACTTGCTTCTGATGATGGTGCCCATGCAACACCTAATTTATTGTCTGCCTGCGCCGGATTGTCAGCAGGAACTTCCGGATTTCCTGTAATATAACTTAATCCTGCCGGTGTTTTTGGACCTATGCAATCAACAGGATATGTGTAATTAAGAGTTGCTCCTGTTACTGTAAAGCTAACTTTTTCTGATAATGTTCCCTCACCCATGCTGTTTACATTTGCAGCCTGCGCTGTATATGAACCTGCTGGAAGTCCACCTACTACACCGCCTTTTGTAGCATTGCCAATCTTTGTAACTAACTCTCCATCCTTGTAAATATAAATGACTGTTGCTGTAACTGTTGGATCATATCCAGCTACATTTGCTGGGTCATCGGCTCCTGCCCATGCAAACATAATTGCATTTTCAATTGTATCCGAACCACTTTTGCTAACAGCAACAAGTCCTATTACTTCCTTAGGTAATGATGTTGCTGCACTTACATTGCTTGTTGGATAGTATGTAATCGAAGATACTATCATTGCAATGGCACAAATAATCGCACCAAATTTCTTTAATCTTTTCATTTCATAAACCTCTCTTTCATTTGATTAAATATACATTGTAATTATACACTTATAAAAAGTTATGTGTTAGTATCTTATTTTTATATAAGGGATTAATTTTTTAGAAAAGTGTTTTAATTTTAAGATTTTCCATATATATGTACAAACACAAAAAAGTCCTAAAAATGGCAAAAAAAGTACGAGACGTGTTGCGGGTGTCCTGTGGACACCTCTGACGAAGTCAGAAGCAACGACCGAGGCGACAGCCGAGAAGCGGGTGTCCTGTGGACACCTCTGACGGAGTCAGAAGCAACGACCTAGGCGTCAGCCGAGAAATCGAACCTTCGAGCCTGAACTCAGGCTAGATTTTGCAATAAAAAAGGGCACCTGTTAAGGTACCCTTTTTATTGCAAAAAAAGAAGCGCGAGACGGGGATCGAACCCGCGACCCCCTCCTTGGCAAGGAGGTGCTCCACCACTGAGCCACTCGCGCATTGCTTACTGTGTGATGTCTTGTGTGTCACACGCAAGATATATAATACAGTATGAATTAACTTTTGTCAACAAAAAAAACAAAAAAATTAAAAAAAATTTACAACCACTATTTTTACTAATAAATCATACCAAAAAACAAATACAAAACATACACAGAAATTAACATAATGATATACATTAAATATAATTGCAAATATTAAACATTCTGATTTGAATTTAAACAAAAACTAAAATCCTATAAAAATAATAGAAAAAATATAAATGAAAATAGACAAAAGCAGGGGATTGTGTTTTAATAGTAGTGTTGTAAAAAAAGAGAAGTGAGGTCGGCTTATGGCAATTGATTGGACCATATTAGACGGTATACAAAAGATATTTGGTGGAAGTTTTATGGACTGGCTGATGCCAAAGATAACGGTACTTGGAAATGGTGGCATTGTCTGGATTATAATTGCAGTATGCCTAATATTGACTAAAAAACATCGTAAAGCAGGCTTTTTAGTTTTAATAGGAATGTTACTGGGGCTTATAATAGGAAATGGCATCCTAAAGAATGTAATAGCCAGATCAAGACCATGTTGGATTAATAAGGATTGGCAGATGCTTATTAGCATACCAAAGGATTATTCGTTCCCATCAGGTCACACACAGGCTTCAGTGATTGCGGCAACAATTCTTACTTTATATAAGAAAAAATGGGGTATAGTTGTTATACCACTTACAGTTATCATAGCATTTTCAAGACTATATTTATATGTGCATTTTCCAACCGATGTGTTAGGTGGAGCATTGCTTGGTTTAATAATAGGCTTGTTTACATACTATGTAGGAAATAAGATTATTGAGGCAAGAATATATAGTAAGAAGTAATTAAATGATTCAAAAAATGAGATAATCCTGAAACTGTAAAGAGAAGTGTAGATTCGAAAACTAAGGACGCTGGTATAAGTATTATGCAGAAAAATAGGCATTATATTTAATAAAATAAATACAAAAAGAAAACATTAAAATATATAACATATAAAGAGGGCAGAAAAATGAAGATTTCAACAAAAGGAAGATATGCATTGAGAGTTATGATTGATTTAGCACAAAATGCAGATGGAAAATATATTTCCTTAAAGGATGTGGCAGAAAGACAGCAGATTTCCATGAAATATTTGGAAATGATAGTTTCGCTACTTCATAAAGGAGGTATGGTTAATAGTTTAAGAGGAAAGTCGGGTGGATACAAATTAGCAAAAACACCGGCTGAATATAAAGTTGGTGATATTATCAAATTAGCTGAAGGTTCACTGGCACCGGTTACCTGTTTAGAAGAAGGTGAAATATGCGAAAGAGCAGAGCAGTGTGTAACACTTCCCCTTTGGCAGAAATTAGATTCAGTTATAAATGATTATCTTGATAGTGTAACTTTAGAAGATGTAATTGAAAAGAAAATTTCTTAAAAGAAGAATCAGATACATTAAGAATAAAAAATTAAAAATAAGCAACAAAAAAAACATCCATTGGATGTTTTTTTGTTGCTTATTTAAATTGATGACTTTGAATTGATAATCTTGCACCACTTACATATCCACTAAAGAATAAGTAGCTTGACATATCAATAGTCTGTTTCTTATATCTTACATTCTTATCACCGTTAAGAGTTCTCTTTGCTGCTGTGATACAACTTTTATTTAAAGATTTGTTATCGTACAATGCTAATGATCTTTTTAATGAACCATTTCTAACAGGACCGAACTGATAAGGCTGATAAATAACACCATTTAATGAGTTTGGATAACTTTTAGATTTTACACGGTTCATAATAACAATACCAACAGCCTTTTTTCCGGCGAAACATTCAGCACCGGCTTCGCTATAAATAATAGCAGACATTAATCTTAACTGTTTCTTTGTGTAATTATTTTTTACTTTAATATTAATAGTAGCGTATGTTTTCTGATTTGCATTTGAAACCAATGTAACTACAGAAGAACCTTTTTTAACACCTCTTATAACACCTGCTGCTGAAACAGTGGCAACTCTTGGGTTGCTTGATGTTATTGTGTAATTCTTCATCTTTTTTTTCTTTATCTTAAGTAATTTGTATGCTTTTACATTTTTGTTTACTTTTACTGTTTGTGTGGCTGTTACTTGAGTAGTGGATGCTGTCTGCTGAACTGTTGTCTGCTGTGTAGGTTCAGCCGCTTTAACAGTCATAGTGCTTACTGCACATGATGTAAAAAGTAAAAGTGCTAAACTTAAAAATCTCTTTTTCAAAATAACCTCCAAATTTGTTACAAATTTATTACATTTGTCTCACGAATGTCAATTATGCCGTAAAATTTGTAATTTGTCAAGGTTATTAATGTAATAATAATGCCATATTCCAGTAATTTCCTAATAATTATTTACTTATTTTAGTAGGATATTTCGGTATGCTCAAAGTAAACTTACCTTATACAAACCTATAATAAATATATAAACAAGGGTAGATTAGGGCATTTTTCACTATAATTTGTCACTAAGAATATTTTACAGAAAAATGTCAAAAATAAAGATTAAAAAAATCCTATTAACCTTATATATTACATTGGGAAAAGAATTGTAAAAAATTAAAAAATGTGTAGAATATATAGAGAAAAGGTTATTCCTATAAGAAACAAAGGAAAAAGTTTTGAAAAGGTATTTACAAATTTTGAATAAGGCTATATAATCCCTAGTGAATTAATAGGAATTAATAAGGAGGAAAGTATTATGTATATATACGCAGATAATGCAGCAACAACTAAAATTAGTAAATCAGCACTTGATGCGATGATTAAAACAAATGAAGAAGCCTACGGAAATCCATCCAGCTTACATAGCGTTGGACAGAAGGCTAAGGAAGTTTTGGAACAGGCGAGAGTTGATATAGCTAAGTGCATTGGTGCGGACTTTAAAGAAATATATTTCACATCAGGCGGAAGCGAAGCTGACAATCAGGCAATTATTTCAGCTGCTAAACTTGGTGCATTAAGAAATAAGAAACATATTATTTCTACAAAAATTGAACATCATGGAGTTCTTCATACTTTAAATAAATTAGAAAAAGAAGGATTTGAAATTACGTTATTAGATGTGCCTGAAAACGGTGTTGTTAATGTAGAAGATGTTGAAAATGCAATTAGAGAAGATACAGCATTGGTTACAATTATGTTTGCCAACAATGAAATCGGAACATTACAGCCAATTAAGGAAATCGGTGCAGTTTGTAAGAAACATGGTGTTGTTTTCCATACAGATGCAGTTCAGGCAGCAGGTCATGTTAAGATTGATGTAAATGAATTAAACATAGACATGCTCTCAATTTCAGGTCACAAATTCCATGGACCAAAGGGTGTAGGTGTTTTATTTGCGAGAAAAACTGTTCCACTTACTAATGTAATAGAAGGTGGCGCTCAGGAAAGAGGTAAGAGAGCCGGTACAGAAAATCTTCCGGGAATAGTAGGAATGGCAGTAGCTTTACAGGAAGCTTGTGCTAATATGGAAGAAAATGCAAAGAAGGAAACAGCTTTAAGAGACAGATTGATCAAAGGTTTATCAGAAATTGAATATTCAATGTTAAATGGTGATCATGAGAAGAGACTTCCAGGTAATGTAAATTACATTTTTGAAGGTATTGAAGGTGAATCTCTTCTATTATTATTAGATGCAAGAGGTATTGCAGCTTCATCAGGTTCTGCATGTACATCAGGCTCACTTGATCCAAGCCATGTATTACTTGCAATTGGAAGACCTCATGAGATTGCTCATGGTTCACTTAGACTTACAATTACTGCTGAAAATACAGAAGAAGAAATCGACTACATTGTTGAAAAAACAAAAGAAGTAGTTGCTTACTTAAGAAGTATTTCACCGGTATGGTCAAGAATGATGGAAGAAAAGAACAACAAATAAAGTACATTAATATATATTGTGATTAGATGCAAAAGCAATTTTGTATTGAAAGGAGATTTAATATGTTATATAGTGAGAAAGTAATGGATCATTTCATGAATCCTAGAAATGTAGGAACAATCGACGACGCAGACGGTGTTGGAGAAGTAGGAAACGCTAAATGTGGCGATATAATGAAAATATTTATAAAAGTAGATAATGATATTATTTCAGATGTAAAATTTCAGACATTTGGATGTGGTTCAGCTATTGCAAGTAGCTCAATGGCAACAGAATTAATTAAGGGAAAACCATTAAGTCAGGCACTTGAACTTACAAACAAGGCTGTAGCTGAAGCATTAGATGGTTTGCCAGCACACAAACTTCACTGTTCAGTATTAGCTGAAGAAGCTATTAAGGCAGCTATTGAAGATTATCAGAAGAAAAAAGAAGCTGGAGAAGTAAAATAATTTCATTAATTCTCTTGCATTCTAGGTTGTTGTGTGATTAAATAAAGAGTCGATTGTCAAGACAGAGGCTGGTATAATATATACGGTTGATACGCATTTATGCCTGACACCTATTGGGCGTGATGTGCAGGATGCCACTGGCTATGTTTTGGCGTATGAAGATTGACTGATTTTACAAGCTTATAATTCATAAGATTAAAAACAAAAAAGGATTGGAAGAGAAAAGTGAGTATTAAAGAAATTCAAGATGAAATTATTAAGTTAAAAAAAGAAAAAGATATTTGTATATTAGCCCATTGTTATCAGAATCCTGAAATTTTGGAAGTGGCAGATTTTACAGGTGACAGTTTTGGACTTTCTGTTGAAGCGGCAAAAACTGATGCAAAAACAGTTATTATGTGTGGCGTTAGATTCATGGCTGAAACAGTTAAGATTTTATCACCTGATAAGAAAGTTATTTTGTCAAATGCTGATGCAGGTTGCCCAATGGCAGAAATGATGGACAAGGACTTAATCGAACAGGTTAAGAAAAGTTATCCGGATTACACAGTTGTAGCTTACATTAATACAACAAGTGAGTTGAAGACAATATGCGATGTTTGCGTAACATCATCTTCAGCAGTTACAATTTGTAATAAGATTGAAAATGACAAGATTTTATTTATACCGGATTGTAATTTAGGTGATTGGGTTTCACAGCAGATTTCTCATAAAGAATTCAAGTTACTTTCAGGTGGTTGTCCAACTCATGCAAGAATGAGTAAGGAAGATGTGAAGAAGGCAAAAGAAAAATGGCCTAACGCACAGTTGTTAGTTCATCCTGAGTGTAAACCTGAAATTGTTGAACTTGCTGATTATGTTGGCTCAACAACAGGAATTATGAATTATGCAAGAAAAAGTGATCATAAGGAATTTATTATTGGTACAGAGAATTCTATCGTAACTCATTTACAGATGGAATGTACAGATAAGATTTTCCATCCATTGTCAAAAGATTGTGTATGCCACAATATGAAGGCAACAACTTTAACAGATGTTTTAAACTGTTGTAAGGGTATTAGTGGTGATGTAATTGAAATGGATGAAGATACAAGAATTAAAGCGAAGAAATGTATCGACAAAATGATTGAAATGGGATAAATTAAAATAATGAGTATAAGGCTGAAATGTATTTTCAGCCTTATGTTATTATCAAAATCCTATAGAAAATTTAGGAGGAAAATATGAAAGCATTAATAGCTATGAGTGGCGGTGTTGACAGCAGCGTTGCAGCAGTTTTTATGAAAGAAAAAGGATATGATCCAATAGGCGTTACAATGAAGCTTTACGACAACGAGGATATTAATATTTCTAATGAAAAAACATGTTGTTCATTAAGTGATATTGAAGATGCAAGAAGTATTGCTTTTCAAGAAGGATTTCCATATTATGTTTTCAATTTCAAAGCACAGTTTAGAGAAAAGGTAATGGATAAGTTTGTTAATTGCTATAAATGCGGTATGACACCTAATCCATGTATTGACTGTAACAGATATTTGAAATTTGACGAGTTAGACAGAAGAGCCAAAGAGTTAGGCTGTGATGTTATCGTAACAGGTCATTATGCAAGGATCAGATTTAACGAAGAGACAGGCAAGTACGAACTTCTTAAAGGTATAGATGACTCAAAAGACCAAAGTTATGTTCTTTATTATATGACTCAGGAAGAATTAAGCAGAACAATGTTTCCTTTAGGGGAATATACAAAAGACGAAATCAGAAAGATTGCAGAAGAGCATAAACTAATTAACGCCAACAAACACGATAGTCAGGATATTTGTTTTATTCCTGACGGTAATCACATGAAGTTTATAGAAGAATATACTCATGAAAAGGTTGGTCGTGGCAATTTCCTTGATATCAATGGAAAGGTTATAGGTCAGCACAATGGGTATTATCGTTATACAGTAGGTCAGCGAAAAGGCATCAATGTAAACCGTGACGGTAAGCATTATGTGTTGGAAATTCGACCTGAAACAAATGAAGTAGTAGTTGGACGTAACAAGGATTTGTTTAAAAATCAATTGATCGCATCAGACTTTAATTGGATATCAGGCGAGACACCTACCAAACCTATTGCTGTGATGGGACGTACAAGATATCATCAGCCACTTACAAAAGGTGTGGCAGAGGTACTTGACAACGGAAATGTAAAAGTCACATTTGATGAACCGATTAGAGCTATTACAAAAGGACAGTCAGTCGTGCTGTACGACGGAGATGTTGTTTTAGGTGGTGGAGCAATCATTGAGTCCATGAATAGCCAATGTTAAACAGTTAAGAACATTCTTATATATTTTTTATTAAAAACACAGGATTTGTGGTAACACAGGTCTTGTGTTTTTATTTTTTAAGAAATTATAAAATCAAAAATATGAAATAAGAACCTGGGCAGTGGCATATATTATGAAAAAAGCACGGAGTAAGTATGAAAAATACAAATTGGAAACAATTACTGACAGCCATATCCATACCTCTTGGAGTAGGAATAGTATCATGGCTTCTTACATTAGGTACCACGGAGCAATATCAAAGAATTTATAAGCCACCATTGGCACCACCGGGATGGTTATTTCCTATTGTATGGACGATATTGTACATATTAATGGGAATAGCATCTTTTTATGTGTATAGAAGTAATTCAAAATACAAAACAGAGGCGCTGCAAAAGTATGCTGTGCAACTACTGGCAAATGGAGTATGGTCAATTATTTTTTTTAGATTTAACATGTATTTAACTGCATTTGCATGGCTGATTATACTATGGTATTTGATTTTTATAACCATAAAATCCTTTGGGAAAATTGATAAAACAGCGATGAAATTAATGATTCCATATATTGTATGGGTAACCTTTGCAGGATATTTGAATTTTATGATTGCGATTCATTATTTGTAATGAATAGTTAAAAATAATCATAATAAATTTATTGACAATATAGTAATGCAATGATATTATTCCGTCAAGAGAATAAACGAGCGAGAAGAATATGAAAGACATTAATTAGGGACAGAATTACAAAATCTAGACATTACATTAATTAATGAATCAGATTATCTGAAGTTCAATGTAATGGCTGGATTTTTTATATTATAAGAAAAATTCGATTTTTCACACAAGAGGACGAACGTGGATATGTGTGGGAGATATAGTGAGGGTTAGATTACGATATTTATAAGTGATGTTTATTTTGTAATTAATTGAAAAGGCCTTGAGAAATAAACATAGTTATTTATATAAAAAAGCAACTTTTAAGAGAAACAATGGGAAGTTATGAAAGGAGAAAATGCATAAAGAAAGGTCAGAATGCAAGTAAGTTTGTAGTGATTGCTATGGCAACTATTTTATCAAACACGTGGTGTGGTAACATAAGAGCAAGTGAAAGAACAGGGACGGATGAAAGCAAAAGTGAATATGTTGTTCTAAATAAGAATGCTCAGAATAGTGATTATGAAGAGACAGTACAAACAAAATATTTGACTAATTCAGAAGCCACTCAGTTGGAATCTCAAAATGAAAATGTAATAGTTGAGAAAAACTTGAAAATCAATGGCAGCTGGGATGATAATTATGTTGATCCCGATAAAGTATCTGATGATTGGAATATTAAAATGATTAATATGAAATCTGAAGATGTGAAAGAAAAATCAAATAAAGTAAAGGTTGCTTTAATTGATTCAGGTGTAGATGAGTGTGAAGGAATTCAGGTAAAGGAGCGATATAATATGGTTCCATCAGAGAGTGGAGTAAATCCGGTATATGACGATATTACAGGACATGGAACGGCAATAGCTTCAATCATATGTGGTTCAAAAGATACGGATAGAAATGCATATGGAATAAATGAAAATATAGATTTATATTCTATAAAAATAATGGATGGGGATAACACGGCTCCATTAGACAGAGTTATAGAAGCGATATATAAAGCAATAGAATATAAAGTAAATATTATCAATATGAGTTTTGGAACTACACACTATTCTGAAGCATTGCACCAGGCGATAAAGGATGCCAATGAAGAAGGTATTTTAATAATTGCTGCAGCAGGAAATACAGGTGAAGAAGGAGGAAGTGTAGAGTATCCGGCAGCGTTTCCGGAAGTTATGGCAGTAGGTGCAGTAAATTCAAATGCAGAGTTAAGTGATATTAGTGCAGATGGAAAAGAGATTGATGTGGTTGCACCGGGTGAAAATGTTAAAACAGCTTCAAGTTTTGGATTGGAAACAATATCTTCAGGTACAAGTATGGCAGCTCCACATGTTGTAGGGTTGGCAAGCATACTGTGGCAGAAGGATATGACAAAATCATCTCAGTATATAAAAGAACTGATAGTGGATAGTGCTAAGAAACTTGAAGATAATAATACTACATATAAATTAATAGATATTGATTATGCAGTAGACAATTACAAACAATTTGACGAAAACTATGGTGAAAAAGGTGACACTATAGAGAAAAATGTTAGTAAGCCTATTGTATGTAATGAGATGGCAAAGGTCACTGCAAGATGGTCTAAAAATAAACATGGTTTACTGGTTTTGAATAATGCAAATGGAAAATTATCAGATGAACAAGTAAAGATGATAAGAGCAGGAATAAGATATAATGATGAAATTCTATCAGGAAGCGGCAATTCGAACGATGGAATACAATATGACAGGAGAGTATGGCATTCATTAACCAGGAGAAATAATTATATCGCAACAATAAATTTTGTTGGAAGAATTATTCAAAGTGAAAATTGTGATACAAATATTAAATAGGATTCAGTTCTACATTTTTCTGAAGCAAATATGGATAGAATGAAAAAAGACATTAATGCAATTTCTAAAGATAAGTTACTTAAAATAGGTTTACATGGAGATAAAAACAGCAGTGAATATAAGAATTTAAACTTTAATATAAGAATGAAGCGTTTATTAATGTTTGGAATGGAATTACATATTATAACAGATACTTTTGCACACAGAGCGTATGGTTTAAAACCATATTTACAGGGAAATGATCCTAATCATTGGGTTAAAGTTACAACAAATGATGAAGAGGGTACTTCGGCAGATGATGTTAACCTCTACCCATCAAGATATAAATGTGCTGGAAAAGTTGTTAAAAATGTAATGAATCAATGCTTAAAATTTGATAGTAGCAATATGGTGCAAATGAAAAACACAGGATTAATTCTGAGTAAGCAAATTGTTTACAATAATACATTTGTAACACCAGGGACATTGCCAAGTCAAAATGATTTATTCTTATTATATAGATTAGCTTCATATTCAGAAGCTAACAAAAAATATGATGTAACATATAATAATTACGAAGATCAGTTAATACAATCATCAGCTGAATTTGATAATTTAGATTAAAGGCAGATTATGATGATAATAATGACGAAAAATTGTCTGCTGAAGAAATCTCAAAAATAAAAGTAATTAGCTTGAAAGGAATAGAATATTTAACAGAGACATGTCATATTATATTAAGAAATGCACATATAAAAGGTAATGAAGAAAAAACTTAATTTCTATAACCTTTTTAAACTTAAAAAGTTGGAAACAATCAACTTATATGGTGATAAAGACTTACAAGAACTATAATTTTTCAAAATTACAAAAAGAATAATAAACCTAAAAATTTCCTTTAAAATTATAGTTGTAAAATGCAATAAATTGGAGCTATTTATCGTTATACTTGTAACACCAAAATTAAATTATAAAACGTAGGTTTTATAGGACAGGAGGTAAATATGAAAAAAATCGTAAAAACAATTGCAGTAGTGATGGCTATCACAATGACAATAACCATGGTACCCGCAAAAACACAGGTAAATGCCAAAAGTAAAAAAGCCGTAAAAGCAAAAGCAGTATGCAGTTTGAAAAAAGGAACATTAACTATTTCCGGAAAAGGTGCTGTTCCAAAAACAAAGAAATTTAGAAACAACAGCAAAATAAAAAAAGTAGTTGTAAAGAAAGGGGTTACATCAATTCCATACAAGACATTTTACAAATGCAAAAATCTTGCTAAAGTTAATTTTTCAAGTACAGTAAAAAACATTGGCATTGAAAGTTTTTACGGAACAAAAATTTCAAAAGTAACTGTTCCTAATAATGTAAAAACAATTGGTCAGGGAGCTTTTGGTGGAAATAAAAACTTAAAGACAATAAAAATTCCTGGGACAATAAAGGTAACTAAGAAAAATGGCTGTAGTGGAATGGAGAGTATTACATATGGAAGTACACCGGAAAAAGTTTATTTTGGCGAACCATTCAAGTTAAACACAGTATCATATGTAAACGGGAAAAATTATATTGTATCTGGAAAAAACAAAAAGTATGTTACGAAGAATGGTATGATTTTTACAAAGGATGAAAAAACATTGGTAAGAGTTCCAAGTGAAACTGAAGAACTTAATATTCCACAGGGCTGTGAAAAATTTGCATTGCAATCTATTATGTACGGAATAGGAGAGGGAGATGAAGATATCTATCCAAGATGTAAAAAATTAGAGAAAATAGTTATTCCTGAAACCGTAAAAAGCATTGATACAAGTTCTTACAAAGGCAAGGATTATGCCAAGTCTTTTGAAAAAAAGAAGGAAGTTATTATTGAAAATAAGAACTTAGATTCAAAGAGTGTAATCAGTCTGTGTAATTTATCAAATACAGCTTCATTGGAAAAAGTTGCTCCACAGGTAAATTGCATTAATATAAAAGACGGAATGTATATTACAAATGACAACATTATGTTAGCATTTACAATGAAAGATAATACACTTAATATTCCGGAAGGTGTAAAAAGAGTTGAGTCAAACATTATTGTGTTGCCGGAAAAAATCAGGGCACAGAGATCTCTTTATGAAATTGTATTTCCTGACACAGTAACTGAAATTGGCGACAGAGCATTTACATATTATGACAATTTGCAGAAGGTTGTGTTGTCAAAGAATCTTAAGACAATAGGCGATTACGCATTTTATCATTGTGGTATTAGAACAATTGTAATGCCATCACCAATTGAAAAAGTTGGAAAAGAAGTGTTTGGCGAAACACCAATTGAAAAAGTTATAAACGCAAAATAAATTAATAATTAAAACAAAATATTATAACGGATGCAGTCTCCATAGTGTTTATGGAGGCTGTATTTTTTCGCAATAAGAGATTTTTCTAAAATTCTTGTTAAATAGAAATATTTCACTATGGATGCACACTATTGCGAGAAGAAAATAGTTGTGTGGAAACACCTGCAAGGTGCATAGAATGTGGATGTACATTGGTGCGAAAAGAATATAATGGCTAAATAGGTATTTGCTAGGCAAAGAGAAAGCAGTGAAACTAAGAGATGATTATCGCTTAACAAATCCCTTTAAGTATAGTAAAATTGGATAAAACATACTTAACAGATATGAGAAATATAAAATTTTTTGAAAAATATGCTTTTTCCTATTGACATTGTAGGATTTAAGTTGTATTATCTGTATTGTAATTAAAACCTACTAAACGTATAGGAAATAAATATTTAAGAAGAGGCAGTTATAATGAACAACAAAAAATCAGCTTATAATTACAAAATGAGAAAGACATACTGTTGCATTGGAAATGCAAGATCACGAATGTGCAATTAAGAATAATCATTGTAAAAAGCAAAGTAATAAAAGCTACATAAGATTTACATTAGATTAAAATGGATAAATAAAACTAAATGAAATAATAAAGTAATAATAAAAACAAAATAATAAAGCGGTAATAAGCAGAACAATAAAGTAAAAAATAGAACGAATAAAGAATTGAATTGGAGGAAATTAAAATGGCAAAAGTTTACGAAAGTGCATCAGAGTTAGTTGGTAAGACACCACTACTTAAATTAAATAAATATCAGGAAAGCGTAGGAGTTAAGGACGCAAGCATTTTAGCAAAGCTTGAATATTTAAATCCTGCAGGAAGTGTTAAGGACAGAGTTGCTCTTCAGATGATTGAAGATTTAGAAGAGAGCGGACAGATTAAACCAGGAGCAACTTTAATTGAGCCAACATCAGGAAACACAGGTATTGGTATTGCAGCAGTTGCAGCATCAAAGGGATACAAAGTAGTAATTACAATTCCTGAAACAATGAGTATTGAAAGAAGAAACATTATTAAAGCATACGGTGCTGAAATTGTTTTAACAGATGGAGCAAAGGGAATGAAGGGCGCAATTGCTAAGGCTGAAGAGTTAAAGGAAGCAACTCCTGGTTCAGTAATTCTTGGACAGTTTGTAAATCCTTCAAATTCTAAGGTTCATAGATTAACAACAGGACCTGAAATTTGGGAAGACACAGATGGTAAGGTTGACATTTTTGTTGCAGGCGTTGGTACAGGTGGTACTGTTACAGGTGTAGGTGAATATTTGAAATCAAAGAACCCTAACGTAAAAATTGTTGCAGTAGAACCAAAAGACAGTCCTGTTCTTTCAGAAGGCAAAGCTGGAGCACACAAGATTCAGGGTATTGGTGCAGGATTTGTTCCTGATGTACTTAATACAGAAATCTATGATGAAATTATTCCTGTATCAAATGAAGATTCTTTTGAAACAGGTAAGGCAATTGCGAAAACAGAAGGTGTTTTAGTTGGTATTTCATCAGGTGCAGCATTATTTGCAGCAAAGGAACTTGCAAAGAGACCTGAAAACAAAGGAAAAACTATTGTAGCATTATTTCCTGACTCAGGAGACAGATACTACAGCACAGCTTTATTCCAGTAGAAATTAAATAGAAATATAAAAAAATAAACCAAAGATAGAATAACAAAAGAAAACATGGCTTTATAATGACAGTTAATGTAAAGCTAGATAAAAGCACTGATTTTAGCAAAAATATATTGCAAAATAAAGAACAAAATACAATTGAATAAGAAATTATATTAAGTATAGTAAACAAGAAAAA
>ERZ791821.69-NODE-69-length-108370-cov-158.663140_pt1 | contig 108370 bp, 110 predicted proteins | sample MGYA00510300_ERZ791821 | MGnify/ENA primary metagenome ERZ791821 (study PRJEB30046, sample SAMN00792034) | human gut metagenome | study: EMG produced TPA metagenomics assembly of the A metagenome-wide association study of gut microbiota in type 2... | reverse complement strand
CTCTCGGCTCTTTTTTATATAAATTTGTAATTTACACCATTATATGGACTTTATCTTTAAACATTGAAAAAATTGTCAAAAGTGAAGCCAGAAGATTAAAAATTAGCAGGTCCACTCACATTTCTTTGCTTTTTCAATAAGTAAGGATGTGGTATAATGTGCGTTAGCATTGAGCCGTGCCGTATGCAGCAGGCAAGCAGTGCTGTGCTGGCACAAAGCACGGAATGCATGATGCATACGATAGGGCGAAAGCCCGACAGTCAGGGGAAGCGAAGCTTGCCCTGACATGCACGGCGGACAGCCGGGGTGCAAGCAGCAGGCAAGCAGTGGTGTGCTTGCCCTGACATGCACGGCGAAACGAGGAAATATAGAAAACAGGAGAAGTTTATGAAAGAGAATCTTAAGAAGCTGGCTAAATACTATAAGCCGTATTTAGGCACATTTATACTTGATATGATACTGGCGATGATGTCAGCGGCGGTGGCACTTGTGATACCACTTGTTGTAAGGTTCATTACATCAAAGGTTGCATATATGAGTGCCAATGAAGCACTTTCAAGAATTATGATTATTGTTGGAGTACTTTTTGTGCTTGTACTGATACAGTGGGGCTGCAACTACTATATATCTAATTATGGACATGTAATGGGCGCAAAGATTGAGTACGATATGAGGGCAGAGATATTCAATCATTATCAGAAGCTGTCATATTCATTCTATGATGACCAGAAGGTTGGACAGTTATTGTCAAGAATAACATCGGATTTGTTCGATATTACAGAGCTTTTGCATCATGGACCTGAGAATATAACTATTTCACTGATTAAGATAATTGGTGCATTATGCATATTAAGTTCGATTGACTTAAGACTTACGATTGCCGCATTTGTGCTGATTCCGTTCATGCTTGTATTCGCGTATGTGCTTAACAAGCGCATGAAGAGGGCATTTAAGAGAAACAGGGTAAGAATAGGTGAGATAAATGCACAGATAGAGGACAATCTGTCTGGAATAAGGGTTGTCAAGTCATTTGCAAATGAAGATATTGAATGTGAGAAATTTAAGAAAGGCAATGATTTATTCCTTGAATCTAAGAGAGACAGCTATCATTATATGGGAATGTACAATGCGGGACTTACTGCATTTACAACAATGATAAATGTAATCGTAATCGCAGCAGGCGGTATTGGAATTGCAAAGGGCTGGGTAAATATTACGGATTTCGTTACATTTTTACTGTATATAAATATTTTTACGGAGCCAGTTAAGGTGCTTATTGATTTCACAGAGCAGTTCCAGAATGGCTATTCGGGTTACGAAAGATTCTTAGAGATTCTTTCAGTAGAGCCGGAAATAGCTGATAAGCCTGACGCAAAGGAACTTACTGATGTGAAGGGTGCAATAACATTTGAAAATGTGTCCTTCAGATATAAGGACGGCGTGGACGAGGTGCTTTCCGGGGTTAATCTGTCAGTAAGACCGGGAGAATATGTTGCACTTGCAGGTCCTTCGGGAGTAGGAAAGACAACACTCTGCTCGCTTATTCCAAGATTTTATGAGGTGACGGGCGGTTCGATTAAGATTGATGGAACAGATATCAAAGATGTTACACTTAAAAGCCTGCGTGACCATATCGGAGTTGTACAGCAGGATGTGTATCTGTTTATGGGTACAATTAAAGAGAATATAAGATATGGAAAGCCTGATGCTACGGATGAAGAAGTAATTCAGGCGGCAAAGCTTGCAAATGCGCATGATTTTATCATGAGCTTTGAGAACGGATATGACACAGATATCGGACAGCGCGGAGTCAAATTGTCAGGCGGTCAGAAGCAGAGACTGTCAATTGCAAGAGTATTCTTAAAGAATCCGCCAATTCTTATATTTGATGAGGCGACATCAGCACTTGATAATGAGAGTGAGCAGATTGTACAGGAATCACTTGAGAAGCTGGCTAAGAACAGAACCACATTTGTAATAGCACACAGACTTACAACTATTGAAAATGCGGAGGAAATCCTGATGCTTACTGACGAGGGCATCAAGGAGAGAGGAACTCACGGGGAGCTTATGAAGCTTGATGGTGAGTATGCAAGAATGGTTAAGATACATAGCAGAACATAACATACCAGTTTACAATGTTTATATGCAATGCTATTATATAGGAAACGTTGGAAGGAAGATGATAATCATGGACAGAACAAGAAGATTGAGAATGAATGCGACATTAAGAGATATGGTAAGAGAGAATCATGTAAGGGTGGACGAGCTTATATATCCTGTATTTGTTACGGAGGAGAACGATGTAATACAGGAAGTACCATCAATGCCGGGAATATGTCAGTATTCGCTTGACCATGTTCTTGAAGAAATCGGACGTGCTGTAGAGGTTGGAATTAAGGGGATTCTGCTTTTTGGAATACCTGTACATAAAGATGAGGTCGGAAGTGAGGCATATGACGAGGAAGGTGTTGTGTGCAGGGCAATCCGCCTTATTAAGGATGCTTATCCAGAGCTTGTTATCATGGCTGATGTGTGCCTGTGTGAGTACACATCACATGGACACTGCGGACTTGTAAAAGATGGCGTTATATTAAATGATGAGACACTGCCGCTTCTTGCAAAGGCGTCAGTTGCTTATGCAAAAGCGGGGGCAGATATAATTGCACCGAGTGACATGATGGATAAGAGAGTTGAGGCAATCAGAAATGCACTTGATGAGGCAGGACTGGTTAATATTCCTATATGTTCATACAGTGCCAAATTTGCATCAGGATATTACGGACCGTTCAGGGATGCCGCACATTCAGCACCGGGATTTGGTGACAGAAAGACATATCAGATGGACCCGGCTAATGGAAAAGAAGCGTTAAGGGAAGTTGAAGAAGACATATTAGAAGGTGCAGACATGATTATTGCAAAACCGGCACTCGGATATATGGATGTTATGAAGGAGATAGCGCTTAACTTCAATATCCCGATTGTTGCTTATAATGTAAGCGGTGAGTACGCGATGGTTAAGGCAGCAGCAATGAATGGCTGGATTGATGAGAAGAAGATTGTAATGGAGAATATGACAGGCTTTAAGAGAGCCGGAGCTAAGATGATAATTACATATCATGCTATAGATGTGGCAAAATGGTTAAAGGAAGAGTAACATTTTTAGCAGTATTAAATTAAGCAGGAGGAGCTGGTTTTATGAATGAAGAGATGTCAAAGGATTTATATGAGAGAGCAGTAAAACATATGCCGGGTGGTGTAAACAGTCCTGTCAGGGCATACAAGGCAGTTGACAGAGTGCCAAGATTCATAGCTTCTGCCAAGGGAGACAGAATTACTGATGTAGATGGGAATGAAATGATTGACTACATATGTTCATGGGGACCGGGAATATTAGGCCATGCACATGACAGAGTAATTGCAAAGGTTAAGGAAGCTGCGGAAGCAGGCCTTACATATGGTGCGCCAACCAAGAGAGAAGTTGAGATGGCAGAGCTTATATATGAGCTTATTCCTACAATGGAGGTGAGCCGTCTTGTAAGCTCAGGAACAGAAGCTGTTATGAGTGCAATCCGTGTGGCAAGAGGCTACACCGGAAGAGACAAGATAATTAAGTTCAGAGGCTGTTATCATGGACATTCTGACGGACTTTTAGTAAAAGCCGGTTCAGCAGCACTTACAACATCAGTTCCAGACAGTGCAGGAGTTCCTGCTGATTACACTAAGAATACACTTGTAGCAGAATACAATGACTGCGATTCTGTGAAGGAGCTTTTTGATAACAATAAAGATGAAATAGCTGCGGTAATAGTTGAACCAGTTGCAGCTAACATGGGAGTTGTGCTTCCAAGACATGGATTTCTTGAATTCTTAAGAGACATAACTAAGGAGAATGGAAGCCTTCTTATATTTGATGAGGTAATAACAGGCTTCAGACTTTCAATTGGCGGAGCGCAGGAGTACTTTAACATAAAGCCAGACCTTACAACTCTTGGAAAGATTGTCGGAGGCGGAATGCCAGTCGGCGCATATGGCGGACGAGCTGACATTATGCGTATGGTAAGTCCTGACGGCCCTGTATATCAGGCAGGAACATTGTCAGGCAATCCAATTGCAACAGCAGCAGGCTTAGAGACTTTAAGAATCTTAAGAGATAATAAGGATATATACGACAGACTTGAGACTAAGACAAAGCGTATTGCTGACAGTGTAAGAAAATGTGGAGCTGGAAGGGTATCGGTTAATCAGATTGGTTCACTTATGAGCATATTCTTTACACCAGATGCAGTAGAAGATTATGACAGTGCAGTAAAGTCAGACACTAAGAAGTATGCAGAATACTTTGGACATATGCTTGATAACGGAATATACATTGCACCATCACAGTTTGAGGCAATGTTCGTATCAGATGCACACACTAATGAAGACATCAACCGTACAATAGAGGTTATGGAAGAATTCTTCAGAAAATAATTCGTATAATAAGTGAGAATACAGATGCAGTTAGGATATGTAGGAATTAATTATAAGAATACAGACCTTTCAGTAAGGGATAAAATTACCTTCACAGACAGCGGAATAGCAGACTTTATGCAACAGGCAGAGGAAGCAGGTGTGAACCAGTGCATGTGCCTTTCAACATGCAACAGATGCGAAGTGTTTTATCTGTATGAGGATGAAACATTTGTACAAGTAATGTCCGATTTATTCAATGATTATTTTGGACTTACTGATACTAAATTAACCGGAGTCAAATGTGGTGAAGAAGCACTGGTATATCTGTTTTGCATAGCCGCCGGACTTGAAAGCATGGTGCTTGGAGAGGATCAGATACTAGGTCAGTTAAAGGATGCGGCAGACCTTTCAAGAACGCTTGGACACAGCGGGAAAGAGCTTAATTATATAGTAAGAGAAGCGGTAAGCTGTGCAAAGCGGATTAAGACAGAGTACAAGGTAAGTGAAAAACCAGTATCTGTATGTTATGTCGGTATTCAGGAGTTAGACAGAGTATGTGGCATATCAGGAAAGCACGCGCTTGTTATAGGAAGCGGCAAAACCGCGGCTCTTGCCATAAGATATCTGGCAGAATATGGCGCAGAGGTTACTGTATGTTCGAGAACTTACCAGCATTCGAAGGCGTTGCTTAAGGAGTTTCCGCAGATTGAGGTTGTAACATACGATAAGAAAACAGAAGTACTTAAAGAAAGTAATATAGTTGTCTCAGCGACTTCATCACCTCATCTGGTAGTTAGAGCTTCTGAATTATCAGGTATCAGCGAGATGACACTTCTTGATCTTGCTGCTCCAAGAGATATAGAAAAATCAGCAGGTGACATTAGGGGAGTTACTCTTATTGACCTTGACAGGATAGGTGGGATTGTGAAGTCTAATCAGAACGAGAGGGCACATTTGTTAAAGGAAAGCCAGTGCGTGATTGATGAGTATATAGCGGAAACAAAGAAATGGCTCACATCAAGCAGAATGGATACAACTATCCAGTCACTTGGCAAAAAATGTGATGAGATAGTACAGGACAGCTATGATTATCTTAACCGCAAGATTGACCTTTCAGACCATGACAGGGTAATCTTAAAGAAGATTCTTAAGTCGTCATTACACAGATTGTTAAAAGAACCGATTGAAGAATTGAAAAATGTGGAAGAAAATGAACAGCAGCAGTATAAAGATATGGTTGAGAGACTGTTTGGCTTGTAGGGAGGATTATGCATTACAGAATAGGAACGAGAGGTTCGAAGCTGGCACTTGTCCAGTCGGAATATGTTAAGAGAAGAATGGAAGAGGCATATCCTGAGGATACATTTGAACTTGTTATAATTAAGACAACAGGCGACAAGGTTACGGATAAGCCGCTTGCTGCGATTGGAACTAAGGGGCTTTTTGTAAAGGAGATTGAGGAAGCGCTTCTTTCAGGCAGCATTGATATGGCGGTTCACAGCATGAAGGATATGCCGGCTGAATGTGAGACTGGACTTACATTTGCAAAGGCATGGAAACGAGAGGATTGCAGAGATGTACTTATATTAAAGACTGCAGGAAGTTTTTCAGAACTTCCTTCTGGTGCGGTTATAGGTACCGGGAGTCTCAGGCGTGCATGCCAGCTTGCAATGCTGCGTCCTGATATCCAGTTTACTGCTATCAGGGGAAATGTTGATACAAGAATTAACAAACTTAGGGACAATTCATATGGACTTGACGGAATTGTACTTGCGGCAGCAGGACTTAACAGACTTGGCAGGTCATCTGAGATAACAGAGTACCTTGACCCGGAGGTTGTTATTCCGGCACCGGCACAGGGAGTTCTTGCGATTGAGGCTGCAGAGGTGAATACAGAACTTCTTGATAAGATAAATGCTTTGTCAGATGATAATTCTGATAGAGAAGCTGTGGCTGAAAGAACATTTTTAAGATTAACAGGTGGCGGTTGCCATGCCCCGGTTGGCGCACATTGTGTAACCAAGGAAAATGGTGACCTTCGAATGGTTGTGTTATTTGGCAATGATGATTGCAGCAGGATTCTTAGAATTGAAGTTACAGGAACTGACAGTGAGGCGGTTGGCCACGAAGCAGCCCGTATGCTAGGATTGGAGTAGATTGTGGGTAAATACATATATACATATATTGAAAACGGACAGATGTACGATAAAAGCCCTTCCCTTGCAGAATTACTTGCAAAGGAGGGGTTTTTCTGCGAAAAAATAGTAACCGGCAGGATTGAATACATAAAGATTAAAGATTTTGAGACACAGATAAAAGATGCACAGTGGCTTGTGTTTACAAGTAAAAATGCTGTGGCTGGGTTTGCTTATAATGCAGGAAACGTGGTACCTGCAGGAATTAAGGTTGCTGTTGTTGGGAAGAATACGCAGAATGCTTTAAGGACAGCGTGTGGGATTGAGGCAGATTATGTTTCGTCAAAAGCTACAGGATTAGCGCTGGGAGAAGAACTGATGAATGTTGTGTCAGGCAGAGTTTCGTATCTGTGTGCCGAAGTCACAAGCGGTTCACTTGAGGAAGCTATGAAGGAGTATGGAAACTTAATTAAGATTCCAGTATATAGGAATGAACCTGTGGATTATGATGGTATGGAATACGACAGCATGGATTGCGGAGATATTGATGGGATAATTGTTACAAGTGGCAGCAGCGGGGAGCGTATAAAATGGCTGATTGACAGACTTGATGATGTTTTGGTGTACAGCATTGGCCCGGCTTGCAGTAAGAAGCTTATGGAAGCTGGAATTGTGAAAGAACGTATAGTTGAGGCAGAAAAGCATACATATGACGGACTGGTGGAAGCTGTCAGATGCAGAGCCGCAAAAACCAGTGAATGATATATGATAAAAATACAATAAGTATATTTACAATATAATATAACTGTGATAGTATAAGTATATAAATATGCATATTTATTAATTCAGAGGAGGAAGAAACACTGGTGTTGTATATATTATGGAGATTAAAGAGAAGGAAGATTATTATGACGCAGCCATGCGTCAGATTAAAGGAGATTCATGGAGCCTGAGTGCATATGGTTATCTTAAGAGTAATGAAGAATGGATTGGAAGGTATGAGGATTTTCTAAAGGGAAGGAAGTCACTTCCGTTATTGTATGATCCATTTTTTAAGAAGATATTTAATCCGGTTGAGAGAAGGGACAGGCTTTCCGAATTGGTAAGTTGTCTGCTGGGGCAGAAGGTTACTGTTCTTGAAGTATTTCCGAATGAGGATTCACAGTTTCTTGGCGTGATGATTATTATGGATATGATTGTGATGATGTCTGATGGAAGTATCGCTAATATTGAGATTCAGAAGATTTCTTATGACTTTCAGGCAGAGAGAATATCATGTTATTCGGCAGACCTTGTGCTGCGTCAGTATAAGATGATTACTGGAAACCGTGAGATAAGAGGTGTTGGAAGTGATGGGGGTTCAATGAATGGTTCATCAAAACCTTCGTATAAGGATATGCGACCAGTTCATACTATTATTCTGTTTGAGAACAGCAGCAGCAGCCTTATCAGCGAGGTTGATGAGGCATTATATTTTCATGTTGGTAAGACGAAATTCAATACTGGAATTAAGATAAAACTTTTACAGGATTATGTGCTGGTAAGCCTTGACACATTTAAGAAATACAGATATGCTGATATCAGGAAAGGGCGTATCGAAGTAACGGAATACGATTATGACAGAACGCAGTACAGTGAAAAGCAGGTGACCGAGAAGATGAAGCTTGACCGCTTAAAGTACCTGTCGTTATTCGTAGCCGAGACACCGGAGGAGATAGAACAGTTGATTAGGATATTTCCTGATTTGGAATCAGTACGCCTTGATATTAATGAGTATTTGGAGAGACCAAAGGAGGTGCTCAATATGTTTTCTGAGGCGTTGAGGATATTAGACAGGAATACGGCGGAGCTGATGGTTGACAGGATGAAGGATGAGATGGACGAGCTGAAGGTACAGAAAGGTAAGCTTGAAGCACAGAATGGAGAACTTGAAGCACAGAATGAGGCTCTTAAAGCATCCTTTAAGGAAAAAGATGCTACAATTGAAGCAAAAGATGCCGAGATAGAAAGATTAAAGAAGTTACTAGAAGAACAGAATAGGTAATTATTACAGATGCAGTTATCATGATGGAGTGGTAGCTGCATTTTTCAAAATTAGATGTGATGAGAAAAAGGAGTTTTAAGACGCCTTTTTTGAAGAAAAATAAAAAAATACTGTACAAATTAAAATCCTTGTTTTATAATAACATATAAACATAGTATGTTTATGCATTACATAAACATACAGTCTGATTTATGAATGACATTCAATAATAACATTTATTGATTGGATTCATGAATTAATATCAGAATATGTGGAATAATACCACAAGAAAAGAGGATTATATGGGAAAAATATATAAATCAGCAGCAGACTTAATAGGTAACACACCACTTGTAGAAGTTGGACATATTGAAGAGAAGTTCGGACTTAAGGCAAGAGTTCTTGTTAAACTTGAGTATTTCAATGCAACAGGAAGCGTTAAGGACAGAGTTGCAAAGGCAATGATTGAAGATGCAGAGAAGAAAGGAATTCTTAAGCCGGGTGCAACAATTATTGAGCCTACATCAGGCAATACAGGAATCGGACTTGCTGCCATTGCAACAGCAAAGGGCTATAGAACAATAATAGTTCTTCCAGAGACTATGAGTGTCGAAAGAAGGAATATTATCAAGGCATATGGTGCAGAGATTGTACTTACTCCGGGTTATAAGGGAATGACTGGTGCAATTGCCAAGGCAGAAGAATTAAAAAATGAGATTAAAGGCAGCATGATAGCAGGACAGTTTGTTAATCCAGCGAATCCGGAAGCACACAGAAGAACAACCGGACCAGAGATATGGAATGATACAGATGGAGATGTAGACGCATTTGTTGCCGGAGTCGGAACTGGTGGAACAATCACAGGAGTTGGCGAGTATCTTAAGTCTAAGAATGACAAGATTGAGATAATTGCAGTTGAGCCTGCAACTTCACCGGTACTTTCACAGGGCAAGCCGGGACCACATAAGATTCAGGGAATTGGAGCAGGCTTCGTTCCAGAAATTCTTAACACTAAGATATATGACAGTGTAGTTCCAGTTGATAACGATGATGCATTTGAATATGCCAAGTTAATCTCTCACACAGAGGGAATTCAGGTTGGAATATCAGCGGGCGCAGCACTTTACGCAGCAATTGAGTGGGCTAAGAAGCCAGAGAACGAAGGTAAGACAATCGTTGCATTGCTTCCGGACAGTGGTGACAGATATTACTCAACATCACTTTTTGAGAACTAATAACAGAATAAATGTGTCAAATATGGATATTCTATAAGGGCAGGGCGTAAGTCCTGCCCTTTTCGTGCTTTGACAGGGTTAGTGAAATTGAGAGCTGCTTTTGGCTGATTCAGAGTGCGGGTGAAAATGTGCCAGTGAAAGGAGTAAGCATGACTGATTTTACAACTAACATAGACATGAATGTCCGCATGATGAACGAGAAGTTAAGAGTGGACAGAAATTTTGATATTCTGCAAAGAGATGTATTAATTGGAGGGAAGAGAACACATTTCTACTTTATAGATGGATTCGTACAGGAGGAAACAATTGAAAAACTTGTGCAGTTCTTTTATTCATTGAAAGAATCGGACATAAAGGATATAGATACATTCTTAGAGGTCGGAATGCCGTATACAGAGATTGAAAAAAACGGACATTATGACGAGGTGGAGAAGGCATTTCTTTCAGGGCAGACCGTCATGATAATAGATGGCTTTGACGAATGTATACTGATTGACTGTCGTACTTATCCGATGCGGTCTGTTACAGAGCCTTACAAAGACAAGGTTCTGCGTGGCTCAAGAGATGGATTTGTTGAGACACTTGTGTGCAATGCGGCACTTTTAAGAAGAAGAATAAGGGATAACCGTTTTTCAATGGAAATGTATACTGTAGGGGAGCGCTCACGGACGGATGTTGCCGTGTGCTATATTGATGATAAGGTTGATAAGAAGCTGCTTCAAAGAATTGAGAATCTGATAAGCAGCATTGAGGTTGAGGCGCTCACTATGAATATAGAGAGCCTTGCGGAATGTATGTTTAAGGGAAAATGGATTAATCCGTTTCCTAAGTATAAATATTCAGAAAGACCAGATACCGCTGCAGCAGCACTTTTTGATGGAAATATAGTTATTATGGTAGATACATCACCTGCAGTGATGATTATTCCAACAAATGTATTTGATATAATAGAAGAAGCAGATGATTTTAATTTTTCGCCAATGATAGGAACTTATATAAGACTTTCGAGATTTTTCTTTACACTGCTTACGGTTTTTCTTACACCTGTATGGCTTTTGCTTGAGAGCAATCCGCAGTGGGTGCCTGAATGGTTGAAATTCATAACGATAAGTGAGGATATAACGGTTCCGGTTATATTGCAGCTTTTTATTCTTGAACTTGCAGTTGACGGACTTAAGCTTGCGGCGGTCAATACACCCGGAATGCTGTCAACGCCATTAAGTATTCTTGCTGGTATTGTTGTGGGAGAATATGCTGTGGAGTCCGGGTGGTTTAATTCAGAATCACTTCTTTATATGGCAGTTGTAACGGTTGGAACTTACTCACAGGCAAGTTTTGAGATGGGATATGCATTAAAATTCATAAGAATAGTCAATCTGATTCTGGTGCAGTTCTTTGGAAGAATTGGACTTCTGGCAGGAGTCATATTTGCAATAGTGCTTGTATGCTTTAACAGGACAATATCAGGAAAAAGCTACATTTATCCGGTGATACCTTTTAACAGCCAGATGTTTAAAAGAAAAATTCTTCGGGTACGACTGCCGCACAAAATAAAAAATAACTAGCAATATATGGCGTATTAAGCATTAAAATATAGCTTAACACGCCATATATTGCTAATTAATTGCAAATGTGATACAATACAAAAAACATTTGAATATGATATATAAGATTTATGGATTTGGAGATGTTTAATTATGATTAGTGATTATGAGGAAGTTGTTATCAGGTTTAAGGCATATAGGATAAGTTATCCATTAACACAGAAAGAACTTTCGGATAAATCAGGCGTTTCATTAAGAAGTATTACTCGGTTTGAAAGTGGAGAAGATATAAGTCTTGTTAATTTTATGAAATTAATGAATGCGATGGAGCTTATGAATAATTTCGTGAATGTGATACCAGATATGAACAACCGGCCATCATCTTATTTGAAAAATGTTAAAACAAGGCAGAGAGCATGTGCAAAAAGAAAAGCAGATACTGGATTTAAATGGGGGGAAGATGAATGATAAATACAGCGGAGGTAATGCTTTGGGGCACAAGAATTGGAATAATTCATATGAATGAAGCAAATGGAGTTGTTGCATTTGAATATGATAAAGATTTTTTAAAGAGTAATATTGAGGTATCACCTATACATATGCCATTATCAGAAAGAGTGTATGAATTTCCGGAACTTGCAAGGACAGCATTTCATGGAGCACCTGGATTGGTAGCGGATTCGCTTCCAGATAAATTTGGTAATAAAATTATAGACAGATGGCTGGCTGAGCAGGGAAAATCAATTAGTGAATTTAATGTTATAGACAGACTGTGCTATACAGGAAAAAGAGGTATGGGTGCATTAGAATATATACCAGCAACAAGTCCGTTTGACAGTACAATAGAGGATGTTAATATATCGAAAATGGTAGAGTTTGCATCTGATGTATTATCTGATAGAAAAGATAAGCTGATTAATCTGAAAGATAATGCTGGATATAGCCAGCTTGTGCTATTGGGAACATCTGCAGGTGGTGCAAGAGCAAAGGCGCTGATTGCATGGAATGAAGATACGGGAGAAATAAAAAGTGGACAGATTAATGCTGGTAATGGATTTGAATACTGGCTTATGAAGTTTGATGGAGTATCTAAAAATGGGGATCATAATCTGGAAGATTCAGTAGAATATACAAGAATAGAATACGGATATTATCTTATGGCAAAAGCAGCGGGGGTAATTATGAATGAATGCCGTCTGCTTGAAGATGCCGGATATGCACATTTTATAACTAAACGTTTCGATAGGAACAATAATAAAAAAATTCATATGCAGACATTAGGAGCAATTTCACATATAGATTACAATATTCCGGGATTATGCAGTTATGAACAGGCAGCATATTATATGAATAGACTAGGTATACCATATTCAGATGTGGAACAATTTTATAGAAGAATGGTTTTTAATGTTATTCTGATTAATCAGGATGATCATGTAAAAAATGTTTCTTTTCTGATGGATAAGAATGGTGTCTGGAGATTGTCACCAGCATATGATGTCACATTTGCATATGACAGCAGCAATATGTGGTTGAAAGCACATCAGATGCTTATAAATGGAAAAAGTTCAGATATAAGTTATGATGATTTGATAAAATGTGGAATAAACATGGGAGTAAGCAAGAGGAAATGTGATGCAATAATATCGTATATAGAAGATGTTGCAAAAAGATTTTCAGATTATATGGAAATGGCAGGTGTCAGGGAGAAAACCTGTCAGATTATGAATGCCATTATAATTAGCAATAATATTAGAAAAACAGGAGATTAATCATGGAAAAAACAAACGAGAAAAAAGATTTTTTACAGAAAACATGGGTGGTGTGCGCCCTTGCACTTGTGTGTACATTCCTTTGGGGAAGCGCATCGCCTTGTATCAAATTAGGATATGCGCTGTTTAAGATACCGTCAAGTGAAACATGGACACAGGTATTATTTGCAGGAACAAGATTTGTGCTGGCAGGAGTGCTTACAATCTTAATTGGAAGTATTCTTAACAGAAAGATGCTGCTTCCAACGAAATCAAGTGTACCAAGCATTGTAAAACTGGCAATGTTCCAGACAATTCTGCAGTACATATTCTTCTATATCGGACTTGCACACAACAGCGGAGTAAAGGCGTCAATAATAAATGGTTCTAACACATTTTTCGTAATACTTGTATCGACAATTATATTCAGACAGGAAAAGCTGAATCTGAAGAAAATTATCGGCTGTGTGATTGGTTTTGCAGGTGTTATCGTAGTCAGCATGAATGGACAGAAAATCGACATGAACTTAAGCATTATGGGTGACGGAAGTCTGTTCTTATGTGCGTTGTCATATGCATTTTCATCATGCCTTATGAAGAACTATTCAAAGAAAGACAATCCGGTAATGTTGAGCGGTTATCAGTTCATATTCGGTGGAATAGTAATGATTATATTAGGACTTGTGATGGGCGGTAGAATTACACACGTGTCAGTATCAGCAATACTAATGTTATTCTATCTCGCATGCATATCAGCCGTAGCCTACTCAATATGGGGAATACTGTTAAAGCACAACCCGGTATCCAAAGTGGCAATCTTCGGATTCACCAACCCTGTATTCGGTGTACTTCTTTCAGCCTGGTGGCTTGGAGAAGGAAGCAGAGAGCTTGGAATAAATGCATTAATAGCGTTAGTATTAGTGTGCATAGGAATCTGCATAGTTAACGTGAAGGGAAAGAAAGCAGAGTAAATACAAGAAAATCAAGCGAGCAAAGCAAGCAAAGAAAATAAATAAGACCAGTCCAGGCATTGAGGAGCCGCCGGTACTTAGCAAATCAGGACAGCCCCGAAGGGGCAAATCCTGATGAGCTTAGTACCGCTGCGAGCGACGCATAGCGAAAGCGTGCCTGAACTGGTCTTATTTATTTTCGTAGCGGTCCGCCATTACCTTAAAGCTTCTTTCACAGCTTCCGAAGCCTCATGCATGGAAGCTGCTTTCTCCTCATTAAGCTTGTCAATAGGAGCTTTAGATATAAGCTTGCCAAGATGTCCAATCTGAGCCTTAACATTCTTTTTCTTATCCTTCTCCCAGACCTTTTTATTGGCGGCAAGTGCGTTGTTAGCCTCGTTAAGAGTCCGTACAGCATCTTCCCTTATATCAATAAATCTCTGGTATGCTTCATCCTGCTTGCTGTAGACTTCGGCTTCCCAGCGGGCTTTTGCAATCTCTTCTTCGGTCATGTTAGAGCTTGAAGTAATAGTAATGCTCTGTTCCCTTCCGGTACCTAAGTCCTTTGCAGATACATTGACAATACCATTAACATCAATGTCAAATGTTACTTCAATCTGTGGGACTCCTGCCATCGCACGCTTAATACCGTTAAGACGGAAGTTGCCAAGCAGTTTATTGTCTCTTGTAAACTTTCGTTCACCCTGAAAAACCTTGATATCAACGGATGTCTGGAAATTGCCGGCAGTAGTAAATATCTGGCTGTGTCTTGTAGGAATGGTTGTGTTTCTTTCAATAAGCCTGCTTGCAATTCCACCCATAGTCTCAATAGAAAGAGACATTGGAGTTACATCCATAAGTATGATTTCAGAAGCAGCAGAACCGGCCTGAAGCTGGTTTCCAAGCTTGCCACCCTGAATTGCAGCACCAAGGGCTACACATTCATCAGGATTAAGATTTCTTGATGGCTCTTTTCCCATAAGCTGTCTTACTTTATCAGCAACAGCAGGGATTCTTGTAGAACCACCAACCAATAAAACCATATTAATGTCTGTCTTGGAAAGACCTGCATCATGCAGAGCATTCTCAACAGGGGTGATTGTTCTGTCTACAAGGTCAGCAGTAAGCTCATTAAATGTCTGTCTTGATAAAGTGATATCAATGTGGTGCGGTCCGTCCTTAGACATAGCGATAAAAGGAAGATTAATATTAGTTGTCACAGAAGAAGACAGCTCCTTCTTTGCTTTCTCAGCTTCTTCTCTTAAACGCTGCATTGCAGAGACGTCCTTTGAAAGATTGATACCGTCACTTATCTTAAACTGCTCGACAAGATAATTAACTATTCTTTCATCGAAATCATCACCACCTAAGTGATTGTCACCTGAAGTTGCAAGAACTTCAATGACATTATCACCGATATCGATAACAGATACATCAAAAGTTCCACCACCTAAATCATACACAAGAACCTTCTGTGCCATACCATTGTCAAGTCCGTACGCGAGAGCGGCAGAAGTAGGCTCGTTGATAATTCTTAATATGTTAAGCCCGGCAATCTTACCGGCATCTTTAGTAGCCTGTCTTTGTGCGTCAGTAAAATAGGCAGGCACAGTTACAACAGCGTCTGTCACAGGCTGTCCTAAGAAATCCTCGGCATCCTCCTTTAACTTCATAAGTATAAATGCAGAGATTTCCTGTGGAGTATAATACTTTCCGTCAATTTTCCTGCGATAGTCCGTACCCATGTGTCTCTTGATAGAGAATATAGTTCTGTCAGAGTTGACGGCAGCCTGTCTCTTGGCGGCATCACCAACAATACGTTCCTTTGATTTCGTAAAGGCTACAACAGAAGGGGTTGTGCGGTAGCCTTCTTTGTTGGTGATGACAGTAGGCGTATCACCTTCAATAACAGCCACACAGCTGTTAGTTGTTCCTAAATCAATTCCTATAACAGTTCCCATAATAAACTCCATTCAATATATTGATATATTTATTTTACCATATAAAATACATTTGACTATTAAGAAAAAAATAAAAATAAGAAAAAATTAATAAATTGGGGTTTTGCTTGATGATATATATTTTAATATGTTAAAATAAATCCTATTGAAAAGATGAGGAGAATATATTATGGCAGGTTCAGTGTTTGGAAATATATTTAAGATATCAACATGGGGAGAGTCGCATGGAGAGGGACTTGGAGTTGTAATTGACGGGTGTCCTGCAGGTCTGCCTCTTTGTGAGGAAGATATTCAGGAGCAGCTAGACAGAAGAAAACCGGGACAGTCAAAGTTTACTACACCAAGAAAGGAAGATGATGAGGTACATATTCTTTCAGGTGTATTTGAAGGCAAGACTACCGGGACTCCAATATCACTTGCAGTATATAATAAGACACAGAGGTCTGCTGACTATTCAGAGATAGCTAATTATTACAGACCGGGACATGCTGATTATACGTTTGACGAGAAATTCGGATTCAGGGATTACAGAGGCGGAGGAAGAAGTTCTGGAAGAGAAACTATCGGAAGAGTTGCAGCCGGTGCAATTGCTATGAAGATTCTTAAAGAGCTTGGAATTAATATTACAGCATATGCTAAAGAAATCGGTGGAATTGGCATTGATTATGATAAGTTTGATATAGCTGAAAGAGATAATAACGCATTTAACATACCTGATAAGGAAGCTGCAGAGAAGGTTAGGGCTTTTGCAGAGAGCAAGATGTCAGTTGGAGATTCAATCGGTGGTGTCATTGAATGCAGGGTTACAGGAATGATGACTGGAATTGGCAATCCTACATTTGAAAAGCTAGATGCTAATCTTGCCAAGGCAATAATGTCAATCGGGGCTGTCAAAGGCTTTGAGATTGGAGACGGTTTTGAAGCGGCTAAAGTTACAGGAAAGTATAATAATGATGAATTCGTAATGAAGGATGGCAGGGTTGGCAAGCTGACTAATCACAGCGGCGGAGTGCTTGGTGGAATAAGCGACGGTGATGAGCTTGTGTTCAGGGCAGCGGTAAAACCGACACCTTCAATTAGTGCTTTGCAGGAAACTGTTAATAAGCAGGGCGAGGATATCGAGGTTTCAATCAAAGGAAGACATGACCCGATGATAGTTCCAAGAGCAGTTGTTGTGGTTGAAGCTATGACAGCACTTACACTTGTTGACCTGATATTTGACAATATGACGGCTAGAATGGACAGAGTTAAAGAGTTTTACAGAAAATAAAAGGAGCAGATATGTATAAAATTTTAAAGACGGATGGCAGGGCAAAAAGAGCAGAGTTCACAACAGTACATGGAACTGTGCAGACACCTGTATTTATGAATGTCGGAACAGTTGCGGCCATTAAAGGTGCAGTTGCAACAACTGATTTACAGCAGATAGGAACGCAGATAGAATTATCTAACACTTACCATCTTCATGTAAGACCGGGAGATAAGATTATTAAGCAGCTTGGAGGACTTCATAAGTTCATGAACTGGGATAAACCGATTCTTACAGATTCAGGTGGATTTCAGGTGTTTTCACTTGCAGGACTCCGTAAGATTAAAGAAGAAGGTGTTACTTTCCAGTCACATATTGACGGGCATAAGATATTCATGGGACCAGAGGAAAGTATGCAGATACAGTCTAATCTTGGCTCAACAATCGCAATGGCATTTGACGAATGTGCACCGGCAAAGGCTGACAGAAAATATATCCAGAATTCTGTTGACAGAACATACCGCTGGTTAGAGCGTTGCAAGAAGGAGATGGCAAGACTGAACTCACTTCCTGATACGGTTAATCCTGATCAGATGCTTTTTGGTATAGATCAGGGTGGCGTATTTAATGATATAAGAATTGACCACGCCAAGAGAATATCAGAGTTAGATCTTGATGGTTATGCAGTAGGCGGGCTTGCTGTTGGTGAAACACATGAGGAAATGTATGATGTACTTGATAATGTAGTGCCATATCTTCCAAAGGACAAGCCGACATATCTTATGGGAGTGGGAACACCTGCCAATATATTAGAGGCAGTGGACAGAGGAATTGATTTCTTCGACTGTGTATATCCTTCAAGAAACGGTCGCCATGGACATGTGTATACTAAGTTTGGAAAGATTAATCTTTTTAATGCAAAGTATGAGACAGATACAGCACCAATTGAAGAAGGCTGTGGATGTCCATGCTGTCAGAATTATTCAAGAGCATATGTAAGGCATCTTCTTAAGGCTAAGGAAATGCTTGGAATGCGTCTTTGCGTTCTTCATAATCTTTACTATTACAACCATCTCATGACAGACATAAGAGCTGCGATTGAAGAAGGAAGATATGCAGGCTTCAAGGAAGAGGCATTATATCAGATGAAGACATATGATAAGCAGTAATGCTGTATGTTTATAAATATTTTGTTAAAAATACATTTTGAGGTAGACAAGCAGCTCTCAATTATGTATTATATGTTAAGTTTGAAAGAGACATTTTTAAGGAGGAGTATCAATGAATATTGCTATCATAGTTTTTTATGTCGTAATTATTGGTGCAATGATGTATTTCATGGCAATCAAGCCACAGAAGAAGGAACAGAAGCGTCAGCAGGAACTTATGGATTCTATGGAAATCGGTGATTATGTTCTTACAACAAGCGGTTTCTATGGTGTTCTTATCGATATATCAGAAGATGATGTAATCGTAGAATTCGGTAACAACAAGAATTGCCGTATCTCAATGCAGAAGAAGGCAATTGCTCAGGTTGAGAAGCCATCAGACAGCACATCAGCAGAATAATTAAAGGTAATTAATTAAAGCAGGGTTCCTGACCAGACACATTTGTCTGGTCAGGAATCCTTTTTTTATTGAAAATGTTGTGCAAATGTTATATCATATTAAATTGAATTATCATATGAAAAAGGGGTAAAGGTTTATGGAAAGCAGAATAACTTTAATTCCAGGTGATGGAATAGGGCCAGAAATCGTCAGAGAGGCTGTGAAAGTGCTTGACAGTGTGGCTGACAAATACGGTCACAAGTTCAATTATACCAAGATTCTTATGGGTGGATGCTCAATTGATGAGTATGGCGTTCCACTTACAGACGAAGCAGTGGCAACAGCTAAAGCATCTGATGCTGTACTTCTTGGAGCAGTTGGAGGCAATGTGGGTAATTCCAAGTGGTATGATGTTGCACCTAATTTAAGACCAGAAGCGGGACTTTTAAAGATTCGTAAGGAATTAGGACTTTTTGCTAATTTACGTCCGGCATATCTTTATGATGAACTTAAGGCAGCGTGTCCATTGAAGGAAGAAATAATCGGTGATGGATTTGATATGGTCATTATGAGAGAGCTTACAGGCGGCCTTTACTTTGGTGATAGATATACTAAGGAAATTGACGGATTGGAGACAGCCGTTGATACACTTACATACAACGAAGAAGAAATCAGAAGAATTGCAATTAAGGGATTTGAGATTGCAATGAAGAGAAGAAAGAAAGTAACAAGCGTTGATAAGGCAAATGTTCTTGATTCTTCAAGACTCTGGAGAAAGATTGTACATGAGGTTGCAAAGGATTATCCGGAAGTTGAAGTTTCAGACATGCTTGTAGATAACTGTGCTATGCAGCTTGTTATGAATCCTGGACAGTTCGATGTTATTCTTACTGAGAACATGTTTGGAGACATATTATCAGATGAGGCAAGTATGATAACAGGTTCAATCGGAATGTTATCAAGTGCAAGCCTTAATAAGACTAAGTTAGGTCTTTATGAGCCAAGCCATGGTTCAGCACCTGATATTGCAGGAAAGAATGTTGCTAATCCAATTGCTACAATTCTCAGTGCAGCCATGATGTTAAGATATTCACTTGATCTTGACAAGGAAGCAGATGCTATTGAAGCAGCAGTTGCAGCTGTTTTAAAGGAAGGCTACAGAACAACTGATATTATGTCAGAAGGATGCACACTTGTAGGAACTGACAAGATGGGCGACTTAATCGCAGAGAGAGTTTAATACATTTAAATAATACATATTAAGGAGATAAGCTATGATAAGTGATAACGCCAGAAGTGGTATGCAGCAGGCACCTGCACGAAGCCTTTTTAATGCACTTGGCTTCACAGCAGAAGAGATGAAGAAACCTATGATTGGTATAGTAAGCTCTTATAATGAGATTGTACCAGGTCATATGAATATTGATAAGATTGTCAATGCAGTTAAATTAGGAGTTGCTGAGGCAGGCGGTGTGCCTGTAGTATTCCCTGCTATTGCAGTATGCGATGGTATTGCAATGGGACATGTCGGAATGAAATATTCTTTAGTGACAAGAGATTTAATTGCAGATTCAACAGAGTGTATGGCAATTGCACATCAGTTTGACGGACTTGTAATGGTTCCTAACTGTGATAAGAATGTTCCCGGACTTTTAATGGCAGCAGCGAGACTTAATCTTCCAACTGTATTCGTATCAGGCGGACCAATGCTTGCAGGTCATGTTAAGGGGAAGAAGAGAAGCCTTTCTTCAATGTTTGAGGCTGTTGGTTCATATGCAGCAGGAACAATGACAGAGGAAGATGTACTTGAGTTTGAGGAAAAGGTATGCCCGACATGTGGTTCATGTTCAGGCATGTACACAGCCAATTCAATGAACTGCCTTACAGAGGCACTTGGTATGGGACTTCGCGGCAATGGTACAATTCCAGCCGTATATTCAGAGAGAATCAAGCTTGCAAAGCACGCAGGCATGGCTGTTATGGATATGGTTAATAAGGGAATCACAGCAAGAGATATCATAACTAAGGATTCTATTATGAATGCCCTTACAGTAGATATGGCACTTGGATGTTCTACTAATTCCATGCTTCACCTTCCAGCTATTGCACATGAGATAGGATTTGATTTCGATATCAAATTCGCTAACCCAATAAGCGAAAAGACTCCTAATCTCTGCCACCTTGCACCAGCAGGTCCAACATACATGGAAGACCTTAATGAAGCAGGCGGTGTATATGCAGTTATGAAAGAGCTTGCAGATATCGGACTTCTTAATACAGACTGCATGACAGTTTCAGGAAAGACAATCGGAGAGTGTATAGCAACAGCATACAACCGTAATCCTGAAGTCATAAGAACAGTTGATAATGCATACAGTAAGACAGGTGGTCTTGCAGTTCTTTCAGGAAATCTTGCACCAGACGGATCAGTAGTCAAGCGTTCAGCAGTTGTTCCAGAGATGCTTGTACACGAAGGTCCGGCAAGAGTATTTGATTCAGAAGAAGATGCAATTGCTGCTATAAAGGGTGGTAAGATAGTTGAAGGTGATGTAGTTGTTATCCGTTACGAAGGTCCTAAGGGTGGTCCTGGTATGAGAGAAATGCTTAATCCTACATCAGCCATTGCAGGTATGGGACTTGGCTCATCGGTTGCTCTTATTACAGATGGACGATTCTCAGGTGCAAGCCGTGGAGCTTCTATTGGTCATGTATCACCAGAGGCTGCTGTTGGCGGACCTATTGCTTTAGTTGAAGAAGGAGATATCATCAGCATTGATATTCCGGGACTTAAACTTGAACTTAAGGTTTCAGATGAAGAGCTTGCTGCAAGAAAGGCTAAGTGGCAGCCAAGAGAACCTAAGGTAACAACAGGATACTTAAAGAGATATGCTTCACTCGTTACATCAGGAAACAGAGGAGCTATTCTTAAAAGTTCAGCAAATGAGTAATATTTAATATAATTATAAAAAGACATTAAAGAGAAATCAGGAGAAGATAAATGAAGTTAAATGGTTCAGAGATAATTGTTGAATGCTTGAAAGAACAAGGCGTTGATACAATATTTGGATACCCTGGTGGAGCTATTCTTAATGTATATGATGCTCTTTATAAGCATTCAGATGAGATAACTCATATTCTTACATCACACGAGCAGGGTGCATCGCACGCTGCTGATGGATATGCAAGAGCAACAGGTAAGGTTGGTGTATGTTTTGCAACATCAGGTCCAGGAGCGACTAACCTTGTAACAGGTATTGCAACTGCATATATGGATTCAGTTCCTATGGTTGCAATTACATGTAATGTAACAGTTCCTCTTCTTGGAAGAGACAGCTTTCAGGAGATTGATATAGCGGGTGTTACAATGCCAATTACAAAGCACAGCTATATTGTTAAGAATGTAAAGGACCTTGCCAAGACATTAAGAAATGCTTTCAGAATTGCCAAGGAAGGAAGACCGGGTCCGGTATTAGTTGATGTTACTAAGGATGTAACAGCAGCAGAGTGTGAGTACACACCAAGAGTTCCAAAGCCTGTAGACAGAATTACAGCAAGCATTAAGGAAGAAGATATTGATAAGGCTGTGACACTTATTAAGAAAGCTAAGAAGCCATATGTATTCGTTGGTGGCGGAGCTGTTATATCAGAGGCATCTGATGAACTTAAGAAGTTTGTTGAGAAGGTTGATGCACCGGTATGTGATTCACTTATGGGTAAGGGTGCATTTGACGGATCTAATGAAAGATACACAGGAATGCTTGGTATGCATGGTACTAAGACATCTAACTACGGAGTTTCAGAGTGTGATCTTCTTATCGTGGTTGGTGCAAGATTCTCAGACCGTGTTACTGGAAATACTAAGAAATTTGCTAAGAATGCAAAGATTCTGCAGTTTGATGTTGATGCAGCTGAGATTAACAAGAATGTCAGGACAGATGCACATGTACTAGGAGATGCTAAAGAGATTCTTAAGAGAATCAATGATAAGTTAGATAATCAGGATCACTCAGACTGGATGGAACACATCAAGTCTTATAAGCTTGATTATCCTATGAGATATAACAGAGATATTCTTAACGGACCTCTTATCATGGAGAAGATATACGAGATTACAAATGGTGATGCAATTATTACAACAGATGTTGGACAGCATCAGATGTGGGCTGCACAGCATTATAAGTTCAAAGAGCCAAGAACACTTCTTACATCAGGCGGACTTGGAACTATGGGATATGGTCTTGGTGCATGTATAGGTGCCAAGGTTGGACGTAAGGATAAGACAGTTGTTAATATTGCAGGTGATGGCTGCTTCCGTATGAATATGAATGAAGTTGCAACAGCAACCAGATATAACATTCCTATTATTGAAGTTATATTTAATAACCATGTACTTGGTATGGTTAGACAGTGGCAGGATCTTTTCTATGGCAAGAGATATTCAGCTACAGTTCTTGATGATCAGGTGGATTTTGTTAAGGTTTCAGAAGGACTGGGAGCCAAGGCTTACAGTGTTGATACAATAGAGGAGTTTGAGAAAGCATTTAAAGAAGCAATCGAACTCAATATTCCATGTGTTATTGATTGTCATATTGACAGAGAAGACAAGGTATTCCCTATGGTTTCACCGGGGGCTGCAATCTCAGAGGCATTCGACAGAGAAGACCTTAATAACAAGAAATAATTCATATATTGACTTTAATGTGATAAAGGACTAAAATAGTTCTTAATATTTTATATTTTAGGAGGAAGAAAAGGTGAGTAGAGTTTATAACTTTAGCGCTGGTCCAGCTGTTTTACCAGAGGAAGTACTCAAAGAAGCAGCAGATGAAATGTTAGATTACCAGGGAAGCGGTCAGTCGGTAATGGAAATGAGCCACAGATCCAAGGTTTATGACAACATCATCAAAGAGGCAGAGAAGGATTTAAGAGACCTTCTTAACATCCCAGATAACTATAAGGTGTTATTTTTACAGGGTGGTGCATCGCAGTTCTTCGCTGAAGTGCCTATGAACCTTATGAAGAATAAGAAAGCAGGTTATATCCTTACAGGACAGTGGGCTAAGAAAGCATTTGCAGAAGCTAAGATATATGGAGAGGCTGTTGAGCTTGCTTCATCAGCAGACAAGACATTTTCATATATTCCAGACTGCTCAGATCTTGATATTCCAGAGGATCTTGACTATGTATATATCTGTGAGAACAACACAATTTACGGAACAAAGTATAAGACATTACCTAACACTAAGGGTCATATTCTTGTATCAGATGTTTCATCATGCTTCTTATCAGAACCTATGGATGTAACTAAGTACGGCGTTGTATACGGCGGTGTCCAGAAGAACATCGGACCAGCAGGCGTTGTAATTGCTATTATCAGAGAAGACCTTATAACAGATGACGTTCTTCCAGGAACTCCTACAATGCTTAAGTGGAAGACACAGGCAGATGCAGATTCTCTTTATAATACACCACCATGCTACAATATCTATATCTGTGGCAAGGTGTTCAAGTGGATTAAGAAGATGGGTGGACTTTCAGCAATGAAGGAACATAATGAGAAGAAGGCTAAGATTCTTTATGATTTCCTTGATGAGAGCAAGTTATTTATGGGAACAGTTGTTAAGGAAGACCGTTCACTTATGAATGTACCTTTTGTATGCAACATTGAAGATAAAGAAGCTAAGGATGCTATGGAAGCTAAGTTCATTAAGGAAGCTGCAGCTGCAGGATTTGTTAACCTTAAGGGACACAGAACAGTTGGCGGTATGAGAGCATCTATCTACAATGCTATGCCAATCGAAGGTGTAGAGAAGCTTGTTGAATTCATGAAGAAGTTCGAGAAGGAGAATGCATAATGATTAATGTTAATTGTCTTAATAATATAGCGGCATGTGGTTTGAAGCTTTTTTCTGATGAGTATAATACAGAAAGCTCATTTGAAGATGCGCAGGCTGTACTTGTAAGAAGTGCCAAGATGCATGATATGGAGCTTAGTGATAATCTTCTTGCAATTGCAAGAGCAGGAGCTGGCGTTAATAATATTCCTCTTGACAAATGTGCAGAGGAAGGTATTGTTGTATTCAACACACCAGGAGCTAATGCTAACGCAGTTAAGGAACAGGTTATTGCAGCTATGCTTTTAGCATCAAGAGATTTAATTGGTGGTAACAAGTGGGTTGCAGATAATGCAGAAGACCCTGATATTGCCAAGGCAACTGAGAAGGCTAAGAAAGCATTTGCAGGACAGGAAATCAAGGGCAAGAAGCTTGGTGTTATCGGTCTTGGAGCAATTGGACAGTTAGTTGCCAATGCAGCTATAGCACTTGGAATGGAAGTATACGGATATGACCCATATGTTTCAGTTAAGGCTGCATGGAATCTTTCAAGTGAAGTTAAGTACATATCTGATGTTAAGGATATCTATAAGGAATGTAACTATATTACAGTTCATGTTCCTGCACTTGACAGCACTAAGGGAATGATTAATAAGGAAGCATTTGACCTTATGCAGGATGGAACAGTAATTATCAACTGTGCAAGAGATGTACTTGTTGATGAAGCTGCTATCGGTGAGGCACTTAAGTCTGGAAGAGTTAAGACTTATGTTTCAGATTTCCCTAACCCAACAACAGCTAAGATGGAAGGTGCAATCGTTCTTCCACATCTTGGAGCTTCAACAGCAGAAGCTGAAGATAACTGTGCTGTTATGGCGGTTAATGAGCTTAGAAACTTTATTGAGAATGGTAATATCATTAATTCAGTTAATTATCCTAACTGTGATTGCGGCGTATGCGCAACAGAAGGAAGAATTACTGTATGCCATAAGAACGTACCAGCAGTTATCAGTAAGATAACAACAGTTCTTGGTGCAGCAGGCATCAATATATCATCTATGGCTAACCAGTCAAGAGGTGATTATGCATATTCTCTCTTAGATATTGAAGCATCTGCACCAGAGGCAGTAGTAGAAGAGCTTTCAGCAATTGAAGGTGTTATCAAGGTAAGAGTTATTAAGTAATCATATATAATGATAATAATATCAAAGACCAGTCATTTGTTGTAACATTTGGCTGGTCTTTCTTGTATTAAGGTTGTCTGAATGTTAAAATGTATCTAATATATGAAAGTATAGTACTTAAGTTAAATAGTGCGGATGGAGGTTAGTATGGCAGTAATAAGACCATTTGAATGTGTCAGACCGGATGAGAAAGTGGCAGACAGAGTAGCAGCTCTTCCTTATGATGTGTATGATTCAAAGGAAGCAAGAGCAGAGGTGGAAAGAGAACCATTATCATTTCTTAAGATTGACAGGGCAGAGACCCAGTTTGATGAATCAGTTGATATGTATAGTGAGCAGGTATATAAGAAAGCCCATGATATGCTTATGGAAGCTATAGATGATGGAACATTTATAACAGATAAGGACAAGGCATATTATGTGTATGAGCTTACAATGGATGGAAGGACACAGACAGGAATTGTAGCATGTGCTTCTATTGATGATTATCTTAACAATGTTATTAAGAAGCATGAGAACACAAGAGCTGATAAGGAATTAGACAGAATTAACCATGTTGATACATGCAGTGCCCAGACTGGTCCTATATTCCTGGCATACAGAGCTAATGCAGTAATAAGTGCAGAGGTTGCCAAAGCTAAGCAGGAAAAGCCTGTATACAGTTTTACAGCGGTTGATGGAATAAGACATCAGGTATGGAAAATAAGCAGTAAAGAATCTGTAGAGACAATAGAGAACGCATTTGCAGGAATTAACCAGATATATATTGCGGACGGACACCACAGGGCAGCTTCTGCTGTAAAGGTAGGTTTACGCAGAAGAGAAGCTAATCCGGGATATACAGGCAATGAAGAGTTCAATTATTTTCTGTCAGTATTATTCCCAGACGAAGAACTCATGATAATGCCATACAACAGGGTAGTAAAGGACCTGAATGGTTTAAGTGAAGAAGAGTTCATGGCAAAGATTAAAGATAAATTCACTGTAAGCGAGAGCAGCACACAGGTTGCACCTTCTAAGAAAGGTGAATTCGGAATGTATCTTGGCAAAAAATGGTACACACTCACAGCCAAAGAAGAAATCTTAAGCAGCGACCCGGTAGACGGCTTAGATGTAGCAGTACTCCAGAACAACGTCTTAGAGCCACTCTTAGGGATCCACGACCCTAAGACAGATAAGAGAATAGACTTCGTAGGCGGAATCCGAGGTTTAGGTGAGCTTGAGAGAAGATGCTCAGAAGATTGTGTATTGGCATTCTCAATGTATGCAACATCAATAGGCGAATTATTCGCAGTAGCAGACGCAGGACTATTAATGCCTCCTAAGTCAACTTGGTTTGAGCCAAAATTAAGAAGCGGATTATTCATACATAGATTCTAAGTGGATATTAATCTGCTTTTTGTAGAAGTGTAGATGTGATGTGTGTATATTTTCGTGTGTGGTCGATTTATGACGAGCTGTGTGGGAGTTAATGCCGTTAGATGCATAAGCGCTGTGAATGAAAGCTCGTTCAAGCGAAGCGCGTTTGCTTTCGTTCACAGTAAAAAACTTTGCAGATAACGGCATTTACTCCCACTAAGCGCAGGAATCATGAGACCACGCACGAAAATATACACACATCACCACCACTACACTACAGACATAATACACAGAATTATTCAGCTGGAAGGAGAACATTATGTTACATAATACTATTAATATAGATTTACCATATCAGGAGTTTGGAATAGAACAACAGGGAAATGCAACAATTACTACTTACATCAAAGATGTATTTCCTAATGATCAGGATCCGTTTAAGAGACCTCTTATTGTTATCTGTCCGGGTGGCGGATATAATCATCATTCTCCAAGAGAAGGAGAAGCTATAGCTATTAAGATGCTTGATATGGGGTATAATGCTGTTGTATTAAGATACAGTCTTGCACCTGTTACGTATCCTGCACAGCTTTTTGAGGCAGCCTATACAATGAAGTATGTAAGAGATAATGCAGCAGAATGGGATGTTGATCCTGACAAAATCATTATCGCAGGGTTTTCAGCAGGAGGTCATGTTGCCGGACTTCTTGGAACAGGATGGAATTCAAAAAGACTTGATTATCTTCTGGAAAATGTACTTCACTGCAGTCATGAGTATGTTAAGCCTGATGGCATGCTGTTAGGTTATCCTGTAATTACATCAGGAATTGATGCACACAGGGCATCATTTGAGAGAAGTCTTGGGGAAAAATATGATGAGTTTATAGATGAAGTGTCTATAGAAAAGAGAGTGGATAAGGACACACCACCAGCATTCATATGGCATACATGTGAAGATAAGACAGTTCCGCTTGAAAATTCATTACTTATGGTGGAAGCGTTAAGAAAACAGGAGATTCCGTTTGATTATCATGTATATGCTAAAGGTACACATGGTCTTGGACTTGGCACACGAGAGACTGCGACTAAGAATATGGGACATTATGAACCACAGGTGTCATCATGGACGGAATGCTTTAAACAGTGGATGGGGGTAATGTATGAATAAAAACTTATACGGTCTGATGAACTGGCCGGAGATAGAGGGGATTGTATATGCAGAGTGTGACAAGCCAAAGGAGTTGCTTGGGGCACATGTTACCGGTAAGGGACTGCTTATACAGATAATGCGTCCTGATGCAGTGGCAGTTAAGCTGCATATAGATGGCAGAAAAACTGCTGTTAATATGGAAAAGGTTGATGAATCCGGATTCTTTGCAGCACTTGTTTCATCTAAGAAAAAGCTTTCATACACTTATTCAGTGGAGAAGGTTAATGGAGAGGTCACAGAATATACGGACCCATATACATTTGCAAATGTTACGAAACCGGAAGATTACAAAGCATTTCTTGCAGGAGAAGAGAAAAATGCAGCACATATATTCGGCGCTCATGAAAGAACTGTCAATGGCGTGAAGGGAGTGCTTTTTAATGTATGGGCACCTAAGGCACTCAGCGTAAGTGTCGTAGGAGAGTTTAACAAATACGACGGCAGAGTCCACTTAATGGAAAGAATTGAGGATACAGGAGTATTTGAACTGTTTATTCCGGGACTGGCAGCCGGATGCGGATATATGTATGAAATTAAGAGACAGGGTAAGGGAACTACAAGAAAGTTAGACCCTGTATCAAGACAGATATCATCAGTTCCAATTACTGCATCAGTGGTAAGTGATGAGAACATGCCTGATTCATATGCATGGAACGACGGGCTATGGATGATAAAGAGAAAGAAAGAAGCAGGAAAGAAGAAGCCTGTAACAGTATATGAGGTGTCACTTACTGACTGGCTGAAAGAAAAAAGTGCAGATGAGCTTGTGGATTTTGTAAAGCAGGAGGGATATACACATGTATGTTTCCTTCCGGTTGCAGAGTATCTTAATGAGGAGATGAATGGATATTCGACATTGGGATATTTTACGGTAACACACCGAATAGGCGGCAGTGATGCATTTAAAAAGCTGGTTGATGACTGCCATAACGCTGGAATTGGCGTAATAATTGACTGGAATGGTGCTTACTTTGGTACAGAAGTTAAGGGATTGTATGATTTTGACGGGGCAGATGCTTACGGATATCTTAAGCCATCACTAGAGAAGCATCCTGAGTGGGATGTTGTCACATTTGACTATAAGAAAGGTGCTGTAAGAAGTTTTCTTTTATCAAGCGTATTAATGTGGCTTAATGATTACCATATTGACGGTATCAGAATTGACGGTGTTGCTTCAATGCTTTACCTCGATTACGGTAAGCAGCCGGGTACATGGACACCTAACATGTATGGCGGCAATGAGAATCTTGACGCAATCGAATTTCTTAAGACTATGAACAAATATATTGCTAAACGTGGCGATGGCTGTTTTACAATAGCAGAAGAATCAAGCGGCTGGTTTGGAGTTACTGCGGCAGATAATGATGACCCTCTTATGTTTACTTATAAGCAGAATAACTGCTGGACTAAGGATTTTCTTGAATTCATGGGAACTGACCCGCTGTTCAGAAAAGGTGAGTATGACAAGCTGACATATGGAATGCTCTATAATTACGGAGAGGATTTCATGCTCTCGCTCAATCATGATGATTTCAGGGAGAAAGCATTTGTGGATATGGTGTCAGGCAGTGATGAGAAGGCACATTTGTCAGATATCAAGGCTGCACTTGGATTCATGTATGCACATCCGGGAAGCAAGATGTTTGCAGCAGGACAGGATGCAGGACTTGAGAAATTCATGTCGGAGCTTAATAAGTTCTATGCAAAAAATGCGGCTCTATATGAGCTTGACAATGATCCTGATGGATTTATGTGGCTTGAGAATTCTAATCCGGAAGAGACTGTTATTGCAATGCAGAGAGCTGACAGCAAGGGTAATAAGCTTGTGATTGCTGTGAATTTTACTCCTGTTAGGAGGGAAAATTACAGACTTCACGTTGATGTGCGTGGAAAGTATAAGGAAGTATTTAACAGTGAGTGGAAGAAGTTCGGCGGAGACGAGAAGGTTAATGGACAGATTATCAAATCAGATAATGATGGTGATGATATGGAATATATTGATATTACACTTCCTGGACTTTCATTCGTTATATATAACAGTGAACCGTATACACAGCTTGAACTCGAGGAGATTGCTGTATTAAAGAGGGCTGCAATTGCAAAGAAGGAAGCTATGAGAAAGGCAGCAGAGGCAGAAATGCTTGAACTTGCTGCAGCAGAGGAAGCAAAGCGGGCGGTTGAAGCAAGAAAACAGGCAGAGAAAGCCTGCATGGAAGCACTTCAGGCTAAGGAAGAAGCTGTAAGAAAAGCAGAAGAAGCAGCGCGTGCAAGTGAAGAGATTGATATAGAGACTAAGAAGAAGTTAGAACAGCTTAAAAAGAAGATGAAATAATACAAAGGGGGATCAGCTATGGGATTCATAGGACTTGTGGCAGATGCAGCCACAACAATCCAGCAGGAAACAGATGAAATAACCAGATTCTTTTCTATTGCCCATGTCAAGCAGCTTCTCAATGATTTAGGAAACTGGTCGGTTTCACTTATTGGTAAAATTGTTATTGCTGTCTTAATATGGTTTATTGGCAAGAAGATAATCAGAGTGCTTGATAAGCTTGTAAAGAAGATGCTGGACAGAAGCACGCTGGATAAAGGTGTTGTTAATTTTGTGGTATCAGTGCTTAAGTTTGTAATGTATGCAATACTTATCATGATAGTTGTGGATAAGCTGGGATTTCAGACGACATCACTGCTCACACTTTTTGGTTCTGCAGCACTTGCGATTGGTATGTCCCTGCAGGGAAGCCTTTCGAACTTTGCAGGAGGAATTCTTATTCTTATATTCAAGCCTTTTAAGGTTGGTGATTATATTATAGTCGGAACTAATGAAGGAACTGTAAAGTCTATAGAGATTCTTTACACAAGGCTTGTTACTATTGATAATAAAGTAGTAATGCTCCCGAACGGTTCACTTTCTAATTCAAGCATTGTTAACGTAGGCGCAGAGAATACAAGAAGAATTGATATCCAGATAGGAATTGGCTATTCATCAGATATTCCTAAAGCCAAGAAGCTTCTTGAACAGGTTATTAATAGTGAGAAGGGGATACTTAAGGATAAGGATATTCTGGTTGTTGTCAAGAGCCTTGATGAAAGCTGTGTAACACTTGAGACAAGAGCCTGGGTTAATACAGCAGACTACTGGAATGTAAGATTTAACCTGCTTGAAAGATATAAGAATATATTTGATGAGAATGGAATTGAGATTCCGTTCAACCAGCTTGATGTACATATGAAGTAGTTTTTTTAAGGATGCCGCGAAAGTGGCATCCTTTTTTGACTGGCCAGGGGTTGTATATATGCTGGGCTGCTGTATAGACGTTACGCTACTGTATAGGCTGGTTGTTGCATATATGTTGGGGGATTATGCCTGAATGTGGCATCTGCTGGCGGGGATAAAAGCATATTTAACTGCAATAGCTGCTTGAAAATATGCCAAAACCTACTAGATATAATGAGAAACGGGATTTAGTAGGTTTATTTTTAGAACTTGTAACATGAGAAATTGTGAAAGACCCACTAAATCATTTATTAGGCGTGATTTAGTGGGCTTTTTTGATGTTATGAGAAAGAAAAACAGGTGATTAGGTACACCTAACAAGCATTGAAGACCTACTAAATTATACATTTAGAAGCTGTTAGTAGGTTTTAGAAGATATAGGGATGTTATCGGATGCTTTTGGAAACCTACTATTCTGCAACAAAGTAATGTTTGTGTAGGTTTTTAAGTTGAAATGTGGATAATCATTCGTAGTAATGTGGGGGTTATGTTAATTACCAGACACTTCAGGTTCACAAAACTACATTTGATAAAAATATTACGACCAGAAGGGAAGATGTGAGACTTGAGCATGGAAGCTATGGAAAGAAGCTTTTGCCGGATGGTAAGTATTTAATGGAAGTTAAGATAAGCGGCGCTGTTCCGTTGTGGTTTACTAAGATAATATCAGGACTTAATGTTTACCCGGTATCGTTTTCTAAGTATGGTACTGAATATAAGCAGTATGTCCTTACGAATTACACAAGTTTAATGGATAAAGGAGAAAATATATGTTTGAATCAATCTTTACATCAACATCAGAGAATACAATCAGCATTAGCCAGTCAATGTTAGGAATATTAGTAGCAGTTGTTATTGGTTTAGTGATTGCTTTTGTGTATACACTTGTATCAAAGAAGGATGGATATAATAAAAGCTTTATAATAGGTCTTGCTCTTTTACCAGCAATAGTGGCAGCAGTTATTCTTCTTGTATTTGTAGTGCTATCGGTAACAGGATTTGGAACAAGAGATGAACGTAGAAAACAGTTAAGAATCACAATTCCAGAGAATCTTAACTATATGGCAGTATTTGATGATATATTTGATAAGTATCTTAGTGAAAATGTACTTAAAAAAGTAAAGACAACTAATATGGGTACAATGTTTGAGCTTACCTATGAGTGCAGGATGAAAGACGAGAGCGAGCAGAAGCAGTTCATAGATGAGTTAAGAGTAAGGAATGGCAATCTCAATATTACAATGGGAACGATGCCGGATTCATATGGCGGAAATCTTAATTAAAATATATGTCAAAATATTATCGTATGATTATAACAGGGCTGTCCGGGCAAATACATGTCGTCCGGACAGCTTTTTTACATTATTTTTACAATGTTTTTTGGATTAAATACTTGTATAATTCATTTATTTATTATATTATAAACAATATACGAAAGGGCGTGGTAGATATGGTAGATAACAACACTCAATTTTTTAAGACTCAACCAGAGAAGACAATTTCAGTAGAAGGCATACTTGAGCAGGTATATCTTGCTCTTAAAGAGAAGGGGTACAATCCGGTTAACCAGATAGTTGGATATATTATGTCTGGTGACCCAACATATATTACAAGTCATAATAATGCAAGAAGTCTTATTATGAAGGCTGAGAGAGATGAACTTGTAGAAGAAGTTGTAAGATACTTTATAGAAGGTAAAGGCTTATAATATGAGAATTATAGGCTTAGATGTCGGAACGAAGACTGTGGGAGTTGCCTTAAGTGATCCGCTTGGGATAACTGCACAGCCTTTCGAAACGATAACAAGAAAAGAGAATAATAAGTTACGAAGAACTTATGCCAGGATAGAACAGATTATATCCGAATATGATGTAACTGAAATCGTGGTTGGCTATCCTAAGAACATGGATGATACTATTGGGGAACGGGCTAAGGCCTGTGAAGAATTTGCAGCAGCACTGGAAAGACGAACAGGATTACCTGTTACGCTGTGGGATGAAAGACTTACTACAGTTGAAGCAGACGAAGTCCTTGAAGAATGCGGGATGAGGCGAGAAAACCGCAAGACAGTTATTGATCAGCTTGCGGCTGTTTTTATTTTGCGTGGATATATGGAATCTAAACAGAAGTAATATTTGGAGGATTTGTTTTTCATGGAAAAGCTTGAATTTATTGACGAGAACGGTGAGAAGACACAATTTTATGTGATTGAAGAAACTAGAATTAACGGAATTAATTACCTGCTTGTATCAGAGTCAGATAATGAGGACGAGGAAGCAGAAGCTTATATTCTTAAGGATACATCTGATGCGGCAAGTGAAGAAGCTGTTTATGAGTTTGTAGAGGAAGACAGTGAACTTGAAGTGGTAGGCAAGGTGTTTTCTGAATTAATGGATGATGATGTTGAACTTAAATAAGGTGTGAGCCTTATTCATATTTTATATTTTATTTTTATTATGAGGTGTTTATGAAAAAAGCAGAGAATGCGTCTGTCAGGATTATACCATTGGGTGGTCTTGAGCAGATAGGAATGAACATTACTGCCATTGAGTATGATGACAGTATTGTTGTTGTGGATTGTGGTTTATCTTTCCCAGAGGAAGATATGCTTGGTATTGATTTAGTTATACCGGATGTTACTTATCTTAAGGAGAATCTTAATAAGGTTAAAGGATTCGTTATTACTCATGGACATGAGGATCATATTGGTGCAATTCCATATGTTTTAAAGGATGTCAATGTTCCTATATACGCTACTAAGCTTACTATGGGACTTATAGAGTCAAAGCTTAAGGAACATAATATGTTAAAGTCAGTTAAGAGAAAGGTTGTTAAGTATGGACAATCTGTAACTCTTGGCGATTTCAGGGTTGAGTTCATAAGAACTAACCATAGTATTGCAGATGCCGCAGCACTTGCTATATACTCACCGGCAGGAATTATTGTCCACACAGGAGATTTTAAGGTTGATTATACACCTGTATATGGTGATCCTATTGATCTTCAAAGACTTGGTGAACTTGGAAAGAAGGGTGTACTTGCACTTATGTGCGACAGTACGAATGCTTTAAGACCTGGTTTTACTATGTCAGAGAGAACTGTTGGAGCTACATTTGAAAAGATATTCAATGACAATAAGAACAGCAGAATAATCATAGCTACATTTGCATCTAATGTAGACAGAGTACAGCAGATTATTAATTCAGCGGTTAAATATGGCAGAAAAGTCTGTGTTGAAGGCCGAAGTATGGTTAATATTATTGAGGTTGCAGAAGACCTTGATTATCTTAAGATTCCGGACGGAACTCTTATTGAAACGGATGAGATGAAGAATTATACACCTGAGCAGATTGTTCTTATTACAACAGGTAGTCAGGGTGAATCAATGGCGGCTCTTTCAAGAATGGCAGCTAACCTTCATAGAAAGGTATCTATCCAGCCTGGCGACTGCGTAGTATTTTCATCAACTCCTATACCTGGTAATGAGAAGTCAGTAGCCAAGGTTATTAATGAGCTTGGTATGAAGGGTGCTAAGGTTATATTCCAGGATACACATGTATCAGGACATGCATGTCAGGAAGAGATTAAGCTTATATATTCTCTTGTAAAGCCTAAGTATTCTATTCCTGTTCACGGTGAGTACAGACACCTTGTTGCACAGAGAGATGTTGTTATGTCACTTGGATATGACAAGGATCATGTTATTATTGCCAAATCAGGAGATGTGTTAGAACTTAATGATGAGCATGCACAGGTTGTAGATCATGTCCAGACAGGAGCTATTTTTGTTGATGGACTTGGCGTAGGTGATGTAGGAAATATTGTATTAAGAGACAGACAGAACCTTGCAGAGAATGGTATTATCATTGTTGTTCTTACACTTGAAAAATATACCGGACAGCTTATAGCAGGCCCGGATATTGTTACAAGAGGTTTTGTGTATGTAAGAGAGGCTGAAGAGCTTCTTGATGAGGCAAGAGCAATTGTATCTGATTCAGTTGAAAAGTGTCTTGATAAGAATATTACTGACTGGAGTAAGATTAAGAATATTATTAAAGATGACTTGAGCGAGTATCTCTGGAAGAAGATTAAGAGAAATCCTGTGATACTTCCAATCATTATGGAGGCACAGATATAATATATGTTGCCGGATATTACTGCAGACAGTTGGAGAGGTGTTTTTCATGCGTAGAATTGATGAACTTAAGAAAGAGATTATACATGAAATTCTTAACAGTGAAGAATATAGGGAATACAGAAGACTTCAGTCTGAAATAGACAGGACGCCTGACTTGAAGAGACAGGTGGATGAATTCCGTATGAGGAATTTTGAATTACAGAATTCAGAAAATGTTCCAGACATGTTTGCAGCAATGGAGAATCTTAATAAGGAATATGCCGACATGAGGAATCAGGACATTGTAAACAGATATCTTATGACAGAGATTACATTTTGCAGATTTATGAGAGATATATATAAGGATATTGCCGAGGCAGTAGACATGGACCTTGATTTTTTAGGGTGAATCATATATAGTGTAGCTTATTAAAGAAGAGGAGAATCAGGTTTTATGAGCAATAAATCAATCAGGATGCTGGTATCGGTATCGCTGAATGTTTTAATAATTGTTTTAGGAATATATCTCGTGTTTTTTATGGGAAGCAAGGCGTATTCATTTGGTGAGAAGATATTTAATGAACAGGCAGTTGATTCAGATGATAATGCCCGTACAGTTGAGGTTACTATAACAACAGACATACAGGCTAAGAAGCTTGCTGGCATGCTTTATGATAAAGGACTTGTACATGATAAAACGATAGCATATTTTCAGATTCAGTTCTCAGATTATAAGGATAAGTTTATAGGTGGAACTTATGAGCTTAACACGGGAATGACACCTACTGAGATTATGCAAGTGCTGGCACAGTCAGACAGTGAGGAAGAATAACTTAATTGTAAGGGGAATATATGATAGTCAATGAAAGAGTAGTTGCCTATATTAATTCTCTTGATTGTGGTAATTCTGATATATGTAATACAATTGAAAAAGAAGCGATTGCGGATGAAGTCCCAATCATTAGAAAAGAGATGGGTAATTTGCTGAAGGTGCTGTTACAGCTTGTACAGCCTGAAAGGATTCTGGAAGTTGGAACAGCAGTAGGTTACTCATCTATTCTTATGAGTGAGAATATGCCGGAAAAATGCACAATTACTACAATAGAGAATTATGATAAGAGAATACCTGTGGCAAGAAATAATTTTAAAAGGGCAGGAAAAGAGAATGTTATAACACTTATAGAGGGAGATGCGCTGGAAGTGTTGAAGACTCTGGAAGGTCCATATGATTTCATATTCATGGATGCTGCCAAGGGACAGTATATTAATTATCTTCCTGATATTAAGAGAGTCCTTAGAAAAGGCGGACTTCTTATATCGGATAATATTCTGCAGGAGGGAGAAATAGTGGAATCCCGCTATGCAGTTACGAGAAGAAACAGAACAATTCATACAAGGATAAGGGAATATGTGTATGAGCTTACTCATACAAAGGATTTTGTGACATCTATTGTTCCTATCGGCGATGGAATTACACTCAGTGTGAAACAGTAAAGGAGAATAATATGGCAGGACATATGTATAATGGCAGAGAAACAGAACTTCTTATACCAGCAAGCAGTCTTGAAGTTTTAAAGATAGCAGTAATATTCGGTGCAGATGCCGTATATATCGGTGGTGAAGCATTTGGATTAAGAGCTAAGGCTAAGAATTTTTCAATAGAAGATATGAAAGAGGGCGTTAAGTTTGCCCATGAAAGAAATGTCAAGGTATATGTTACAGCTAATATTCTGGCACATAACTATGATCTTGAGGGTGCAAGAGCTTACTTTGAGGAACTGAAGGAAGTAGGACCTGACGCACTCATTATATCGGATCCGGGAATGTTTACAATAGCAAAGGAAGTACTTCCGGATATTGATATACATATAAGCACACAGGCTAATAATACTAACTATATGACATATAATTTCTGGTGGAATCAGGGTGCTAAGAGAGTGGTTTCAGCAAGAGAATTATCTCTTGAGGAGATTAAGGAGATAAGAGAGCATATTCCTGATGAGATGGAGATTGAGACATTCATGCATGGAGCGATGTGTATATCTTATTCAGGCAGATGCCTGTTATCAAGCTTCCTTGCAGGAAGAGACGCTAACAGGGGAGCATGTACACATCCATGCCGCTGGAAATATGCTGTTGTTGAGGAGAACAGACCGGGACAGTACATGCCTGTATATGAGAATGAGAGAGGAACATATATATTTAACTCTAAGGATTTATGCATGATAGAGCATATTCCAGAGATGGTAAGTTCAGGCATTGACTCATTTAAGATTGAAGGACGTATGAAGACAGCTCTGTATGTTGCAACTGTTGCGAGAACATACAGACTTGCTATTGATGATTTTATAGAAGATCCTGAAAAGTACAAGGCTAGAATCCCATTCTATAAGAGTGAGATAAGCAAATGTACTTACAGACAGTATACAACAGGTTTCTTCTTTGGAAAGCCAGACGAGAACACACAGATATATGACAGTAACACATATATCAGGGAATACACATATCTTGGTATCGTAGGAGATGTTAACGAGCAGGGACTTTACCATATTGAGCAGCGAAACAAGTTCTCAGTTGGCGAGACAATTGAAGTAATGAAGCCGGACGGACAGAATATAGAAGTTACAGTTAAACGTATTGTTGATGAGAATGGTAAGGATATGGAGAGCTGTCCACATCCTAAGCAGAATCTCTATATTGATTTAGGAATCCAGCTTGATAAGTATGATATCTTAAGACGCCAGGAAGAAGAAACAGAAGTAAACAGTTAAATTAAAGAGACAGTTGGATAGGCAATTAAAGGCACCTTTACACATATGATATATAAAAATGTGTAGGGGTGCCTTTTTGAAAACGTTTGAAAAACCATTATCGGCACAGGAAGAGAAAGAATTGCTGATAAAATTACGCGAAGGCGATAGTGTGGCCAGAAATGCTCTTATAGAAAAGAACATGCGTCTTGTTGCACATATAGTCAAAAAATATACCTCTACTGAACGTGATTATATTAATGAAGACCTTATTTCAGTGGGAACAATAGGACTTATTAAGGCTGTTGATTCATTTGACATAGAAAGAAATGTGAGATTCTCAACATATGCTGCCAAATGTATAGACAACGAGATTCTTATGCTTTTCCGTCAGGATAAAAAGAAGGAACGGGAAGTGTCTCTTAATGAGCCTATAGGAAAGGACAAAGAGGGAAATGAGATAAGCCTTAAGGATATTATAGGAGAAGATTCGGAGAAGAAACAGCCGGATGCTGTGGAAGATTATATGTTTTATGAGCAGATTAAGTGTATATATGGTAATATAGAAAAGGTACTTGCACCAAGAGAGATAGAGATATTAAAATACAGGTATGGACTTTTTGGTGCAAAAGAATGTACACAGAATGAACTTGCTGACAGGCTTGGAATAAGCAGAAGCTATGTGAGCAGAATAGAGAAAAAGGCACTTGGCAAATTAAGAGAAGTGCTTATTGAGCGGAAACTTATATGATAATATAGTCAGGAGGACATGTAATGAAGATTACAGATGCAAAAGTAATAGCGGGCAGATTATCTAAGGTAAGGGATATCATGAAATCAGAAGGCGTTGATATATATGTAGTAGTAACAGGTGATTACCATATATCAGAGTATGCAGGAGATTATTTTAAGGAAAGAGAATTCATTACCGGATTCACAGGCTCTGCCGGAACGGCTGTTATAACACAGGATGATGCAAGGCTTTTCACTGACGGAAGATATTTCGTGCAGGCTGAAAAGCAGATTGAAGGGACAGGCTTTTCACTGATGAGGGTCGGCGCTCCGGGTGTTATGAATGTGGCACAGTACTGTGAGAGTATAGTAAAAGATGGAATGAGCATGGGATTTGATGGAAGAACCATGCCGGCTGAAGAAGGAATTGAGCTGTCTGATATATGTAAAAAAGCAGGAGCGGGCTGTTTGTATGATTTTGATGCGATTGAGAATATATATGAGGACAGGGCAGCGTTTCCACACAGCAAAGCATTTTATCTTGATGAAGAGTACTCAGGAGAAAGCATAATAAGCAAGCTTTCAAGAATAAGAAAGTACATGGATAATAAAAATGCTGATATACATATTATGGCAACGCTTGACGACATATGCTGGACATTCAATATAAGGGGATGCGATGTTGAGTGCAACCCTGTTATTATGGCGTATTCAGTGATAACTAAGGATGAAGCATACATATATACTGATAAGGACAGGTTTGATGATAAGACACTGGCAAAATTCGGGGAAGCATGTGTAGAGGTGCTGCCATATGACAGCATATATGAAGACATTGCCAGAATGAATGGAAAAGTGCTTATTGATAAGAGACGTGTGAATATGCGTATATATCAGCTTATACAGTCTGGAAGAGATGTGGAAGCAGTACTGTCTGACAATCCAGCAATGCTTTTTAAGGCAATAAAGAATGAGACAGAGATAAGGAATCTATACAGCATACATGTTGACGATGGCGTGGCTGTAACAAAATTCATATTCTGGCTTAAGAAAAATGTTGCATCAGGTAATATAACAGAGGCGGATGCAGCGGCATATCTTGATAATTTAAGAAGCAATATAAAAGATTACATAGAACTAAGCTTTGACACAATCAGTGCATATAATGAAAATGCTGCAATGATGCATTACCATGCAGATGAAACCAATGCGGCTGTCTTAAAGCCGGAAGGCATGCTGCTTGTGGATTCTGGCGGACAGTATATGCGTGGAACAACTGATATAACAAGAACAATAGCACTTGGACCTGTGACTGATGAGATGAAGATGTATTACACACTTACACTTAAAGGCATGTTAAGCCTGGCAAATGCAAAGTTTCTGAAAGGCTGTAACGGTTTCAGTCTTGATATTCTTGCCAGAGCACCACTGTGGAATGTCGGAATGGACTACCGCTGCGGAACAGGCCATGGCATAGGATACCTTTTAAATGTGCATGAGAGTCCTAACGGATTCCGATGGAAGCACAATCCAGGCAAGAATGACCTTGCCGTTATTGAAGAAGGCATGGTTACATCTGATGAGCCGGGGGTATATATTGAGGGCAGGTTCGGCATAAGAATTGAAAATGAGATTGTATGTCAGAAAGATTTCGACAATGAATATGGCACATTTTTAAAGTTTGACATGCTTACAGTTGTTCCGATAGATTTAGAACTTGTTGATGTAAATTATCTTGATGCTGTGGATATTGAGCGGTTCAATAAGTATCAGGAAAGAGTATATAAGACACTTGAGTCGTATTTTGATGGAGAAGAAAAGGATATGTTAAGAGAGGCGACAAGACCAGTAGGAGTATGATATGGAGTTAAAAGAATTTTCACATAAGGGTGAAGCAATTGAAAAGGAGATTAAGAAGGAGTTCCAGTTTATGGGACGGACAATTAAGAAACGCCGCGTAGGACTGATTATTGCAGCGGCTGGAGTGATAGCGGTAATTGCTGTTGCACTTTTTATCCATTCACAGCAGTTTGATGTGTGGGATTATATAACTATAAGTTATGAAGGTGCTAACGGATATGCAAAACCGGTGTTTACTCTTAATAAGGATAAGCTGTATAAGGAGCTTATGGGTAAAAGTACCGATTCAGATAAATCATACAATGTTAAAATGCTGATTGCTTCTATAGAAACAAGTACAGATGAAGAAGATATTGCCAATGGTGATACTTATAAAGTAAGGCTTGAGGTTGATAAAAAATATGAGGATGCGGTAGGAGTCAGCATGGGAGGCGGCAATAAGAAGATAAAAGCATCAGGAATATCAAAAGGAACATCTGTGGAATTGTTTGATAAGATTGATGTTACATTTACCGGTGTAAGTCCGCAGGCTGGCATTGTTATCACTAATAACTGGGAAGATGAGTATCTGTCAGGACTTACATTTACTCCTGATAAAAAAGACAATATAAGTCTTGGGGATTCAGTGAAGATAACATGCAATACTTCTTATGAAGATATTGCAAGACACGGATTTCTTGTACATAATATAGAAACTTCTTATAATGCAGACAAGCTTCCGGAATATGTTGATGATGTATCGCTGATTGATAAAAAAGTTATAGAACAGGTTAGCAAAGAAGTTCTTGAGACAATTAATAAAGAAACGGCAGATAACACATTTCATATGTTATATAAAGCAACAAAGGATACTGCCTATCTGTATCACGTTAATGAGGAAACATGCAGTGATGCAAAGATTACTGGAATATATTATTTACAGAAAAAAGTGAATGCTGGAGAGACTAATAATTACATATATATAACTGCTTCAGCGACAATATCTGACTCGGAAGACAGCAAAACGGTTTATTTTGCATTTTCATATAGCAATGCTTATATAAATGCAGATGGAACATTTGATATGAACCATGATAATGAAGAAAAGAGGTATGTCTGCAGTACAGATTACGATTCACTTTACAGTGAATGTATTGGCAGTAAAAGTGACAACTATACTATAAAAGAGGTTAAATAGCTGTTTGTATATTGTATGTTGATGTGATATAATCTTACTATAAATGCGCAATAGCAGGAGTGGAGACTGCCTGCGGAAAGAGGTTGAAGGTGAATTACAGAAAAAAAGTTAGATTGGGTGATGTTCTTGTTAAAAAGGGAATTATAGATGAGAACCAGTTACAGACTGCACTTTCAAGACAGAGAGAGCAGGGGAAGATGCTCGGTGAGATGGTTATAGCATTGGGATATGCTACCCAGAAAGATATTAATGAGGCACTTTGCGACAGTCTGGGGATTGATTTTGTTGATATGCGAGAGACGGAGATAAGTGATGATGTTCTGTCTATGTTAGATGAGAATATTATGAGAAAGTACACTCTCGTACCATTAGGTGATGCACCTGATAATCCTGGAGCAATCAGGGTTGCCATGGCTGATCCTACTAATATTCTTGCCATGGATGACATTAATATTGTAACTGGTAAACAGGTTGTTCCGGTTCTTGCTAATGCAACTGATATTAATGCATTTTTAGATAAGGCGTTTGGACAGAAACAGGCACAGAGTATTGTGGATCTGTATAAGAAAGAGCAGGGCGAGACTGTAAGAGAAGAAACTAAAGAAGACAAGGCGAGAAGAGAAGAGATTGAGAATGCGCCTATTGTTCAGCTTATCAATAGTGTAATTGAGCAGGCTGTAAGACAGAGAGCTTCTGATATACATATTGAGCCGATGGAAAGAGATATCCGTGTAAGATACAGAATAGATGGTAATCTTCGTGAAATTATCCAGTACGATAATACACTTCTTGGTGCTATTACAACCCGTATCAAGATTATGTCAGGAATGGATATTTCTGAGAAGAGAAAACCACAGGATGGACGTATTACCATTAACGTAGATGGAAGAGAGTACGATATCCGAGTATCTAATCTTCCTACAGTATATGGCGAGAAATGCGTTATGAGAATTGCGTCCAAGGAAGGATTTAACATCGATAAATCAAAACTTGGACTTACACCTGCTGATCTTAAGGTATTTGATGATATATTAAAGAATCCACATGGAATTATTCTTGTAACAGGACCTACAGGATCTGGTAAATCTACAACTCTTTATACTGCATTAAGTGAACTTAATACAGAAGATGTTAATATTATTACTGTTGAAGACCCAGTTGAGGCTAATATTGATGGTATTAATCAGGTTCAGGTTAATAATAAAGCAAATCTTACATTTGCAACTGCATTAAGATCAATCTTACGACAGGATCCGGATATCATTATGATTGGTGAGATCCGAGATGGTGAGACTGCTGAGATTGCGGTTAGAGCATCTATTACAGGCCATCTTGTTGTAAGTACACTGCATACTAATAGTACGGCAAGTTCTGTTGCCCGTCTTGAAGATATGGGAATTGAGTCATACCTCATAGCCGATTCACTTGTTGGTATTATCGCACAGCGTCTTGTAAGAAAGCTGTGTGACTGTAAGATGCCAAAAGAGGCAAGTGCAGCTGAGAAGGAGATGCTTGGAGTTAATCCTGACGAGCCATTTACAATATATGAACCATGCGGATGTAAGTTATGTAATGGAACAGGATACTATGGACGACTTGGTATATATGAGATTATGAAGATAACACCGTCTATAAAGAGACTTATATCAAGGCATGCAGAAGCAGAAGAGATTAAAAAACAGGCTATAAGTGAGGGTATGAATACGCTTAAGATGGCTGCGGTTAATGCGGTTAAAGATGGTGTCACAACTATAGCTGAGATGGTTAAAGCAACTTATGAAGCTGAAGAAGATGATTCAAGACCTAAGGCAGCAGATACATCAGCTTCTTCTGGAATATCAGTTTCTTCCGGAGTAGAAGAAATTGAACTTGAGCAGATTGACTAAGAATCTGCCAGATATACAATTATAGATATATGGGGGCTTAATAATGTTTACTGTAGAGCAATTACTTTCGATAGCTAAAGAAAAGAAGGCAAGTGATGTGCATGTCACTGTAGGACTTCCACCAAGAGTCAGAATTAATGGTGAACTTGTGGATCTTGATTATCCTAAGCTTTCACCAGATGACTGTGAAAAGCTTATTCTTGATATTATGGATGACAGGCAGCAGGCAATGTTTAAAGACAGAGGAGAACTTGATTTTTCATTCTCTGTTCCTAATATTGGACGATACAGAGTTAATGTATTCAGACAGAGAGGGTCTGTGGCATGTGCCATGCGTATTGTAGGAACAGAGATTCCTAAGCCGGAAAGCCTTGGCGTTCCAAAGTCTGTTGTTGACTTGTATGCCAAGAAAAGAGGACTGGTTCTGGTAACAGGTCCAACAGGTTCTGGTAAATCTACAACACTTGCTTCTCTTATAGACAGAATTAATGATGAACGTAATGCTCATGTAATAACACTTGAAGACCCGATTGAGTATCTTCATTCGCATAGAAAAGCAATGATTAATCAGAGAGAAATCGGTCTTGATACGCATTCATATGCTGATGCACTCCGTGCAGCACTGCGAGAAGATCCTGATGTAATTCTTGTAGGAGAGATGAGAGATCTGGAAACTATATCTACTGCTATAACAGCAGCAGAAACAGGTCACCTCGTGTTCTCTACACTTCATACAATTGGAGCGGCGGCAACAATTGACCGTATTATTGATGTGTTTCCACCGCACCAGCAGCAGCAGATAAGAATTCAGCTTGCTGTTGTTCTTGAAGCAGTTATTTCACAGCAGCTGATACCAACAGCAGACAGAAGTGGAAGAGTTGCTGCATTTGAAGTTATGCATGGAACGATTCCAATTAAGAATCTTATCCGTGAAGCCAAGACATATCAGATATCCAGTGTTTTACAGACAGCAAGAAAAGAGGGCATGATATCAATGGACGATGCACTTCTTGATCTGTATAATAAGGGAGTGATTGATTCTGATAATGCAATTGGATATGCACAGGATGTCAATTATGTTACTAAGAGAGTTAATCAGTTTTATTAATGGTGGAATATGCAGATAGGTGAGAGAATATATAAGTATCTTGAAGAAAAAGGAATGTCGCAGGCAGAGTTTGTCAGCAGAACAGGAATTTCTCAGAGTACAGTAAGTGATTGGAAGATAAAGAAGAATAATCCGTCAGCAGATAAGATAATGGTAATATGCAAGGCACTTGATATTTCTCCGTATGAACTGCTGACTGGCACAGAAGATATGGATAATTCAAGAAAGTATATGGATTATGCATATGTTGATAAAGATTCTAAGGAATACACATTGATAGAAACTTATCAGGAGCTTAGTGATGACGCAAGACTAAAGCTGGAAAGATATATGGAGGCTTTAAGAAAGTCTGGGGAATAGTGATTGAAGAGATGACAATGCTGGTGATGTGCTGGCATTGTTTTTTCTTTATTGGGGACTGTTAATCATGCCATTATTATTATTGGGATTTCCTATAAGAACAATAAATAATCAATCTATATAGGCAAATTTCAGGCAGAATTACATGAAAGTGCCGGAAATTACCTATCAGGCAGGCACGAGGAAGCTTATCTATAGGCAGATTGGGAGAAAAAGTGAAGGCTGAATAAGGATTCTGCCCGGATATATCCTATAAGTCAAGCAATAATGCGACTACCTATAGGTATCAGGTAATATAATGTATAATATACCGCAATTACGGTATTGACAAATATATATATTAATTGTATATTAAAAATGATTTATGGTTAAAGATTCATGGCAGACTGCTTGCATGTGAATGAAAGAGAAAGATATAACACAAAAGGTACTGGAAGATAATAATGATATATTTGCGGATATTGTTAATGTACTGTTATTTGATGGGGAGTCGGAGGTTGAAGAGAATGAACTTGTTAATACGACAGTTCATTCACAATATAAGGCTGAAGATGGAAAAGTTCATGAACAGGAACGCGATATTGCTAAGTATTGGAAAAGAGGAGGTACAGACATAGTCCTGTATGGCATAGAGAATCAGACAAAGGTTGAGAAAAGAATGCCAGCAAGGATATCGGGATATGAAGGTGCTTCATACAGAGGACAATATGATAAGAAAACAATAGTGCCTGTAATAACGATGGTGCTGTATTATGGTACAGACAGAAAATGGACAGCACCAAAGAATCTTAAGTCTCTGATTAAAGTTCCGGATAATCTGGATAAGTATGTTAATGACACTAAAGCTAATGTATTTGAGATAGCGTGGCTGACAGATGAACAGATAGCAAAGTTTACAAGTGATTATAAGATAGTTGCTAATTTCTTTGTGAACAAGAGAAAGAACAAAGATTACATACCAGATGATAAGACAACAATTAAGCATGTGGATGAGATACTAAAGTTCTTATCAGTTATGACAGGGGATAACAGATATCAAGAGATATTGTCAGATAAGGAAGGAGTGAGCAATATGTGTGATGTAGCGCAGAGGCTTGAAGACAGGGGAATTGAGAAAGGAATGAAAGCGGGGATTGAGAAAGGAATTAAAGAGGGAATAAAACAGGGCCTTCAGAAAGGAAGAGAAGAGGGCAATCAGATGATATATTCACTGGTAGAAGATGAGAGCATAAGTATGGAAAGGGGCGCGCAAAAGCTTGGGATAAGTGTAGAAAAGCTGCGAGCTAATATGATTAATGCAGGATATAAGTGTCCGGATATGGAGTGATAGCTGATAATATAATATATAAAGATAAAGCAATGTTAGGAAGAGCGGATACTGGCATTGCTTTTCTTTTTTTGGCAAAGCCAGCTTCTGTTCATGGACTTGTTTCTACGTGTTCCTATAAGAACAAAAAATAGTCAGGCTATATAGGTAAAATACAGGCAGAAATACATGAGAATGTAGGAAATCACCTATCAGGCAGGCACGAGGAAGCTTATCTATAGGTAGATTGGGAGAAAAAGTGAAGGCTGAATAATGGTTCTGCCCGGATATGTCCTATAAGTCAAGCAATAATGCGACTACCTATAGGTATCAGGTAATATAATGTGTAATATACCGCAATTGCGGTATTGACAAAAATATATATTAATTGTATATTAAAAATGATTTATGGTTAAAGATTCATGGCGGACTGCTTGCATGTGAATGAAAGAGAAAGATATAACACAAAAGGTACTGGAAGATAATAATGATATATTTGCGGATATTGTTAATGTACTGTTATTTGATGGGGAGTCGGAGGTTGAAGAGAATGAACTTGTTAATACGACAGTTCATTCACAATATAAGGCTGAAGATGGAAAAGTTCATGAACAGGAACGCGATATTGCTAAGTATTGGAAAAGAGGAGGTACAGACATAGTCCTGTATGGCATAGAGAATCAGACAAAGGTTGAGAAAAGAATGCCAGCAAGGATATCGGGATATGAAGGTGCTTCATACAGAGGACAATATGATAAGAAAACAATAGTGCCTGTAATAACGATGGTGCTGTATTATGGTACAGACAGAAAATGGACAGCACCAAAGAATCTTAAGTCTCTGATTAAAGTTCCGGATAATCTGGATAAGTATGTTAATGACACTAAAGCTAATGTATTTGAGATAGCGTGGCTGACAGATGAACAGATAGCAAAGTTTACAAGTGATTATAAGATAGTTGCTAATTTCTTTGTGAACAAGAGAAAGAACAAAGATTACATACCAGATGATAAGACAACAATTAAGCATGTGGATGAGATACTAAAGTTCTTATCAGTTATGACAGGGGATAACAGATATCAAGAGATATTGTCAGATAAGGAAGGAGTGAGCAATATGTGTGATGTAGCGCAGAGGCTTGAAGACAGGGGAATTGAGAAAGGAATAAAAGAGGGACTTAGTCTTGGCGGTAACCAGATGATATACTCACTGGTCGAAGATAAGAGCATAAGTATGGAAAAGGGTGCACAAAAGCTTGGAATAAGTGTAGAAAAGCTGCGAGCTAATATGATTAATGCAGGATATAAGTGTCCGGATATGGAATGATAGCTGATAAGAAAGACAGAATAACAATATAATATATAAAGATAAAGCAATGTCAGGAAGAGCGGATACTAGACTGGCATTGCTTTTCTTTTTTGGAGAAGTATGTTTCTGTTCAGGGACATACTTCTGCGTGTTCCTATAAGAACAATAAATAATTAATCTATATAGGCAAATTTCAGGCAGAATTACATGAAAGTGTAGGAATATACCTATCAGGCAGGCCCGAGGAAGCTTATCTATAGGCAGATTGGGAGGAAAAGTGAGGGTTGAATAAGGATTCTGCCCAGATATGTCCTATAAGTCAAGCAATAATGCGACTACCTATAGGTATCATGAACAATGAATCAATAAAGCGTTTAATTATTTCTTGAAATAGCTAGGAAAATAGTTATATTATAGTAAAGTATAAAGCTAAAAGGGGAGAGAAGTAAAATGCTTACAAAATTAAAAAAGTGCAAAACACTTAAAGAAATATATGAGATGCTGGGGGAAAATTTTTTTGAAAAGACAGCAATGTACATAGTGATGGGATGGTGTTTATTGCCGATACTATCAATCTTCTTTCATATAAGATGGGTGGGGATGGCTGAGCAGACATTTATGTATAGATTAAATATATTGTCAAGCTATCAGACGGCAGTTTTGCTTATGGGTGTGCTGACAGTGGAATTTCTGACAGCATACTTTATAGGCATGATACTGACACGGAGTAATAATTGGAAAAATGAGCTGTTTGAGTTTATTAAAAGAGAACCATGGAATGTATTTTTTTTAATGTTGTTTGTATGGATTATCATATGTACAATGCATTCGAATGATAAATATACTTCAATATTTGGAACAGAGTACAGATATGAAGGCCTTGTGACATATTGCTGCTATGCGGCGGTTTATATGTGCACGCATATAGTTAAAGAAGCAAAATATAGAAAATACATATTTAATACATACGCGGTAACAGCGGTTATACTTGGGATATGTCTACTGCTTCAAGATAATCATCTACTATATATGCAAAAAATATTTGTTTATGATAGAGCAACTGTATTCAGCCAGTTTAATCATTTTGGGTATTATCTTAACATGTCAATTCTGGTTATGACAGGGTTATTCTTAACGTCAGATATTAAGAAAAATGAAATTATGTATGCAGCAGGAATAGCGTTCCAGCTATTTTGCCTTTTGGTGAACAATACATTTGGTGCGTATCTTGGCTCTATGTTTGGTGTTATAGCTGTATGCATAATGTATGTTGTAAGAACTAACAATAGATTGCCGAGTAGCATTTTCCCAGATGTCCGAATCCGAGCGTTCTGCAAATGCGGAAGCGCTGGTAGGCAAAAATGCGATGTCCGGCTTCCTTGCCGTGATGAATGCTGCACCAAGCGATATTGAAAAGCTGAACAGTGCCATCACCAACTGTGACGGTACCGCAGAAAAGATGGCTACAACCATGCAGGATAACCTGGAAGGTCAGCTTACCATCTTAAAATCTCAGCTTGAGGAGCTTGCCATTTCTTTTGGTGAGTTGCTCATGCCTGCGATCCGCACGATTGTCGGTTGGATTCAGAAGTTCGTGGATTGGCTGAACAGTATGGGCGAAGGCACAAAGAAGGTCGTAATGACCGTGGCGTTGCTTGCAGCGGCATTGGGACCTGTGCTAATAGTGATTGGTAAGGTGGTCAGTGCCATCGGTACGATTATGACCATCGTACCGAAGATTGCTGGAGCCATCAATGTGGTAAAGGGAGCCTTTGCTGCACTGAATGTGACCATGTTGGCGAATCCCATCACCCTCATCATTGCAGCGATTGCCGCCCTGGTTGCGGCTTTTATTTATCTCTGGAATAACTGTGAGGGATTCCGACAGTTCTGGATCAATTTGTGGGAGGGCATTAAACAGGCGGTCACCACGGCTTGGAATGCCATCACCTCGTTCCTGTCTACGGCATGGGAGTCCATCCTTGGTATTGCCCAGACGGTATGGGGTGCGATCTCTGGATTTTTCACTACTCTGTGGGAAGGCATCACAGGTGTGTTCACGGCAGCGTGGACGAGTATCAGCGGTGTGATGACCACTATCTGGAATGCAATCACTTCTGTATGGCAGAGCATCTATGATACGATTTCTCCGCTACTGGAGGCGTTTCGGTATTTGTTCGAGACCATATTTGAGGCCATCCGTATTCTGATCGAGCGGGCTTTCACGGCTGTGTCCCAGAAGATACAGGAAATCTGGAATGCCATCGTTGCTTTCCTTACCCCTGTGCTGGAGGGCATCAAGAATGTATTCCAGACCATCTGGACGGCAATTCAGTCCGTGGTTACCACGGTTCTGACAGCTATCCAGGGTGTAGTCACGACTGTGTGGAATGCCATTAAAAATGCGGTCACCACAGTGATGAACGCCATCAAGGGCGTAGTGTCCTCGGCTTGGAACAGCATTAAATCCATGATTTCCTCTGTGATGAATACGATAAAGTCTGTCATCACGAGCATCTGGAACAATGTAAAATCCGCCATCGGCAGCATCATCGGTCAGATCTACACGGTCATTCATTCCGGCTTTGAGAAAGCGGTCGGCTATGTGAAGGGGCTTGCATCCCAGGCGTTCAACTGGGGCAAAGACCTGGTTATGGGCATCGTCAACGGCATCAAGTCCTGCATCAGCGCAGTTACCGATGCCGTGACAGGAGTAGCAAATAAGATTCGTTCCGTTCTGCACTTCTCGGTCCCGGACGAAGGACCTTTGACGGATTATGAGAGCTGGATGCCGGACTTTATGACTGGTCTGGCGAAAGGCATCGAAAAGAGCCGTAGTCTGGTGCAGAACGCTGTGTCTGGAGTAGCTGCTGATATGGTCATCAATCCCCAGGTATCTGCAGTGCAGATGGCTGGCGGCGGCAGCACCAATGGCGGTGTGTCTGATGGAGCTGTGTCCAGTCTGCTTTCTGGTATCCGTGAGATGCTGGACGGCATGGGTAGCCAGAACCCAGGCATGATTTCTATTCCAGTCTATCTGGGAAATACCCTGCTGGACGAAGTCATCGTGGATGCACAGAAACGGATGAGCCTTCGTTCCGGCGGCAGATAAGGAGGTGTGCGCCGATGGCATTTATTCAATATCTTGTTTTTGATGGGGAGAACCTTCCTTTACCGACATCATACGATGTAGCGATGGACGATGTGGAAGCAGATTCCTCCGGCGAAACAGAAGCTGGGACTACCCAGCGGGATGTGGTGCGTTCCGGCGTTCACACCATATCCGTTGATTTTTCTGTGACACCGCACTGGTTGAAGAAGTTGACGGTGTATAAGCAGAAAGCGAAGATCAGCGTCCGATTCTTTGATACGGAAACGCTGGAACAGAAAGAAGCCGAGATGTATATCACGGGATATAAGGCAAAGCTGGAAAAGGACACCTCCTACAAAGGTTTGTGGAAGGTGTCCTTTACGCTGAATGAGTTCTAAGAAAGGGGTGTTTTGATGTATCCAGTCAGCGATAAATTCATGGAAGCGGTGCAGAAAAACACCCGTACATTTTACTGGACGGGCAGCATCACGACAAAGACAAATCAGACCTATGAGTTTGGAAATGATGACATTGTGAAAGGCTCCGGTTACATCAATCGGCAGTGCTGTGGAAACACAGAAATTGAACTTGGAACGGTGTATGCAGCCGAAATGGGAATCAGTCTTTATTTGGACATTGACCGCTATACTCTGGAGGAAGCAGAAATCAGACTGTCGTTCCATCTGGTATATGAAGATGAAACAGAGGAAGAAGTACCGATGGGTGTGTTTTATGTTGCTGAAGCAAACCGATGCATCAAGACTTTGGAATTAAAAGCCTACGATGGAATGTTAAATTTGGATAAGAATTTCAGTAAGGGGCTGTCCAGTGCGTATCCTTACGAGTTCCTTTCTCTTTTATCAAAAGCCTGCCATATAGAACTTGCCCAGACAAAAGAGGAGATTGAAGCTATGCCAAACGGCACTGAGCTTCTTGGCATCTACCAGGATAATGACATAGAATCTTGGCGCGATTTTCTTTATTATTTAGCACAGACACTTGGGTGCTTTGCGATTATTGATCGTTTCGGCAGACTAAATCTTTCTGCCTATGGAAATACAGCAGTCATGGCGGTTGATATCCGGCACCGCTTCAGTAGCAGTTTTTCAGATTTTGTTACGAGATATACGGCGGTTAGTTCCACGAATAAAAGGACAGAAAAAGCAGAGTACTATGCGAAATCTCCAGATGATGGGCTGACGATGAATCTTGGTGTTAATCCGCTTTTACAGTTTGGGCTGGAGGAAACAAGAAAACGTATCATCAATGCAATACTTGATGTTATCACATCAGTGGAATACGTGCCGTTTGATTCAGATACGATTGGAAATCCTGCGCTTGATCTTGGTGATGTGCTTCGATTTACGGGTGGTCATGCAGATGAAACCAAACAATCTGCAATTACATCCATTTACACAAAAATCAATGGAAAACAGACTGTGAAATGTGTTGGAAAGAATCCAAGACTGGCAGCAGCCAAGAGCAAAAATGATAAGAACATCACAGGTCTTATTAATTCTATTGGAGAGACAAAGCTGAGTATATACACTTTCGCTAATGCATTGGCATTGGATGTAGGTGCGGAAAAGCTATCGATTATCAATATGGAATTTGCATCCGGCGATGAGACTAATGCAGAATTCCATGCTCAAGCAATTCTCCAAGTGGAGAGTAATCCAGATACAAGAACGCTTACAGCAGAAACAACTATCGATCTTGGAACAACGACTGATGACAATGGAACAACGGTTGAAAATAAGAAAGTGATTTCGTTTCCGCTATCCTGGGAGGAGGATGGAAAAACAGAACTCTCTGTGTTTTATGTGCTGGATGGGCATGAGGTGGAAGAATTCCATCCGAAAGAGTCGTGGCTAAGCGGCAAGCATTTGCTGACCCTGTATTATCCAATTATGGGGCTTACGGCGAATCAGCTTCATACCTTTGAGGTGTTGATTTCCATGAAAAATGGAGCTGGTCATATCGAAGCACAGAATATTATGGCAACTATTACGGGTCAAGGACTTGGTGTGCAGGAACGTTGGGATGGAAAAATCACGGTAGAAGAGACAATGAAGAAGCTCCTTCTTTCCTCAATGCCAACGTACACGTTGCAGGATGTTGTTATGGTACATTTCCTGTCACCGAAAAAGACAGGATTAAATGACCATGTGGCATCGATCTCTTTAATCGGAATGCCAATGCGCTCTATGAAGGACACGCTTCGACTCTTTGCACCAATCGTTCGTGATGTTGTCGAAACGGATGATAAAAAGAAGATGAATTACAAGAAAGAATATGTTCTTGCCGAGGATGTGTTTAGGCTTCGTAAGGACTATGCCCTCTCTGGGAATAGCAGTATCCGCCTTGACCGTGGCCGGATGCTGAAGCTTGTGATTCCGACCGAAAACTTCGATAGCCTGACAGCGCTTACAATTCAACCATTTGAAACGCTTCCATTTATTAATATGGAGGTACTGTACCCAGGCAATCTTTCATTCAGCGAATTAACAGAACAGGTCGGAGATGTGGTAAAACTGAAAATGTCTTTCAGTAGACAAGTTTCTGGGCAGGATCAGAAAATTAATCGTGGGCGGCTTGCAGCATTTTCTATGGGGCTTGGAGATATGGCAGAAATAGAAGAACTGGAGGTAAGCAATGTTTGATTATGGAAGAATTGAAGATCTCTTGAAAAGCACGGAACACATGGAGATTCTTCGTAATAATTCACTGCAAGATGATGGGACGGATACGGTGGAAGGGGCTGCCTGGTTTCAGTATAAAGGGAAAGTGGCATCCACTCTTTATGTCAGTGGCAACTCATGGATTGGCTTTGGGGAGAATGTAGAGCAGCTTAAAATTGTCCGCCGAGATACGGATCTTATGACACTTCGAAGAGAGGAAGGCACAATCTGGGGGACATATCGCTTCCTCCGAATTCGTTGGGAAGGCTATTCTGTACATGGTAAGCGGAATGATGAAACTAAAATGGTCTGGGATGCTATTCTCTTTGATACTGGGGAAATCTGTGTCTACTTCGATACAATTCCAACTAACAGTAGTTATCTGGCAGATTCTTGCCTTGTAACTGGCAATAGCACGATACCCTTTACCGCCCTTACAGGAAAGGTTATTTCTTTTAGACCAAAGGATGAAAATGGGAACGGCTTTGAATATATGGATCATGCACCTGTTTTTCTTGATCCGTACAATCGAAGGTATCTTATTTCAGATGTAGATGGCGCACTTTATACCGTAGGAGATGGTGCACTTGTTAAGTTGGTGGAAACAAAACTTACGGCTGAGTTATTTGAAACGCAAGGTACGCAGGATATCCCAAATGGAAAACTGCTCATCACGCTACATGATCCGACCATACTTTATTGGCATGATTCTGAGAATCTCTTCCCAGATTTGAAAGTAAATTACACAGGGATACCAATCCCACAAGTGCTTTACTCTGAGAATATTGATATGTCAGATTCCACGATCCTCGGAATTGAGAAAGTGACAGCAGACTGTTCCGATGAGGTATTGTTTGCGGTTTCTTTTGATAATGGAGAATCTTGGTGGAGTTGTACCAATGCGGTGTGGGCAAAGCTGTCCGAGGAAAAATCTGGAATGTCAAAGGTTGCGCTGGAGGCTATCAGCGTGGATTCATGGGCGGAGAAAGCTACCACAGGACAATTGAAATATCGGTTTATCATCAGCGGTGCGGATGGTTATTTAAAATCTGTCACAACCGACTATCTGAATGCGGAGGAATAATAATGCTAAAAGGAAAAAGCGTAATAGAACTTACAGATGTTCATACTGGAAGAGTGGAACATTACGAAGATACCAACTTGGTGACTGAAGCGGTAATGGATGTTCTAAACTGCAATATTAGAGGAATGCTGTATAACAGTACTGGATTTAATAATTCTAGTGGAGATAATTGGATGTTGCCGATAAAGAAAAACATTATGGGTGGTATCCTTTTATATCAGAATGCGATAGAAGAGCAGGCGGATAATATCTATGCACCAATGAATAATCCGCTAATCGGCTATGCATCGGATGATGCAAACAATACCGAGGATATTCGAAGGGGAAGCCGAAACCTCACAGAGAGCAAAGTGGTTGATGGTGGATACCGCTTTGTATGGGATTTTGCGACATCCCAGGCAAACGGAACCATTTCAGCAATCTGCTTATCCAATACACTAGCCGGAAAAGGGACACAATATGATGGGAATTACATGGTTCGTATCGGAACCTGGTCGACAAATGTAAACAATATTTATGAGCCATATTGTTTGCGAGACAATAAGCGCATTTATATTGGTGAAGGATATAGATTGGAGATGACAACCCACAATAACTCTACACAAGCAACGCTTAGAAAAATTCAGGATGATTATCTTCATGCAACATTGCTCGACCGACCATTGACGCGCATGGCCTGTGAAGCTAGTGAGGAAACATCAATCGAATTGAATCATTATCCGAGATATTGTCATTACAGTGGCGGGAGCAAGGATGGAACGGACGAACCTTATAGTAACAATTCCGACATTTGGAATTATCTGTATCATGGAACAGATGGAAAGTGGTATGGATTAGTCAGATGTGAAAACCTTAAGTACAGTTACACCAGTAGTGGTAGAGAATATTACGACCATGTAAATTATGAGTGGTACATGGATTGTATTGATGGCGATAAATGCACCACGCAGAAGATTGTAGCTCCCAGTGGTATCAGAGAATTTTATAGTTTTGGAATGAGTGGTAAATGGTTGATGTGTTATACAGAAACAAAAGTCTACCGTATTGATACAACTAATGTGGCAAATATCGAACTGGTGCCGAATATCACATATAATTCTTCAAGTATCTGGACTTATATTGTGGATGATGACATTGTGATTAATGGCTGGTATTTCCTGGACGGTGAGCCAAAACTTTATCTCCAAGGCACCCCTGATGCAAGTCGTATTGAGTGGGGGAGAAACCAGATGAGCAGGTATAAGACGTATGCAGTTAGAGAGTGGATGTATCGGTATTCATCAGATTACGACCTATATCGTGAACTTTATTTGTTCACTCCGTATCTTGCCACGATCAATAACCTCGGTTCTCCAGTGATCAAGACTGCAGATAAGACCATGAAAATCACATATACCATTACAGAGGAATGACTCTGTGTAATCTTAGAATTAAGCATCTCTTCGGAGGTGCTTTTTTAATACCAATTTTTAAGGAGGATAAACACCATGAAAGAATTCTGGAACACGATTCAGCTTATTTTCACTGCCATTGGAGGATGGCTCGGCTACTTCCTTGGCGGCTGCGATGGTCTGCTTTATGCCCTCATTGCCTTTGTAGTCATCGACTACATCACGGGTGTGATGTGTGCCATCAACGACAAGACTCTCTCCAGTGAAGTGGGGTTCCGGGGCATCTGCCGTAAGGTACTGATTTTCCTGCTGGTCGGGATTGCAAATATCCTTGATGTGCAGGTCATCGGGACTGGAAGTGTCCTGCGAACTGCAGTCATTTTCTTCTACATCTCCAATGAGGGCGTGAGCCTTCTGGAGAATGCGGCACACCTTGGTCTGCCTGTGCCTGAAAAGATCAAGACCGTTTTAGAGCAGCTCCATGACCGCTCGGAAAGTGAGGATGAATAATATGGCTTACACGAACAGTTCCCTGGTATCTTATACCAAACTCAGCCCGAACCATTCTGGGCAGAGAACCCATTCCATCGACCGCATCACGCCACATTGCGTGGTGGGTCAGCTCTCCTGCGAGAGCATCTGCGGTTGCTTCACCAGTCCGTCCAGGCAGGCAAGCTGTAACTACGGCATCGGCAAGGACGGTCGGGTTTCCCTCTGCGTGGAAGAGAAGAACCGTAGCTGGTGTTCTTCAAGTGCCGCCAATGACCAGAGAGCCATCACCATCGAGTGCGCCAGCGATATGTCTGAGCCGTATGCGATGAATACTGCAGTGTACGAATCCCTGGTTAAGCTCTGCACCGATGTCTGCAAGCGGAATGGTAAGAAGAAACTGCTCTGGCTTGGGGACAAGAATACTACCCTGAACTACAAGCCGAAAGCCGATGAGATGGTGCTGACGGTCCACCGCTGGTTTGCAAATAAAAGCTGTCCAGGCAACTGGCTCTATGCAAGGCTTGGTGATCTGGCAGCGAGGGTCACTGCAAATCTCGGCGACAGTCAGCAGTCCACCCCATCTGTTCCAGCAACCAGCAAAGTGCCGTATAAGGTTCGGGTCAAGATTCCCGACCTCAATATCCGCAAGGGTCCTGGTACGAACTATGCCAAGTGGTATAAGTTCACTGGGGCTGGGGTGTTCACAATCGTTGAAGAAACGACCGACCTTGGTGCTACCAAGTGGGGCCTTCTGAAGTCCTATGCGGACAAGCGTAATGGCTGGATTTCCCTCGATTATGCTACCAAGCTGTAAGGTTTTGCCCGGTGGCATGTGCTGCCGGGCTTTCTTTTTTACACACAAAAATTCACCGAAAAATAGCACGGCTATTGATTGACTAATCGGCGGCGTAGAGTGATATATAGACTACCACAAAAGGAAGGAGGAACAGAGCATGAGAATCAAGGTAATCAAGCCCACAAAGGCAGTATACCAGCAGAAGAAAAAGGTCTGCGCCTATGTGCGAGTATCCACTGACAGTCTTCAACAGGAAGACTCCCTGGAAAACCAGACCACCTATTTCAAAGGCTTTATTACCGCCAATCCAGAATGGGAGTTCGTTGGCATCTACTCTGACCAGGGCATTTCTGGCTATAAGGAAAACCGCCCCGGATTTCAGAAGATGATAGAGGATGCCAGGGCTGGCAATATAGATTTAATCGTAGTAAAAAGCATATCCAGATTCGCAAGAAATACCGAAACCGTGCTCAAGTTCACCAGAGAACTGAAAAGCATAGGTGTCGGTATTTTTTTTGAACTTCAGAACATCAACACGCTGTCCGGCGCAGGTGAGTTGATGTTGACCATCCTTGCAGCATTTGCCCAGGCAGAGAGTGAAGGCGCATCCGCTAATGCGAAGATGACCTATAAGCGAAAATTTGAAAGTGGAATTCCTGCCCACGGTTTGGAAAGCACCTTCGGATACAAAGCCAATGCCCAGGGTGACATCGTAGTTGATGAGGAAAAAGCCGCAGTTGTGCGGCAGATGTTCGACTTGGCGGAGCAAGGCATCTGGCCCAGCAAGATTAAGCAATACCTCAATAAAAATGGTGTTCCAGGGTGTGCTGGTGGGGATTGGGATGACACGGCGGTGTTCCGTGTTCTCCACAATGTTTCCTATAAGGGTGATTTGATTTTGCAAAAGACCTATAGGGACAGCCGCCGCAAGCAACGCAAGAATGAAGGACAGGTTGACCAGTGGTACATTGCAGAGAACCACCAACCCATTGTACCGCCTAAACAGTGGGACAAGGTGCAGGAAATTTTGCGGAAACGGAGCGAACATCTGCAAACGCCAGCCCCTCCAAAGTCGGACAAGCCACGGAGTAGCCAAAATACCTACCCACTTTCCAATCTGATATACTGTCCCATTTGCGGTGAGAAGTTGATTCATAAATGGGGCAAGGGCAAAAACGAATACTGGGCTTGCAAAACAAACCTCAAGGTCGGCAAGGATGCCTGCAAGGGAATCTGGCTACCTGCAGAAGTGGCAAATGACTGGGGTGAGATTTCAGAGCCGATTGTAGCGGTTCAATATGAAGATGAATATGGGATGCGGCGGTTTACCGCTTACCCCAAAGATGAATATGACGCATTCAAAAGAGAGGACTGATTTATATGGCAAGAGAAATCGTACACATTCCTGCACGGCGTGGCCTGAGCAATCGAGCTACTGTGACAGACCGAAAAATCCGGGTGGCGGCTTATTGCCGAGTTTCCACCGACCATGAAGAGCAGATCAATAGCTTTGAAAACCAGGTGACCTACTACACCGAATACATCAATCGGAATCCGAATTACGAACTGGCTGACATTTATGCTGATGAAGGCATCTCCGGCACCAACACCAGACGCAGAGATGATTTCAACCGCATGATTGCAGACTGCGAAGCCGGAAAAATCGACTTGATCATCACAAAATCCATTAGCCGTTTTGCTCGTAACACTCAGGACTGCCTGAACTACTCCAGAAAGCTGAAAGACCTGGGCATCGGCATCCAGTTTGAAAAGGAAGGCATCAACACGATGGACAGTTCTGGCGAGTTGCTTTTCACCATTCTTTCTTCCTTGGCACAGGACGAGAGCCGTTCCATCTCGGAAAACTGCCAGTGGGGTATCAGATCCCTTTTCAAACAGGGGGTTTTGCATCTGAACACGAACCGTTTTCTGGGCTACGACAAGGACGAGAAAGGCAATCTGGTCATCAATGAGGAACAGGCGGTGATTGTGCGCCGGATTTATACGGAGTTCATGAACGGCATCAATCCAGATGTTATCAGCCGCCGCCTTCGGGATGAAGGAGTTCCGGGGTGCATGGGCGAAGCAAAGTGGCAGGCCAGCACGATTTTCGGAATCTTGCGGAATGAGAAATACATGGGCGATGCCATTCTGCAGAAGACTTTCACTTCCGATTACCTTACGAAAAAGACTGTGAAGAACGAAGGTCAACTGGAACAGTACCATGTCAAGGGTGACCATGAAGCCATCATCGACCCAGAGTATTGGAATGCGGTTCAGCTTGAACTGGAAAGACGACAGAATTATATGACAGCCCACAGCCTGCGGACGATGGGGCGTTACACAGATGAGCAGCCCTTTTCCAACCGGGTGTTGTGCGGAGAGTGCGGCAAGGTTTTCTGGCGGCGTACCTGGTACCGCCTGAACAACACTTACAAGGTCTGGCAGTGTGGCAACCGCTATCGAGAAAAAGGTGTGGTCACTTGCCACAGCGAGAACTTGAAAGAATCGGATTTGCATGGTGCTTTCGTTATGGCGTGGAATGGCATTCTGGAGAGCCGGGCAGAGTTCACAGAAACTTGGAAAGCACAGGCTGAAAACGGCAACGCCCTGGAACGTTTCAGAGCAAAGCAGATGCTGGAGCTTACCAAGATGAAACCGATGAAAGAAATCGACCTTTTGCTGGTCGGCAAGGTTCTGGACTATGTAATCGTCCAGCATGGAGGCGAGCTGGAGTTCCATTTTCTTGACGGAACACAGCTTGCGGTCGAAGTGACAGAATAAAGGGTAGCAGCCCACCCCAAAACCGTTGTTCTGGGAGGGCTGCTATTTTAGTGCTTATTCTTCGATGTTTTTCTTAAGGTGTCTCCGGGCATAAGGAATACCCTTTGCCAGATCGAAAATGACCGCCTTGTCCTCCTTGGAGTAAATGCCAGTCATAATGTACTTGGTTTCCGGGTCCCATTCCTTCATAGCACCACGGATTACTTCCATCATCGTCTCGTTCTGGAAAAGGACAGCGGTTTTCTGTTCCTCCTTTGCCTTAGAGAACTTGACCGTGTTGCTCTCATTGCCTTTGCCGACCTGTACGGCGAACTGGTGGGTTTCCGGGTTGAACAGGAAGCGGACATACGCCGGATAGCCCAGCACCTCTACGACAGCTTTGACAAAGCGGATGCGTTTCGGCTCCACGATAACATTCAGCGGAGCCTCTTTCTGTGCTACAGTCTTTTTGATCTCGATTACCTGGAAATTTTCTAACATTTTACATTACCTCTCTTTTGTAGTTTTTCTTGGATTTTTGGTACATCACGTTTTGACCATTGCGGGTTAAGGACAAGATATCCTTTCATTCGCCCACGCCTGATGAACTGGAGAGTCACGGACGTATCCTGGTAGACTTGCATTTTGCGCTTTCTCCGTCGGGTCTTTAAGCATTCCTGCACCTCATCCCATTGCTCTCGTGGTATGATAGCCGGATGGTGGTCACGCATAATGTACTTGCGTTCTTGACCACGGTTCTTTACGGAACGATGGGACAGACAGTCTGGTGTGTAGGTTTTCTGCATAACGACATCGCCGCAGTAGCGTTCATTATGGAGCATACTATAGAGCGTTCCGACACTCCATTTCCCCATTCCTTTGACCGTGGGGATTTCGAGCCGTGTCAATTCATCAGCAATTTCTTTAACGCTCCACCCATCCAAGTAGTTCTCATAGATGAAGCGAACCACGGCGGCTTCGTCTTCCACGACAGTCATATTCCCATCATCGTCTGTGGTATAGCCGAGGAGTGCCCAAGTCGGGCAGAGTGGCAGTCCTTTTTGAAACCGCCGCTTGATTGACCATTTGATAGCTTCGGATTTATTCTCTGACTCACCCTGTGCCACGCTACTTAGCATGGCGATGAAAGCCTCGTTCCTTCGGTCAGTGGTATTCAGATTTTCGTTTTCAAAAAACACTGCCACAGGAGGTTCAAGGCTTCGTAATTGCCGGACATAAGAAATGCAGTCCAAGGTGTTACGAGCAAAGCGGCTGATGGACTTTGTGATAATCAGATCAATTTTTCCATCGTAGCAATCTCGTATCATTTCCTGGAACTGCATTCGTTTGGTGACATTTGTGCCGGAGATACCCTCATCGGCATATATTTTTACTAACTCCCAGTCCGGGTTTCTGGTGATGAGTTCGGTATAGTATTGGACTTGCAATTCATAACTACCAGCCTGGGCATCTTCATCAGTGCTGACTCGGCAGTAGGCTGCAACCCGTATGATTTTTGGTTTGTCCGCCTCCAGTTCGGACACGGCAGGTACAATCTCTACCTCCGCTTCATTATCATAAGCGTTTTTAATACGGTTCTTTGCAGCCTTTCGCTTTTCGGCTTTTGATGACCCTTGCCATTTCGCAGACAACTCTAATTTCCCTTTCAGTTGAAACACCCCCTTCCTATCCTGGTGGGCCGTTACCAGTACCGTACCCTGCATAGCAGAGCCAAAGAAAATTATATCTAATTCGGCATTGCGTATCAACTTGCATATCAATACCGAAGTATTTTGTGCGAAAGTATTTTCGCGCCGATAGCATTATGCTATACTGGAATCGCAACCTTATTTTTTTACCTACATATATCGCAACTCCAAAGTAAAATGGTTCGTCAGTGGCAATCTAATAAGAAACCCCATTTCCAAGTACAATATGGGTAAAGACTTCGGAAGTGAGGTGTAGATTACTTGTCGGCTGAGAACTATATCATTGACAGAATAGAACAGTTGTGTGAACAGAAGCAAATGAGCAGATACCGCCTTGCCCAGAAATCTGGCATCTCGCAATCTTCGATTTCCACACTGCTGAATAGGCAGAGTGTTCCAACCATACAGACATTGGAGAAAATTTGCAAAGGGCTGGATATGACCCTTGCTCAATTTTTCTCGGAGGACGATGAACTGCCAAATTTGACAGAAGAGCAGAAACGCCTTCTCACTACCTGGAATGCTATGAACGAGCAGGAGAAGGCATTGGTAGAAGCATATATGCAAGGAATCGTAAGAAAGTAAGGATGGCTGATGTTGCGGCTGTCCTTATTTCGTTTGGAGGACACCATGAAACGGAAAACCTTTTTCCTTACAATGCTTATGACCTGTCTGCTTTGTGGCTGCGGACAATCCAGTGCATCTGCGGAGTCTGCAATCCAGTCAGAAAAACCAGAATATGAATTATCCGTAGAGTCCAATATTGGTCAAGAGGACTGTTCCATCTGCGGTGTCGGAGGTGGCAGTCTTATGTCGTATTATGGACAAAAAGACTCGATAGGAATTATCCATCTGAACGACCTGTCTATAAGTGATACCGAAGTTAGAGCTTTTGACGATGATGGGAATGAAGTGTTCGGTCAATGTGGCACGAGTACGAGGGTCAATTCTTATGGCGAGGGCTGCGGAAGTGTGATGATTGCTGGAATGCCGAACCGTGGCTACAGCGATGCGAAGATTTACTACAAAGGCAAAGATGAGGTGAACTTCGATAAGCTGAAGGATTCCCTTTGCCAGACTTGCCTGGACAAAGTGGTGGAGTTCTATGTAGATCAGAAGAACAACGGCGATGACAGCAGACTTGGTACCACGGGATATTGCCTGGTTGATTTCTCTACCAGAGAGCTTTATACCTTATCTGACCCTTACCGAGGTTACATGATTCGGGATTACTATGTGCGGTATGACATGGAGGAAGGCCCGACTTCGGAGGATGACTACATCGACCTTTTCACTGTCTACGCCCCGGAACGAGCAGAGCAGTAAGGCTGTTCACAAAAAATACAACGAAATAGAAATAAAAAAAGATTCCAAACAGGTGTTTGGTGGTGTATAATAAATGAGGGTAAGGTTACAATTTGATGACCAAGCCCTCAAACAATTTAATAAGTTCTTTTTTATATAGAAGAAACTCATATTCTTTTTCTGATTTTGTATTCACAAAATAATCCCAGTTTATGTTTGAAAAAAGGTTATGTTACCCCTCTGCTTTGTGATGGGGTAAAACGGGGTAATTGCCCCGTCCCCAGGGTAGAAGATAGTACCCCGTGGGGATAGCTTTTGAAATATGGTCGTATATGACTTTTTCAGATGAAAGCGTTTCGATAATTGTTATTGAACGGCTCGTCTGTCGGGTGTATTATTTCTTGATGAGATGACGGAGTTTAAGCCAGAAATATTAGAAGGCTTAAGGCAGCCTCTTGAAGATAAGGATATAACAATTGTCAGAATGGGCAGGACATATACATATCCGGCAGATTTTATGCTTGTTGGAGCGATGAACGTGGTAGGTCAGAAAGTGATACAACCTACGATAAGGGTTGCATCGTTAATCGGTTTAGAAGGCTTTGATAACAAGGGAAATGGCGTGTCTCTGTTGCGTTTCCAGATAGCCAAAGGCATAAATACCCCTAGACTAATCAGCGAAATGCAACACAGGGCAAATTATTATTATAATTTTTGAAACCCCATTAACGATAGCAAAGTTCTATCGTTATGAGGTTCAATATCGTTAAAACATTTCTATGCAGGAAATCTGCATCAACAGTGCGAAGTTCAGCACATTACCATTGAGAATGAAAGGAAAACAAGTATGGCAGCATTCAAGAAAGAACGGAAGATGAAAGTATATGCACAGTCGGGATATCATTACAAGGATACAGCCACCATCATTTTAAAGGGAGCATGGCTTGAAACATTGGGATTCAAGCCGGGGACACCAATTGTAGTGAAGTGCCATGATGGTAAGCTTGAAATTAAAGCAAATAAAGAATCATAAATAATAGAGCCATCATCCTGTGATGATGGCTCTGCTTTTTAGAGTTTATAATATGCAAATAATGTACTTTCATCAATGTCAATGCCACCAAGATTTTTCAAATCCGTCTGCCTTGCTGTGAGAAATTTGCGTAACATTGTTTTGATATCGTTCTTTAATCCATAGTGTATCTGGGAGTGACAGTTTGGGCATAGACATATTAAATTCTGAGTTATGTCAATATTATTTGAATAAAGTCCTTGCTGTGAAATTGGAATCAAGTGGTGGGGCTCCATGAATGCTTTACCTGTAGAACGTGCGGTAAAAGTTGTTCCACCACAATTTTCACAAGTATATCCAGCTTGCTGTAAGGCACCCTTTCCAATAGCTGGATTTGCAGAATATCGTGGCTTACCAGGCTTTTTGGCTTTGGGTGAAGGCGCAGGTTGAGGAGTGTTTGTGACAATTGGTGTTATGGAACTGCCGGTAGCAGCTACATATAAAGCATCAGCAGCATTGTCTTCATCCTTTGTTTTCTGTAATACAGCTTTGGCTACGGGTTTTGGTTTTACTACAGTATATTTTTTTACAAATTCATATGGAAGAGAAATTGCCAAAACGTCATTTGAGTATTTATCTTTCAAAAATACCAAATAGTCTCCAAGTAAAATTCCCAAGCGAAAATCTAAAAATTCTTTACTGTCAATGTTGTTCTTACCCAAATGAATTTGGGTGTTACCAGAATGAATGCCAAGCCATTTGGTTCCTGTTCCACTAATAACATTAGCAGATCCAGTTATGTATGTACCTTGAGGTGCGGTAGCTATGACGTTAGCAGACAGTTTTGTACTTCTTCTTGCAAGCATTGCTGCAATATTTGCTTCAAAGAACTTGAATGGCTGTGCCGTTTCTAAGGTATTAGTTGTTGTTGCAGAAGCAAATTGAGCATCTGTGAAAAATACTTTTCCACCACCATTACGTCTTGATACTGAAATATGAGTCTGACTACCGCTAGATCCTTTTTTATTATGGGCAACTAAATTATGTTCATTTTGTAGTAAAAAACTATAAAACTCTTCATATCTAGCTGGGAGTAATTCGATGTTAAGTACAGATTTTGGAACACCTAAGCTGGTAAGATATTTATCTAATAAGTTAAAGATAGTGATTTGTGTTTGTTTTGCCATATAATCCCTCCTAAGTTATTGATAAGTAAATTATATAATACTACATAAAAAATGTACATTTCTTTATTTGAAAATCGCATTATCGGCATTAAGAAGAGATTGATATTTACGAGAATATTTGGTAAAATAATTTAGACCCTGATAAAAAACGGATTAAAACAGGTTGAAGGAGATAAACATGGAAAAACAATCAAATTGTGGAAGACCTGCAGGACGAAAGAAAACATCTAAGATTGAGGTGTCCATAGAGCCAGAAGTAAAAGAAGTTTTTATGCAGTTGCTCCATCAAGATGGAAAAACAGCATCTGTTGAGATTGGGCGTTGGATTAGAGAATATATTAAAGAGAACTTGGAGGAAATACAGCAATGAATGTTGTATCATTATTTAGTGGAATAGGCGGTCTTGACCAGGGATTTACTGATGCCGGATATAATGTTATTTGGGCGAATGATTTTGATCAATATGCTGCTCAAACATATAACCTAAACAATCCAGATGGTATTATGCATTTGGGTGATATTAATGAAATACCGATTGAGGAGATTCCACCCCATGATGTGCTTATTGGTGGCTTTCCTTGTCAACCATTTAGTATGATGGGAGAACAGAGAGGGTTTGAGGATACAAGAGGCACACTGTTTTTTAGGATAGCAGAGATAATTAATTATCAAGTTGAACATGACAGGGCTCCTCGTGTAATAGTTCTTGAAAATGTTAGAAGATTGTTAACACATGACAATAAACGCACATTTGCCACAATAAAGCGTTCATTAGAAGGACTTGGATATAAAGTTTTTTATACAGTACTAAATTCGGCGGATTATGGTGTGCCACAGGTTAGAAATCGTTTGTTTATAGTTTGTTTTAGAAATAGTGATGTAGATTTTGAGTATCCAGAAGCACAAGAACTAACAATGGATATGCGTGACATTTTGGAAAGGAAGGTCGATGAAAAGTATTACTTATCAGAGAAAGTGAAACCAACTATCCTTTCAGATGGTACGGGCGGATATGTGGCAAAGTCAGAAATCAATCAATCTCCAGCAAGACCATTATGTGCAACTATGGCAAAAATGCACAGAGCTTGCCAAGATAACTATTATTCGGATGATTATATACTTGGGAATGGAGATACGGAACGCATAAGGAAACTAACACCAAGAGAATGTGCAAGGTTACAAGGATTTGATGATAACTTTCAAATAAATGTGTCTAATGCGCAAGCATATAAGCAATTTGGAAATGCTGTGACCGTGAACGTGTCAAGAGCAGTTGCAACAAAGATTAGAGAAAAATTAGAAGAAATTGGAGAGTGGCATTAAGTGAACAGAAGTGTTGAAATTCAAGAAATTCTTTCCTTTATAGAATCAAGTAATCTTCAGAACTCTGAGGAGATAACAAAAGACTGTCTTCTAAGATTTACTGAAGAAATTGACGAGGAGTTCCTACTTAATAGAGCGAAGGAAGTTATAAGAGCATATGAATCCGATAAAGAATTTAAAGAGGCATTTGATAAACTTTCCGCCACTTGTGATGGAAATACACAGTGTAAGGCTTGCCCAGTAAATAAATATTGTAATAATTATATAGCCAGAATGAGGAATAGTGTTGATGAAACTTCCTTAAAAATGATTGACCTTTTTTGCGGGGCCGGTGGACTTTCTTTAGGCTTTACACAAGAAGGGTTTGTAACCAGTCTTGCAAATGATATACAGGAATGTTGTGTAGATACTTATGCCCATAATCATCCTGAAACACCTAGAGACCATATTATTTTAGGAGATATTAAGCAGGTGGTTGATAATGTTGAAGACTTGCTGAGATATAAAGATGTCGATATTGTTGTTGGGGGGCCACCGTGTCAAGGGTTCAGTGAAGCAAATCGTCAAAGGTTAATTGATGACCCAAGAAATCAGTTATATAAGAATTTTGTACAGATTGTAAGTAAAGTTAAACCGAAATTCTTTGTGATGGAAAATGTAAAAGGAATGCTGAAGGTAAAAAATCAAGTGTTAGAGGACTTTGCTGCTATTGGATACAAAGCCACTGCTCATGTACTAAATGCCAGAGATTACGGGGTTCCACAGAATAGAGAGAGACTTATTTATATCGGAAATCGGTTAGGTATTGATAATGAAGTGATTTTTGATGAAGTTGTTGAATCAAGCAAGGAGATTCCTAATTATACCCTTGGGGATGCAATTTATGGTCTTAGAACATTACAGGCGTCTAGAATTAAAAATTCTACAGACTTGGAAACGGAAGAATCCGGCAGGAAAATAGAGGCAAGAAGAAATTTTGATAACACACCATATATTGAACTGATAAATCAAGGAAGGGAATGTCCTATCGTATGTAACCATAAGGCGAGATACAACAATGATAGGGACATTGAAATTTTTGGAAGAATGTTTCCAGGAGATAAATCGGATGATCCTAAAATAGCAGACATTATGCCGTATAAAAGCAGAAATAATATTTTTAAAGATAAGTATTTTAAGCTTGAGCCGGATAAGGTTTGCAAAACTATTACAGCACATATGAAATTTGACTGTAATATGTATATACATCCAACTCAAGCAAGAGGATTAACTCCACGTGAGGCGGCGAGGGTGCAGTCGTATCCAGATGATTATTTCTTTAGGGGTTCCTATACAAAAACATATATGCAGATAGGAAATTCAGTTCCACCATTGTTAGGAAGGGCAATTGCTAAGGCAATAAAAAAATTTATGTAAAATGGAGGTAGCGTTACATGGAATTTGGTCAAGCTATAGAGAATATACAAAAAATACTGAAAGCTATTGGAACAGAAATTGACATAGACGATTACGATGGATTAATTGTTAAGCGTTTAGAACCATCAAATACGTTGGATTCTGGTAGAACTACTAAACAGTCGCACATAGCAATAACTGGTGCTCAAATGGATATGTTTCCATATGTAAGAGCTGACGGTTATTTTGAGGTTGACTATGAAAATGAAGATGTCGATTTAAAAAAATATTTTGTTGCACAGATTCCAGCTTATCTGCATAAGGAGAATGTAGATTATTTGGGAGAGAATATGCTTATTACTGATAAAGAGCAATTAGTTCATATTTCAATAGTTAGAAGCAGGAGAAATAATGCTGCTGACCAAATTCAAATGTCAATGACTTATATGGATTCACCTAAATTTATTGAGTTTAGGAGAAATGTTCATGCTGGAAGTTATCTTATTATACTGAAAAGAACAAAAGCATTAATATATGATATTTATGCAGTTAAACAGGAAAATATAAAATCTGAAGATGCTGACTTGTCAAAAATGAATAATATATTTTGCAAAGATAAGACAAATACAGTAGTTAAACTTGATGAAATATTAGTTTGTAAAAATGAAGATGTTTGTGGGTGTAGTAAAGATGATATTACTCCGGAATGGTTTAAAGAAAAAGAAAAGGAATTTCCAACTCTCGATGAAGATGCTAATTCATTTGCAACAACTTTTCGGAGTAGATTTTCACCACAAAAACTAATTGAATTGTCAGGAGTAGAGCTGCTAAATACAATTTTTTTAAACAAAAATAATAAATCCAATCTTTGTTATATACTTGAATTTGATTCAGATTGTAGAAGAATATACGGAAGTATTAAATCAGGAACATCATATAAGTATGGATTGCACTATAGTCAAAAAAATAAATCGTGGGCTACTGGAACTGGCCGTAACCCTCAATTTTTAACAGAAGAGGAGGCTATTGAGTTAGGAACACAGATTAGAGATAATTTGATTGCTGGTGCGGAGCTTATTCATGATATAGGTGCATTTAATACGCTAGAAGAATATCAGAAATTATATGATGATTTATGTGATGTTACAGATGGTTATATAAATCGAGTGTGGTTTGTAAAATATTATGCCATACTTTATCCTAATATATTCCCACCTATTTATAGTACCAACGCACAAAATACAGTATTGAACAAGCTGTCTATAAATCCTGGAAATAATGTTATTTATCGAATAGGTCAAATTCGTAACTATGTTGATAAATGTAATATTTCTAATGTCGTGTTTAGCAGAATATTTTGGACATTCTGCAATAATGACGATAATAAAGAGGACGAGATTCAAGAAATAGAGGAGAAAAACAAATTGAAAAATTGTCTTGAAATAGTAAGAGAGCCAAGAACCAATAAGGTGCATCCTCTGAATTTCATTGTGTATGGTGCGCCGGGAACTGGAAAGACATATTCAATGGTAGAATATGCACTTTCTATTATTGATGGGGTTTCCATTGATGATTTTAGAAAATCTAATACTGATAGAAAAACAAATGTAAGTCGATATAAGGAGCTAGTAAAAGTTGGGCAGATTGTATTTACTACATTTCATCAGAATTATGGATATGAAGAATTTATCCAAGGACTACGTCCCGATAAGGATAGTGAAACGATGGCATTTAAGACAGTAGATGGCGTATTTAAGGTTATTGCAGATACCGCACTTAATGATACTGAGAACAAAAATTATGTCATAATTATTGATGAAATCAATCGTGCTAATATATCCAAGGTGTTTGGAGAACTGATTACACTTATCGAAGAGGACAAACGATGGGGTGAATTGAACGAGACAAGTGCAACATTGCAGTCTGGTGATCAGTTTGCAGTACCTAATAATTTATACATCGTTGGTACTATGAATTCAGCAGATAAATCCATTTCGTTAATTGATGCCGCCCTTAGAAGAAGATTCGATTTTATTGAGCAGAAGCCAGATTCAGCACTTGTTCCAGAAGGTGTTTTAAGAAAAATGTTTGATAATATAAACGAAAATCTTGTTAGCGAATTAGATAGTACAGACCTTCTTGTTGGTCATTCATATTTTATGAAAAAGACAGAGAAAGATTTATGTAATATTCTTAACAATAACATCATTCCTCTGCTTTATGAGTATTTTTATGACAATAGGAAAAAAGTGGCAAAACTGCTGAATGATGCAATTGATAAATCTGGAGCGCAAATTGAAATTGTGGATGAAAAGGTCGGAAGGTTAAGAGTAAAGGATAAGGTGGAGTAGTATGGTGCTAGACAGGTATGAGTACAGCAAGATTCCAAATGCTAAACTACCGGGAACCTGGCAATCACAAATGGCTCTTGATGAATTACTTGACTTTTTGCAACAAAACTGGGAACAGAGATCAGTTTTTTATGAAGACGGTGAGATAAACAGCAAGCAGCAGTTTCTGGATTTTCTTGGCTCCGGGGCAATCAGAACAAAAAAGTATATTGGAACAATTGTTTTTAATGGTGAGCAACTTAATATTTATCCGAGAGTGTTCAGCACCGAAAAAGAAGATCATGAAACAGATGACCTTACGCAGAAACACTTGTTAAATAACCTCGTCAAATGGATTGAATACTGTAATAAACTGGAATATCCTTTTATAAATATATCCAGTGAACTCAGTGATGCAGAGGATTTAAAGGAACTTTTTATCACGCTGTATATTGGATATGTGCGAAGCGCAATTGAACGAGGGCTGTACTATCAGTATGTTGATGAGACAGAAGATTGTACAAGTATAAAGGGAAAATTTGACCTAAAGGATTATTTGATATCAAAGATACCAAACGGACAAGCAGATAAATTCAGATGTACATATTCTAATTTTGAGTTTGATAATGCTGTAAACCGAATTATAAAATATACTTGTAAGCAATTGATGAATATTACGTCAAAAAAGAATCAGAAAGCCATACGGACGATTTTAACCAGACTGAATGAGGTTGCTGATGTTCGTTGTACACCTAACGATTGTAATGGCATTCGATTGAGTAAGATGCATAGACATTATGGTATTATCATCAGCATGAGTAAGATGTTTCTACTCAATAAAATGTCAAATTATACAGTTGATACAAATGAATCTTTTTGCTTTCTCTTCCCAACGGATCTTTTGTTTGAAGGGTTTATCGGAGGCTTCCTAAAAGAAGTATTACAGGATGTCGGCGGAAAAGTTCATTTGCAGGAAAGTAAGATGAGTCTTGTAGAAAAAATAATATACAAGGGCGAAACGAGCGGTGCTGCATTTACGATGAGACACGATATACTTGCAGAGTATCATGACAAGATATTTGTACTGGATACAAAGTATAAGGAAATGTCACGTTTTGAAGATAACCCGGATTACAAGGAAACCATCAGCAATGAGGCTAAACAAGGTGATTTATACCAAGTCCTTGAATATGCGAGAAAACGTGATATTCAAGATGTTTATTTGCTTTATCCAATGTACAGGTACGAGGAAAAAGAGGAAGAATTTCCTGTGGCGGTGAGTGAAAGTCCTAGCGGAGATATAAATGTTCATTTTATAAGAATGCCGTTTATATTCGAAGAAGATGAAGATAAAACAAGGCAACAGTTAACTGATGTTATAAAGGCTGTTTTTAATATACAAGAGGAGGTCATATAAGATGAAATTAGATACTGCGATAAGCAAGGTTTATGAAATGAGCCTCTTCGAAGGAGATGGCAACGGTCTGATACAGATCAGATTGGGAGAGGATGTAACTTGCTATAAAATTTCCAAGGACTATTTTGATAAATATAAAGATGATGACGATATAAAAAAGAAAAAAAGTATTTATATTTTGTATGGAAAAGGTAAATTTTATATTGGACAAGCAGGCATAAGAAAAGATGATACTGCTATTACGTCAAGAATCAAGGAGCATCTGAAAGACCCAAGTAAAGATTTTGTTGAAGAAATTGTATTTTTCTGTGATTCTGCTAATCGCTGGAATGGTGGAGAACTGGACTATTTGGAAGCGTCTTTAATAATGGATTTTAAGGAGCAAGGATTCCCATTATATAAAGAGCAGAATAACGAAACAATAGACGGATACTTAGACCCAAGTGTTAAATTCAAGTATGATAAGCATTTAAGAGAAATAAGGATAATGCTTGATATACTTGGTTATGACGCAATTAGGAAAGTTGTCAATGATATGCAATGTACTGATATAGTAACTCCTGTGATTAAGAACAATACATCAACTGAATCGATTGATGTTAGTAGAGAACTACCACACGATGTTTTTGATATCTTAATAAACAAAGGTCGAGGAAAAGCAGAGGTGTGTAGGCGGCAATTGAACGAGTGGGGTATCTGTGTTAACACGGATAAATTTAATTTTGCTAGTTATGCACCAAGAGGGCATTATTGGATGGAACCCGCTAAAGATGTTGTAGATGAGGATTGGACATTTGCATTATTTGATCCTAATGTTAATGAGCTGTCAGTATTTTTTGTTCCAAAGGATACATTTACGTGTGTTCCGGGTAACAGCAATGCACTTAAATTGAGAGCAGATAAGCCACAGGTCATAAAGTTAGAAATAAAAAAAGATCCATTCATTGATAAGCAATCGAGCCATGATTTTAGTAAGTATCTTGTAAAGAGAATACATTACAAAGTTGAACAGGAAAATATGGATTTGTAATGGAGGTGGTATTGTGCATTTTCCAAATGAAAAAATAATCTGTGAAATTCCTATATATTCAATGCCTAAAAAGGAATTTGAGCGTAGGTGGAATAAGTGGAAAGATAATTGGTATGAACGTTCAGAACAAATGGGACATTCAGCAGAAGAAACAGAGGAAGTAGTTAAAAGTATTATGGTTACACAATATCCAAGAAATGTTTGGAAATATAACCAGATAGTTGGTTTTGTCGAAATAGCTATAAATCCGAGAGATATTTCATTTAATGTCCAGAAAACATTAGATAAAAGGATTCAAGCAGTTGGAAAGACAAAACACTATATTCAAGATATGATGACAAATGGTATGCATTTTCCTTTCGACACTATGGGAAATGAAGAGATTGTTACTAAAATTGATACATATCTTGATTCTATTGAGCAAGAACTTACAAAGCCGTTCTGTTTATGCCGAGATACATATAATAATATAAAAAATTACATTGATTTTAAGGGATTAGTGGAACAAAGTAATTAGTTTTGCTGATGGAGGTGCCGTTACATGAAAAAATATAATAATTTCAAGGAATATATGGAAGATGTGTATTATGATGAAATTTTTAACAAGATTAAAGGTTTGGTATATGCACACAAAGATTCCTTTGAAAGTGATACTGTTTATTCTGTTTCATATGCAGAACTGTATGATATTCATGTAAGTGGTGTTACCTTCAAAGAGCAAGATAACGGATTATTGGAAATAAGAGTATCAGTGGATGCGGATATATCTGTGAAGGGAAAGACCCAATATGGATATGACGAAATCGCTGATAATGCTTCATATAATGTATTCTTTCGTGCAAAACTTGAAGATGGACTACAGCAAGTAACCATCACCAATGCAGAAGAATATAATCCGGCAAAGTTCGAAAAAGACAAGAGTTTAAGTCAAGATCTTGTGCCGTACTTATATGAGGATGCGGTGGAGAAAAATGCAGAGGATTTTTTAAAGCGACATTATCCGAAAGCCTTATTGCAGCCGATGCCATTACCAGTATTTGAGGTTGCAAAAAGCATGGGAATGACTGTGTATTATGCGCCATTAGAGGATTCTGTGTTTGGAAGAACATATTTTGGATCAGAGAAAGTTACTGTCTATACAGACAATACGCTTAAATCGAAAGCTGAAATTGTAACTAAGCCAGGAACCATGTTGATTAATCCCAATGTGTATTTTATGCGTAATGTTGGAACAGCCAACAACACCATTATACATGAATGCGTACATTGGGACAGGCACCGTAAGGCATTTGAATTGCAAAGATTATTAACAGGGAATTGTAACCATATTTCTTGTGAAATAGTTGATACATATGAAGGCATACCAGATGATGCACCTGCATTGAAGTGGATGGAATGGCAGGCAAATCAATTAGCTCCAAGAATTCTTATGCCGGCTAAGATGACTGAAAAAATTTATAGCAGTGCATTAAGGGATATTCATACAAGTAAGCCACTTACAAGATTTGCTGAAGTAATGGAAGAAGCAGTAGGGTATACAGCACAATATTTTGGTGTTTCATTTATTGCAGCAAAATTAAGACTTATGGATTTGGGGTATGATGTTGTTCAAGGAACCTATGTATATAATGATGGCAAGTATATGCCACCTTTTTATTTTGCAAAAGGTACACTTGAAAAAAATCAAACATATATTGTTGATGAGAAAAGTGCGATGCTTCAAATATTTATATCAGATGAATTAAGAGCATTATACTTTGAGGGAAAAATAATATATGCGAATTGCATGGTTTGTATTAATTCACCAAAGTATGTAACAAGGAGTGAAACAGGACTACCTATTTTGACAGAGTATGCACTGGAACATGTGCATGAATGTTGTTTTGTATTTAATAGAAAAGTCAATGTAAGTGACACATATAGTGATTCATTTTATAGAAGATGTTTTCTTTGTAGAGATGTTAATTCTAAAACTTATATTGAATCAAAATATGATCCAAATCATAAAGATAATCAAAGCAAGTTGGAAAGAAAAGCTGAAATTGACAAGATAACCGAATCGGTAACAGATATTGTTAGGAGATTAGCCACAGAGGTGCCTGGTGGTTTTTCTGGAACATTAAGTTATCATATGAATCGAAAAAACATTACAAATGAAGAATTATCTGCAAGGACTAATATTAGTACGGTTTCAATCAGTGAATACCGAAATACATTAACTCCTAAGATTTCTTTGGAAAGAGCTGTAGCGTTATGTAATGGGTTAAAATTGGAAAAACACTATAGTCATGATTTGATGAAGAAGGCTGGCTATGATTTAAGTACACCGAATATTACTTATTATATGATTGGATGGGTCATTGATGAACATCCCGATGATACATTACAACAATGGCAAGATAAATTTAATGATGCTAATGTAAAGGTAAAACTTCCAGGATGTGTATAAAAATATTTTGAAAAAATTTTATATTTTCATTAAGTACCACTTAATGTTTTGGTGCTAAAAACAGGGACTTTTGTGTTCACTACGATGGTAGTAGGACATGAAAGTCCTTTTTTTTATGCGCTTTTTAGCGTTAAGCCCCACTTTATGGTGTTATTTCAAATCTCAGATAGAATTAAATTATCAAAAGGAAAAACAGAGCTAATGCAAGAGATTGCATATGTGGTAATCATAAGTGTTCTTCTTATTGATGATATTCAGTTTACGATTATATAGATCCGTACTTATGAAACATTTATGGCTAATATGAGCCATGAAACGAAAATAACCCTTATTCTCTTATTCTCCGTTTGCATTTTCATAAGAAACTGAAAAGTAAAGAGGGAATAAAGAAATATAAGAAATTCAGATTTTGGGTTTTGAGATGGTTTCACAGAAATCTGCGATACCATCTGAACACCCAAGAGTGTTCATAAAAAATAATATTTTAAGCCTATGGCGCGCGACTTGGGCGAGGATATACATAAAATTTTTGAGTTACCTATAAGGGTATTTCAAACATTTTATGGTATCTCGTCTTGTTGTCGTGCCATCAGACAGATTGTCCTCGCCCCTTGCGTTGCAAAGGCGGAAAGAGGCAATCATGGTAAAAAAAGAAAATGTACAGGCACCCGTTAACGTAGCACTTAATTATGCACACCCTTATTTCGTACCTATCGATGATGGGGATGAAGCAACCATCAAGCACTATAAAAATAATGATGTGCCAGTTGCTCATATTGCACTTCCTGGTCGTATGAAACATTATTATGCAGTGTTTGATGCAGATACGCAGGAAGAGGCAGATCTTATGAACAGAACATTCAATACATGGGAGAAGAAGGCTGCTCGTGAGGTGGAATCGAGAGTACTGAATGAAACTTCCTACGACAAGCTGTTGGATGAAGGGTATGATCCGTCAGATGATGCCAGTAATCCTGAAGAGATTATTGCTTATAAGGTTGTGATGGATGCTCTGAATGATGCGTTGGACGAGTTATCTGAAGAAAAACTCCGTGCCTGCAAGATGGTGGCAAATAAAGAGTCACAGCGTAAGGTGGCAGAAGAACTCGGTATTTCAAGACGTACTTTAAGAGACCGCAAGGATGATGCCATGTCGGAACTTAGCAGAAAAATGAATAAATACAGATAAAGAGAAGCACCCTTATGGCAGGCACGAATGTCATAAGGGTTTTCTTTATATAAAAAATAACCATTAGTGTTATTTGTCAAATTTCTGACGGTAACGCTAACGGTTATTTTTTCTGTTAGTCTTTTTTATAAAATGCTGTTTCATACCCATCGGCACGAAGGAGCAGTCCTTCAATCCATGTAGGTGTTCTGCCCATCTGCTCACAGATGGCATTAAGGTCAGCATCCATAGGTGTTTCAATGATCAGTTCATCATGTACATGACCAACGATAAAGCAGTGGGAGAGAGTACGCATGGCATGGCAGAGGATATCACGGCTGATTGCCTGTACGATATTTTCTACAAATTTGGGACCATAGGATTCGATACGTTCCCATTTCTTGTTTGTACCGACACCCTCGTATGTGACAGACTCACCACCGAATTTATTTTCTCCAATCTTAGGTTTGACATAACATAAGCGTCTGCCGGAAGGAAGTGCAATAAATAACATACCACTCTGATAGATAAATCTGATTCCGTGTGTTTCTGTAGCAGTACGCTGCTTGATGGCTGTTTTAACGCAACGGTCAACATCCCACCAGAACTGTACGATGTTGGGATTAGAGGCTCGCCATGAATCAACCAGTGGCTGTAACTCATCTTCGGTAAGTCCCATATCCAACGCTCCCATAGCAGTTAAAGCACCAACAGAGCCGCCATATCCAAGTGCAAGTTCTGCAATCTTGCCTTTCTGGCGGAGATGTCCGTTAACACCGTGCTTTTCAACAGGAACGTGGAACATGGCTGATGCAGAGGCACAGTAGATGTCTCCGTTTTCTTTAAATACCTTCATACGCCAGTTTTCTTTTGCCAGAAAAGCAATAACACGGGCTTCAATCGCAGAGAAGTCAGATACACAGAACTTGTATCCCAGCTTTGGGATAAAAGCAGTACGGATAAGCTGTGAGAGTGCATCTGGCACATCATCGTATAACATATTCATAAGTTCATAATCCCCAGATTTTACGATGTCTCTTGCATCTTCCAAATCGGTCATGTGGTTCTGAGGAAGGTTCTGTAACTGAATAATGCGCCCCGCCCATCTGCCGGATCTGTTTGCACCATAAAACTGGAACATACCTCTGGCACGGCCATCGGCACACACAGAATTCTGCATAGCCCGATACTTTTTTACAGAAGATTTTGCAAGCTGCTGACGGAGTTTCAGAACATCTGCTACATCAGAAGGTACGGTCTTAAGCAGTTCAATGACAGCTTTTTTATCAAGGGAGTCTGTTTCTACACCTTTGGAGATGAGCCAGTCTTTCATCTGTGTTACAGAGTTTGGATTTGCAAGTTCTGTCTTATCCTTTAATGTTCCCATAAGTCTTGCCTTGCTGAAGGCATCAAATTTTATTGCGTTTGTTACAACATCCATATCAAGCAGGATGCCACGGTCATTGATTTCCTGGTCTATATGGTATTCATCCCATACACTGTCCGGCACAGGAAAACGGGAGAGTTTCTGTTGAATGGACATCTCAACCTCAACGTCCCTTTTATTATATTTTTTGAACAGTTCCCATTTGTCTGGAGCATCGGATGGCATATTTCTTGTTCTGCCACCATTGACCTTAGTAGGCTTGCATGGAACACAGAAGTAGCGGATGAGGTCTTTGCCTTCTTTAAGTTTCTGTTCCTCAAGTCCAAGCACAGCACCAACACCTTCAAGTGAAAGTGGAAGTCCCATATATGCAGACCAGATCATGCTGCATCTCCATGAGGACGGGTCGAGGTAATTACCAACGGAATCTTCTGGGATACTGTAACTTTCAAAGTATTCTGGATAGTTTCGGTTAAGCCAGTAGGAGAGAAAGATTCGCTCGAATGATGCATTGAATGCCCATTTTATTACAGAATCATCCGTAAGTGCTTTCAGTATATAGTCTGGGATTTCCTCTCCGTTTGCAACATCTATTACGATGACAGGTTCATCATTGATGGAATATCCGAACAGAAGAATCTCGGCATCTGGGGATTCGGCATATGGATATACTCCATATTTGATAGGTACACTGGAGTAAGTCTCCAAGTCGATAGATAATTTTTTAATCACTTCTGGAATTTGCATAGATTGTCTCCTTTATAAAAAAGGTGGCAGATGAGATATCTACCACCCAGATTGTTATGTTTCTCTGATTGAAAAATCAGTTTTTCTTATGATTTGTCAGACCTGGGCAAAGCCAATGGATGAATTTAATACCCAATCCGATAAGCCATTTCCATGTGGCTGCAAGTGCAAATATACAAAGCATCAGCACAACGGATGCTAGTGTAAATTCGATTGCTGCGTTAATAAATGTGTTTACCATTTCCATTGTCATAGATTGTCACCTGTCCTTTCTTTGTCATCATTGATAATCTGTTCCTTTTTTGCTTTGTGCTTTTCCTTAAGGAGTTTGATGCCGTCTGTGATTATGATCATCAGACCACCAAGCATCCATCCTACATTCATGCCGAAGCACACTGATAGCATCATATGTTCAATATTTGTCATTGTTTTACCTCATTTCATAAAAGTGGCTGGTAGCAGTTCTACCACTGCCAGCCGGGTTAATAGTTACGGATTAAGCAAGGAAATCGTCATCCTCATCGGTTGCAAAATCAGCTTCAGCACTTGCCTTACCTCCGAGAGGCTCGCCATCTCTTAACTTCTGCAGGTTATTCAAGCCACAGGCAATACCACGATTGCCATTCACATTGAAAGCGTAGAAGTTGATGGATGCCCTGCCGTAGATGCCGGAATACATCTCAGAACGCTCAATGATAGGCTGTCTGTCTGCATCTACGATACCAGGAGCAGAAGCGGAATTCGCATTCACAAAATAGCTGTTAGCGTATGCCTCATCATCAGGTCTTTCAATGTCACCGTCACGAAGAGGGTTCTTGATTGCTGTAAGAGCCGGTACTGACTTGCCATTGCCCTTAAGCTTTGACTGACCTTCCTCATATGCAGCCTGAATGGCAGCCTTAATCTTATTGATGGTGGCGGTGTCATCCTTTGGGATGATAAGTGAAACCGAATACTTAGGCTTACCACCATCGATTGCCTTTGGTTCCCATGCATTGAGGTATGAGAATCTTGTGTCTGGTCCTGTGATTACCTTTGTAGGTACTGTTAATCTTCCGTATCTGTTATTGTTGTTTACTAAATTTGGCATAGTATTTTCCTCCTAATTATCTTTGAAATCATCAATTGCCGTGTTAAGTGCCTGTCGCTTGTCCGATTCAGGCACAAGTGTTGGTTTCCCCTGTGGTTTTTCAATCAAGCCTCCAAGGAGTTCATTGAACTTCGTCTTACCGAGAAGAGAAGTCATTGTTGTGATACCGAGAAGTTTCTTCTCATAAGGGTCATATCCGGCATTTACTACAGCTGATGCAACAGCATCTGCATCCACATATCTGCGGTTGGATTTACCCTCGACTACTTTGTAGCCATCATAGTGAGTTCCACTTAAGGCTTGTCCGAGTGCATATTCTTTGATGTCGTTAACCCAGTTTACAAGGTCATCGACCTTTGGCAGGATAGCTGCAATCTCAGCATCCTCAAGTGTGGCAGGCATTGCAAAGTCGTATTTCGCCAGTTCAAGATTGTACTCTGCCCGTTTACGGCAGGTAGCCTTAATCTTACAGAAGGTGCAGTGGTCACCTGCTTTGAATTCGCCACCGCCTTCATATGCTAACTTTGCAGTTGGTGCAAGTACTGTATCTGCCCAGGTGAGAAGATCAGCTTTTGTCATGGTACAGGTGGAAACATTATCCCTGCGGGGCTGAAAGATTGTCATCTTTACAGTCTTGATGTCATAGATGCCATCGTAGATATCGATAGCACCTAAGGCATAACACATCATCTGTGGATTGTGTTCTGCATCAACCAGAACCCCAAGTCCGTATTTAAAGTCGATGATATGAAGTACCTCATCTGCTACGATAAGACAGTCACCCGTTCCAAAGCCATCTGGCACCCAGTTGGAGAAGTCCAGTCTCTGTTCTACGAGTATAAGAGGGTCAGCACATAACATTTTTGCCTCTTCGTACTGTTCCATGACGAAGTTCCTGTATTCTTCCGTGCAGTTTTCCATCTCGGCATCATAGAATTCGAGGTTTTCTGTCGGATCATGTCCGGCATGACCAAGTGCTGACAGAACTTTGTATTCACAGAGTTCATGTGCATCCGTTCCCTGCTGTGCATAAGGACTTGCCCTGTCCCGGATATTTGCACATAACCTTGCTGATGGTGGACAGTTGAGCCATTGCTTACTGGATGAAGCAGATAGCAGTGCGTGTTTAGGCATTGCCGATCACCTCCAGAGCAGCTACCACATCTGCATATTTATCAGCCGGAATGCCGGAGAGTGTACCATCAGATGAGTATTTTGCTACGATGCCTTTAACATCAGCTTTGTACTTGCCTGCCTCAGCTTTTGACATCTGAGCCAGTTTCGCTCTGACCTCTTCTTTGGTATAAGTAACTGGTTCTGTGCTTTCTTCATCAGCAGCAGATTCCTCTGCCGGAGCGGTCTCTGTTTTCTTTTCTGCCTTTACAGGCTTGTCCTTTTTTACAGCTTTTGGCTGTTCTGCATCCTCGGAAGAGTAGTACTCACTGAGTTTTGCAAAGCCATCGGCTATTGTTCTGTACAGTTCAGCTAATTCCTTATTTTTCATTTGCTTTTGCCTCCTTTGACATATGTCTGACTGTGATTTTCCTTGCAAGCTGTCTTGAAATGACACTTATTGCAATCAGTACATCTGCAATTTCTTTATCAAGTGCTTCATCACTGATTGCCGTGTTTTCTGTTTCTTCCGTGCTTGACATCTGTTTACCTACCTTTCTGAAGGAGTTCCTTTTCCCTTCACTATCCAATGGACATGAATCTGAAAAATGGGCGGTAACTTTTTTCTGTGATATTTAAGTTCCTTATCCCTTCACCATCCAATGGACATGAATCTGAAAAATGGGCGGCAACTTTTTCTGTAAGATTTAAGTTCCTTATCCCTTCACCATCCAATGGACATGAATCTGAAAAATGGGCGGTAACTTTTTCTGTAAGATTTAAGTTCCTTATCCCTTCACCTTCTAATGGACAGAGAATCTGATATCGGGCGGTATGTTTTTTGAAAAATGTGGATTTGTATTTTGCATTAATAAGGAAGAAACAGCATCAAAGAAAAAAATTTTATAAAAATTCCCGCCCATTACAAGAAATCCTGTCCATTGGATATTGAAGGGAAAGATACATCCCTACCATTTAACGAAAGGAGACGGTTCATATGGGAGTAGGTTACAGAAACCCGGAAGGCTACGCAGATCCTGTACCGTATCAGGCAATCTCTAATATGGATAAGGAACAGAAGCGTTATATGCCGATGGTGTATATCTGTTCAGCATATAGCGGAGATGTGGAAGGTAATACAGAGAAAGCCAGACGATACAGCAGATTTGCTGTAGATGCAGGGAAGATTCCGATAGCACCACATCTGTTACTTCCTCAGTTTATGGAAGAAGAATCGGAGCGTGAACTTGCCATGTTCATGGATATTGCGATTCTTTCCAAGTGCAGGGAGTTGTGGGTGTTCGGAAAGCCGACCGCCGGGATGTTAAACGAGATAGCTTATGCAGAGCGTAAGCAGATGACAATTAAATACTTTAATGAAGAATGCAAGGAGGACGATTAAATGCAGATGACATTATGTTGTGCGGCCTGTGTCGGGAAAGCTGCTAACTGTATTTATCCCAATAAGGTAGTTGTGGATAATGCAGCAGATATGGAATCAGCAGTAGCAGTTGATCATGTATGTGCCACATACACAGGTAATCGCAGAGGCAACAGTAACTTTATTGAAGCAGATGTAATTCCAATGGATATCGATAATGACCATAGCGATAATCCGGCAGACTGGATTACGGAAGATAAGATGGAAGAACTCTTTGGAGATGTGGACTATGTGTTAGTGCCAAGCAGACACCATATGCTTGCAAAGGATGGCAAGTCAGAGCGTCCAAGATATCATGCATATTTTCCTATTGAGAAATGTACGGATGCGGCACAGTACACAGCAATGAAAACAGCAATCCAGAAGGCCTATCCGTTCTTTGATGACAATGCCCTTGATGCTGCCAGATTTTTATTCGGTGCAACAACAGGCAATGTTATCTGGCATGAAGGTTGGATGAGCATTATGGAAGTAGTGGCTGATACAGAGCCGGATGCTGATGACGGAGATTTCGATGATGGGTTTGTCGGTGGTCCTATCACAGAGGGCAGCCGTAATAAGACATTATCCCTTTTTGCCGGAAGAGTTCTGAAGCGATACGGGGAGTGTGATAAGGCACAAGAAGTATTTCTGGAACAGGCAGCAAAGTGTGACCCGCCTTTGGATGATGCAGAACTTTCCACTATCTGGTTCTCAGCACTGAAGTTTTTTAGAAATAAGATAAGTGGCAGTAACGGATATGTTCCTCCAGACCAGTACAATAACGATTTCGGTGGAGAGCCTGGTTCATTAAGACCAGATGATTACTCAGATATCGGACAGGCAAAGATCCTGTCAGCCACATACGGAGATGAACTGAAACACACATCGGCAACGGATTATATAAGATATGACGGAGAAGTGTGGGTGGAAGATAAGCAGATGGCTGTAGGAGCCTGTGTGGAGTTCCTCGACTTACAGTTACAGGATGCAAACGATTATATGGATGCAGCCAAGAAAGCACTCATCAAAGCAGGCTACCCGGAAGAATCCGTAAACCAGGGGTCAAAGGTTCTTGCTAAGGATTGTGATATTAAGCCGGATGACCTCCCAATCTTTTATATGCTTGTCGGAGCAGAAAAGTATCTTGCTTTTACTATGAAACGCAGGGATTACAAGTACATTACTTCGGCACTGAATGTGGCAAAGTCCATGCTTGGCATTAAGGTATCAGACCTTGATAAGAATCCGAATCTGCTGAACACACCATATGCAACTTACAATCTGGAACTCGGCATGGCGGGAGAACAGCCACATGACCCGTTCAACCTTATTACCAAAATCACGGAATGCTCTCCGGGAGATGAAGGAATGGATATCTGGCTTGAGGCACTTGATACATTCTTCTGCGGTGATGCAGAACTTATCGAATATGTGCAGAAGGTCATCGGACTGGCAGCTATTGGTAAGGTGTATGAGGAATTCATCATTATTGCCTATGGTGACGGTGCTAATGGCAAGAGTACGTTTTGGAACACGGTAGCAAGAGTCCTTGGAACTTATGCAGGAAAGATTTCATCGGATATTCTGACGATGGGCAATAAGGTAAATGCCCAGCCGGAGATGGCAGAACTTAAGGGCAAGCGTCTCATCATTGCATCCGAGATGCAGGAAGGTGTGCGTCTTAATACAGCAATGGTTAAGCAGTTATGCTCTACTGATGAAATACAGGCTTGCAAGAAATACAAGGATCCGTTTCATTTCGTTCCTTCCCATCAAGTGGTGCTTTACACGAACCACTTGCCAAAGGTCGGTGCGAATGATGACGGTATCTGGAGAAGATTAAAGGTCATTCCGTTCAATGCGAAGATTAAGGGTAATTCCGACATCAAGAACTATGCTGATTACCTTTATGAGAAAGCTGCCCCTGCCATCATGAAGTGGATTATCGAGGGAGCAGAGAAGGTAAGTAAAACCGACCATAAGGTTGATGACCCGAAATGCGTAAGAGATGCTGTGGCAGCTTATCGTGAGGACAATGACTGGCTCGGACACTTCCTTGCAGACTGTTGTGATATCGGCAGTGGTCTTACGGAGAAGTCTGGGGAGTTCTATCAGCAGTATCGTGCTTACTGTATTCAGAGCGGTGAGTATACCAGAAGCACCACAGACTTTTATTCCGCTGTGGAGAAGGCAGGATTTGTCAGAAAGAAAGGAACGAAAGGTACTCTGGTCTACGGACTCAGCTTGAAGTCTGGACAGGATTTTGTGTAAATGACTGTCACGACTGTCATGACGGTCATTTCAGAAACTTTTTCATAACGGCTTAATTTCATAAAAATGTTGATTTTAAGCCATTTATGACAGTCGTGATACTCATTTCTTAAAAGTGCCTTATATAGAAAAATAGGGTTGAAAAATAGCCTATAGAGAGGTTTGGAAAAAGAGTATCACGACCGTCATAGTTACAAATTTTGATGGGAGGTTCGTGGATGAGAGAAAAGACCATTGAACAGAAATTAGTCAGCGAAGTGAAAAAGCGTGGTGGCATCTGTCCTAAGTGGGTCTGCCCGTCCTTTGATGGGATGCCAGACCGATTGGTATTTTTACCGGGTCGGCATTTCGGGATGGTGGAGGTGAAAGCACCGGGCGAGAAACCGAGACCTTTGCAGGTGTCCAGACACAGATTATTACAGAGATTAGGCTTTAAGGTGTATATCCTTGATGCCTTGGAAGATATAGGAGGTATCCTTGATGAGATTCAAACCACATAATTATCAGCAGTATGCAATCAACTTTATAACCCATAATCCCATAACGGCAGTACTTCTTGATATGGGAATGGGAAAGACAGCCATAACACTTATGGCAATCGACTATCTGATGTATGAGTATTTCGAGATTGTGAAGGTACTTGTTATCTGTCCCCTGCGAGTTACACGAACATGGAGGGATGAGGTAAACAAGTGGGAGCAGCTGTCCGGCTACAGACTTTCTATTGTGACAGGTACTGTAGCACAAAGGAAGAAAGCACTGGCAGCAGATGCAGACATTTATATTATCAACCGAGAAAATGTACCGTGGCTTGTAGATAAAAGCGGTGTTCCATTTGACTTTGATATGGTTGTGATTGATGAATTATCATCCTTCAAAAACCATCAGACAGCAAGGCACAAAGCACTTATGAAGGTTCGGCCATTCATAAAAAGAATCGTGGGACTTACAGGAACACCTGCAAGCCAAGGACTTATGGATCTGTTTGCAGAATTCAAAGTGTTAGACTTTGGACAGCGTTTGGGTCGCTTTATTGGTCAGTTCAGACTCAATTACTTCAGACCAGATAAGGTCAACGGAAATATTGTATACAGTTACAAACTGCTGCCGGGAGCAGAGGAGAAAATCTATGAGAAGATACAGGACATCACAATATCTATGAAAGCGGTGGACTTCCTTGATATGCCGGAACTCATAAATACAGAATATCCTGTGTATCTGGATGAGAGTGAACAGGAGAAGTATGAAGGACTTAAGAAGGATTTGATTCTTTCTACTTCAGAACATGAGGTAACTGCTGCCAATGCAGCATCCCTTGTGAATAAACTGTCGCAGATGGCAAACGGAGCAGTTTATACAGATGATGAGGATATCATCACATTTCATGATAAAAAACTGGATGCCTTAGAGGACATCATAGAATCAGCCAATGGCAAACCACTTCTTGTGGCATATTGGTTCAAACACGATTATACAAGAATCGTAGAGCGACTTAACAAAATCGGTGTGAATTACATGAAGATAGATTCCGATGAGAGCATCACCAAATGGAATAACAGGGAGATACCTGTTGCACTGATCCATCCTGCATCAGCCGGACACGGGCTTAACCTTCAGCAGGGTGGAAACACAATGGTGTGGTTTGGCATCACTTGGTCTCTTGAATTATATCAGCAATGTGTCTGCCGACTTTACAGACAGGGACAGACGGAAGGAACAGTCACCATAATCCATCTTATAACACAGGGAACTGTTGATGAGAAAATTATGAAAGCATTGTCCGAAAAGGATAATACGCAGTCAGCCTTAATCGAGGCTGTCAAAGCAGAGATATAGAAAATCATAGTCAATCATGGTCAATCCGAGGGAATAAAAATTTATTTCGGAGGTAAAACCTATGAGCGTAGGAAACTTAGGTCCATATGAGGCATTAGGAAATGCCGTGGTTCTACAGGCAGTAAAAGACTACAGGGAGGCAGTGCATAAGCTGTCCCGTGGAAAAAAGAACACGAATGCAGAATCCACGAAACAGGAATGTGAGAGATTCTTTCAATCTCCATATTTCAATGTATTCACACAGCTTGATGGGAAAGCACTCCTGTCACAGCTTGAGAAGGAGGTGTCTGCATGACAGTAAAAGAATATTTGGGACAGGCTTATCTGTTAGATAACAGAATCAATTCAGATACAAAGGAACTGGAAGAACTCCGCCTTATGTCACAGACCATTTCCAGTCCGGGGTTCGAGGAGCATTATAATGCAAGTAGAAATACTGATGCACCGTACATTCACACATTGGAAAAAATTTTTGATATAGAATCCAAGATTCTGGAGGAGATGAATCTGCTGATGGCGTTGAAACAGCAGATAAGGGATGTGATCAGCAAGGTGGAAAAGCCGGAGCATCAGATGATTATGAGATACCGCTATATCCACAACTACTCATGGTCCAAGATTAGTGAAAAGCTTTCTGCTGATATTACTACGGTTCAGAGGTGGCATAATAAAGCAATTGCAAAAATAAAACTTCCAGAAAATGCGATAGATTTAAAAGTTGCCATTGTTTGCCATAAGATGCCATAGTCCAGTTTGTGATATTGTATAATCAGCAAAAATGATAAAGATGCATACAGGCTTGAGCCTTCATGGTGGAATCCCCGCTGTGAGGGCTTTTCTTATGCCCTTATTGAAGGAGGTGCAGTGATGCCAAGAAAGGCAAAGCATCCGTGCCACCATCCCGGCTGTCCCAAGCTGACAGAAGGAAGGTTCTGTGAGGAACACCAGAAGGAAGAGAACAAGCGTTACGAGAAGTACGGACGTGACCCTGCAACAAGGAAACGGTACGGACGTGCGTGGAAACGCATCCGTGACAGCTATGTTAAGACACACCCCTTCTGTGAGTTGTGCTACGAGAAGGGAGTTCTTGTCTCGGTCGAAGAGGTACACCACAAGGTTCCTTTGTCGGAAGGTGGAACACATGACAGGAGCAACCTCATCTCTTTGTGCAAGTCGTGCCACGCAAGGATACACGCAGAGAGAGGTGACAGATGGCATGGAAGAAAGAGTGATTCATACGAATGATGGTTGTGCCAGTCATATATAAAAATATTTTATTATATTTTTTCATGTGACGGTCATGACAGTCATTTCCAAAAGGGTAGGGGGAGTGCAAATCCCTGTGGGCAGAGCCACCGGGCAACGGTGCCGCCCCTTCGTGTGTACTTTTTGCGTTTTTGAACAGGGTATTAAGCACCCTATCGTTAAGAAATATATTAGGAGTTGATGATATGGCTAGAGACGGAACTGCTCGTGGCTCGAACATCAAGGTTAATGCAGGACGAAAATCCAAGGCACTAGCAGAGAAGATGGCAGCGGGCAATCCTGGTGGAAGAAAGCTGAAGGTCATTGACTTGCCGGACGGAGTAGAACTTGAAGGAGCAGATATCCCGGAGCCGAGTTCCTACATAAAGTCCAAGCAGAAAGCTGTGGGTGAATTTGATGCAGAACACATTTACAGATATATCTATCTGTACTTGAAAGATAAAGGATGCGACAAATTGGTAAGCAAGCATCTGGTGGAACAGTACGCAATGAGCGTGTCCCGACTGATGCAGTGTGAGGAGGCTATCTCAGAATACGGATTCCTCTCTAAGCATCCGACCACGGGAGCTGCCTGCGCAAGTCCATTTGTGGCTATGGCTCAAAACTACCAGAAACAGGTAAACACAATATGGTACCAGATTTTCCAAGTAGTAAGGGAAAACTGCTCGAAGGATTTTAACCCGGATGAGTCTGACCCTATGGAACTTCTGCTACGGAGTAGAGGATAGGAGAAACACATGATAGAAAAAGTGAATCCGATGCACCCGGATAAGGTTGCAGACCGAATTGCAGGTGCAATCGTTGATATAGCCTATGCATCTGAGGAAAATCCAAAGATTGCAGCAGAGGTTCTGATTGGACATGGCGTGTGCCATGCGATCATTGAGACATCTGCACACCTTGATGAAAAGGATGTCGCAGATGCGATTTACAGAATTGCCGGAAATGTGCAGACAGATATCGTTATTGTTCCACAGGACATTCATCTGTCTGAGAATCAGAAGGGTAATATCCGTTGTGGGGATAATGGCATTTTTAAGGGAATGCCACTTACGTTGGAACAGAGAGAACTTTCACAGATTGCAAGGGATATTTACAAAAGATATCCGACAGATGGAAAGTACATTCTTGATGGAGTAAGACTCATCATCTGCCAGAGCAATGCAGAAAAAGAGGAACTTGAAAGACATTACCCAGGGGCAGAGGTCAATCCGCTTGGTGCCTGGGAAGGTGGTACGGATGTAGATACAGGTGCTACTAACAGAAAACTGGGTTCTGATATGGCAGACTCTGTGACAGGCGGAGGACTTCATGGCAAGGACTTATCGAAGGCAGATGTATCTGTAAATATCTACGCATTCCTTAAAGCACAGGAAACAGGACAGCCTATTACTCTCTGCTGTGCCATTGGTGATGAGATGATAGATGGCAAGCCTTATGCAGAGATTGTACAGATGGCAAGAGAGTACATCCAGTCTGTTGGCGGATTTGAGAAATTTGCAGAATGGGGGTTATTCTGATGGGAAAACATACTACAGAAATGAAAATGGTACAGACTTCCAAACTGATACCATATGTAAATAATGCAAGAACCCATTCGCAGGAACAGGTCAATAAGCTGCGAGGTTCTCTTCGTGAGTTTGGTTTCATCAATCCTGTTATTATCGATGCAGACTATAATGTCATTGCCGGACACGGAAGACTTATGGCTGCAAAGGAAGAAGGCATTGAGGAAGTTCCATGTGTGTTTGTCGATTATCTGACTGAGGCACAGAAGAAAGCATATATTCTCGCTGACAACCGATATGCACAGGATGCAGGATGGGATGAGGAGATGCTGCGAGTTGAGATTGAAGCCTTGGAGGGAATGGACTTTGATGTTTCATTCACAGGTTTTGATGAACAAGAAATCGCAGATCTTCTTGCTGGGGATGCGGATGATGCAAAAGAAGATGATTTCGATGTGGAGGAGGAGCTTCAGAAACCATGCTTTTCAAAGACTGGGGACATCTGGCATATCGGAAAGCATAAGGTCATCTGCGGTGACTCCACATTGGAGGAAACATACACAAGGCTCTTTGAAGATAAGAAATGCAACCTTGTCTGTACGGATCCGCCATACTTCGTAGCACTTGAGAATGCATCCGGCAGGATTGCCAATGATGACTTAAACGATAAGGACGGATATGAATTCCTTATGAAAGCCTTTACCAATTTCCACAATGTTATGGCTATCGATGCATCCATCTATGTATTCTATGCGACCATGAAGGCTCGTGTATTTTATGATGCATATGAAGATGCAGGCTTTAAGGTCGGTGCAGGTCTGATATGGAAAAAGCCAAGGGCACCGCTTATGAGAACGGACTGGAAGTTTAATATGGAGCCGATCATCTGGGGTTGGAGAAAAGACGGAAAGCATAAGTGGTACGGTGACCAGAAACAGAAATCTGTGTTTGAGTTTGATGGTATCAAGAATTCAAAGGAAGATGGATTCGGACATCCATCCAGTAAGCCGGTTCCACTGATTGCATATCTTATCAAGCAGTGTACACAGGCGAATGGTATCGTGCTTGACGGATTCCTTGGTTCTGCCTCCACGCTGATGGCCTGTGAGCAGCTTGACCGTATCTGTTATGGTGTGGAACTTGAACCAAAATTTGTGGATGTGGCTGTAAAGAGATATCTCGAATACAAAAATGGTGACAGCACGGATGTGTATGTCATCAGAGATGGAAAGAAGTTAAGCTACGAAGATGCAGTGGCAGGAATGGAGGATGCCGATGGAACAACAGAATAAGAAACTTTTGACCCTCGGCAGTCTTTTTGACGGTTCCGGGGGTTTTCCATTGGGTGGAGTCATTGCAGGCATCACACCGAAGTGGGCAGCAGAGATTGAACCATTTCCCATAAGAGTCACATCGGTTCGTTTCCCGAACATGACACATCTTGGGAATATAAGTGAAGTCAGCGGTTCAGAGATTGAGCCAGTTGATATCATCACATTTGGAAGTCCCTGTCAGGACATGAGCGTGGCAGGGAAAAGAGAAGGCTTGGGCGGTAACCGTTCAAGTCTTTTTTATGAGGCAATCAGGATCATAAAAGAAATGAGGGAGGCTACCAATGGAAAACATCCAAGATATATCGTCTGGGAAAATGTCCCAGGAGCATTCTCGTCAAACAAGGGCGAGGATTTCAGGGCAGTCCTCACAGAAATCTGCAAAGTCAAAGAAGCTGACGTGTCTGTACCTAAACCTTCAAAATGGGAAAATGCAGGACGCATCATGGGAGAAGGCTTCAGTATCGCATGGAGACTCCTCGATGCTCAGTATTGGGGTGTTCCCCAGAGAAGACAACGTATCTACCTTGTCGCAGATTTTGATGGAGGGAGTGCCGGAAAAATATTATTTGAGTCAGAAGGCGTGTCTGGGTATTCTGCGCAGGGCTTCAAGTCGTGGCAAGACACTGCCAACGGTATTACAGAAGGCTCTCATGAAACAGGCGGGACAGACAGCTTAATGTTTGAAAACCATTCACAGGATACAAGGTATCGTGGTCCATTGTCAGTTGCACAGACTGTATCTTCTACCTATGGGACTGGCGGAAATAATCAGCCATTTGTTCTTCAGACACCAAAGACACTGAAAATCAGATGTGGATGTGAGGGTGGCGGTAAAGGAGCATTGATACAGGATGACCTGTCAGCAACACTTGGTACAAATAATGACCAGACATTGTTTCAGCCGAGAGCATTTGGAGTGTGTGCAAAGAATAGCAATTCCATGAAATCGGATAATCCGAACAGTGGATTTTATGAGGCAGAAACCTCAAGAACGCTTGATGCGAATGGTGGAAACCCGACCTGCAACCAGGGTGGCATTGCTGTGATTGAAGGAAATGGAAGCAGACCTTCCCATAAGGGCGATGGCTATAAAGAATCGGATATCATGTATACCTTAAACGCTACAGAGCAACACGCAGTCGCATTTGCTGATGTTCATGCCACACTGTCTGCAAATGATGGTCCCAAGGGTCCGTCCAGTCAGATGATGAAGAACCCGGAAGAGAACTTTGTCGGAGAGCCATCCTATGGTATTGGCAGACCTGCAATGAACCAAGGCTACAATGCATCCTTCAGCTTTCAGATTGAAGAGGAAGTTGAACCGACACTCGTTGCAGCCGGAGCAAGCGGTGTGGCACATCCGAGATTTTCTTCTTCTAAGGCATCATTTTTCACAGAGGCGAATGAGGAGTGTGCAAATACTTTAGTTGCTACTGACTACAAGGATCCACCGATTGTGAATGACGGAGAGGATACTGATTATATAGTACGAAGGCTGACACCAACAGAATGTGCAAGACTGCAGGGGTTCCCGGACTGGTGGTGTGATGAACTCGGCATTGCCGAACCAACCGATGAGGATGTTGCCAAGTGGCGTGAAATCTTTAATACCCATGCAAAGGCAATGGGAAGGACCACCAAGCCAAAATCAGATAATCAGATAAGAAAATGGTTACAGAACCCACAGTCTGATTCTGCTGAATATAAGATGTGGGGAAATGGTGTGGCACTTCCGAATGTTTATTTTGTACTTTCCGGCATTATGTACTATGCACAAGAATCTGCAACATAACTGCGTTATATTTGTGACCCTGTGAATGCACATATTTCTTGCTTTTACAGGGGTTTAGAGTGATATATGTACATACCAAAAGAAAGGAAGGTACATGAACATGGTACTACATTTTAATGTAACAGGCGAAAGCCGGAAAGCAATGGTAAAAGCCATTGAAAAGGAAATCGGCGGAAAGGCAAAATACCTCGGAGTTCCATCATGCGCATACGAGATTGGAAACTACACAGTAGGAAGAAACGGGGAACTTGAATTTGGAGATTTCGATGACATTGACGAAACTGCCCCAATCATTGAGGCTTGTGTGGCCGCCACAGGGGTTACACCAGAAGGATGGGGAGAACAGCCGACAGCAGAAGAAACCGCAGAGGATTTGCCAACAGAGGGCGAGACGGTGGAACTTACGGTTTCCATTCCAAAGGATAAGGTGGACATTGAAAAGTTGGACAGCTTGCTTGAAGCAAAAGGAGATTTGATTCAGAAGGCACTTGGAGCTAAGAACCTTGAATACGAGGAAGGCGCCTACGAAGTGAGATTCCCTTGGTTCGATGAGGTTGCATCAGATGAGGCAACAGCCTACACGAGATTTATTTCTGCCCTATGCGAAATGACCATCAAGCAGAAAAGAATCACAGCAAAGCCGAAGGAAAACGAAAATGAGAAATATGCATTCAGATGTTTTCTTTTAAGACTTGGATTTATCGGGGATGAATACAAAGCAGACCGAAAGATACTGCTTTCAAAACTTGATGGCTCATCAGCATTTAAGTCTGGAGCAAAGAAAGGGGGCGAGCAGTAATGTTTTTCCCACCAAGAAATATTGTTGAATCCGTAAAGAAAGAATATCCATCGGGTACAAGGGTTGAACTTGTATCCATGAATGACCCTTGCAGGGATATGCCGGAAGGCACAAGGGGAACCGTTGACTGTGTGGATGATACAGGAACGATTCATGTGGCATGGGATAATGACTGCCACCTCGGAATTGTCTATGGCGAGGATTCATGCAGAAAGCTGCATACCATAAAGACCATCTGCTACGGAAAGGAAGAAACATGGGACTGCAAAGAAGATGCAGTTGCATTCTTCCTACAGGCGGTTGCAGGAAGTGAAGGTGCAGAGTGTGAGAGATACACAAAGATACTGACAGATCTTGCAATGGGCATGGATATATGTACAGATGGAGAGTAGGATTCTGGAAAGATACACAATTACAGGTGTGTATCTTTGTCCAGTAGTGGTATTCCAATTTATGTGCTTTAGAGTGATATATGTACTACCGAAAGGAAAACAAGCCAAAAAGGAGTACATAGAATGAACGAGAAAATCACAAGACAGATTGAAGAAATGAAAAAGCAGACCATTGGGGTGGAAATCGAGATGAACAGCATCACGAGGGAAAAGGCAGCAAGGCTTGCAGCCACCTACTTTGGAACAGGAAGATTTCAGAACACAGCCGGACGAAACGGATACTACACTTGGTCAGCGTGGGACGAGCAGGGAAGGGAATGGAAATTCCAAAAGGATGTGAGCATTGCAGGATGCGACAGCGAGAAATGCGAACTGGTAACCCCAATTCTTACCTACGCAGACATTGAAACATTGCAGGAACTTGTAAGACAACTCAGACACGCAGGTGCAAAAAGCGATGCCACAAGGGGATGCGGAGTACACATTCACATTGGAGCCAAGGGGCATACACCACAGACCATGAGAAACCTTGCAAACATTATGGCAAGCCACGAAAGCCTCATAGCAGATGCCCTTGCCCTTGACAGGGGAAGGATGCACAGATACTGCAGAACGGTTGACCCACGATTCCTTGAGAGCCTTAACAAGAAAAAGCCAAAGACCACGTCGGCATTGGCAGACATCTGGTACGGAAGTCAGAACTGCAACTACGGAAGAAGTCAGCACTACAACGACAGTCGATACCATATGCTGAACTACCATGCGACCTTTACAAAGGGAACCATTGAATTCAGGCTTTTCCAATTTGATGCTCCGGCTGACGGAAAGCGAAACGGACTCCATGCCGGACAGCTTAAAGCATACATTCAGCTTTGCCTAGCACTAAGCCAGATGGCAAAGGAAGTAAAAACGGCAAGTCCAAAGCCACAGCAGAATGAAAATCCAAAATACGCAATGAGAACTTGGCTTCTTAGACTTGGATTCATCGGTGACGAGTTCAAAACTGCAAGAGAGATTCTTACAAAGAGACTTGCAGGGGACACAGCATTCAGAACAGCAAGGGAATAGCCTTCTGCTACTTTAAACCTTGACCGCTCCGGCGGTCTTAAGGTGGTAGAAGGGTATTTCCTTCGGAAAGGATGGATGCGAAATGCAGAAAAGATATTATATTGCCTATGGCAGCAACCTAAACATTACACAGATGAGATTTCGATGCCCTCATGCAAGAATCATTGGCACATCGGTTGTGCCGGATTATGAACTGCTCTTTAAGGGAAGTAAGACAGGATCATACCTAACTATTGAACCGAAGGCAGGTGCAAACGTTCCTGTGGCGGTATGGGAAACCACTGCCGAGGATGAACTTGCCCTTGACCGATATGAAGGTTATCCAACCTTTTATTACAAGGCAGAAATGACACTTCCGATTACGGGAATCAGATCTGGAAAGGTAAGGGAACGAAAAGTATATGTGTACATTATGCATGAGGACAGGCAGATAGGAATGCCAAGCCTTCAGTATGTCCAGACCTGCCTTGAGGGGTACAGGGCATTCCAATTTGATGAGAATGTTTTATATGATGCCATAGAAAAGAGCCGGAGGTGCTGCCATGAAGATTAATATGAACCAACAACAGAGAATCTGCCCCATTTGTGGGCAGACATACCATGAACCGCCTGCTCTTTCAAGAGTCGATGGGAAAACGCAAATCTGCCCCGACTGTGGCACGAGGGAGGCATTGCAAAGCATGGGAGTGGATACCGATGAGCAGGAAAGAATCATCGAAACCATCCATCAGCACACGCAGAATCTGTGAGTGTAATATACACAATAACCCTGCTGTATCTCTGGTACATGATTGTATTCCAATAAGTGTGAAAGTACGGTAATGTACACATACCGAAAGGGAAAACAGAGAAAGCGGAGGATACGGACATGACAAGATTTGAAAAAGATGTAAAGGAAATGCAGGAAGGAAATGAAATCGAGGTTCTTAAAAGAAGAAAGGCAGAACTTGAGGAACTCAGAAGAAAAGGCAGATGCGAAAAGAACGGATTTAAAAGACAGTGCATTGCACAGGAGTATGAAAGAAAAATGGCAGAGTACGAAAAACTGGATGCCATGATTTAAAAAATATTTTTTGGGAACCCTCCGGGGTTCCTTTTTTCGTGGAGGTGATCATGTGAGAAAACTGAAAAATTATAAACCGACAAGATTCATGGCGGAGGATTCTCACTATGATAAAGCAGAGGCAGATTTTGCTGTGAATTTTATAGAGAATCTGTGCCACACAAAAGGTACATGGGCAAGAAAGAAGTTTGAACTGATGGACTGGCAGGAACAGATAATCAGAGATGTGTTTGGTACGATTAAGCCGAATGGCTACAGACAGTTCAATATGGCTTATGTGGAGATTCCAAAGAAAAACGGAAAGTCTGAATTGGCAGCCGCTGTGGCACTTTTACTTTTATGTGAGGGCGAACAGCGAGGCGAGATTTATTCCTGTGCTGCCGACAAGAACCAAGCGAAGATTGTATTTGATGTAGCTGCCGATATGGTGAGGTTTTCCAAGGCACTCAGCAAGCGAATTAAAATATATGAATCACAGAAGAAGTTGGAGTACATTCCAACAAAGAGTACTTACCAAGTGCTGTCTGCCGATGTGTCTAACAAACACGGTTTTAATACGCATGGCGTTATTTTTGATGAGTTGCACACACAACCGAATCGTAAATTATATGATGTTATGGTTCAAGGGTCTGGTGATGCGAGAATGCAGCCGCTGTATTTTCTTATAACTACAGCAGGAAATAATACAGAGAGTATCTGCTATGAAGTACATCAGAAAGCACTTGATATTATGGAAGGTCGAAAGCATGACAGCACATTTTATCCTGTGATATTTGGTGCAGGTCTTGAAGAGGATTGGACAAACCCAGAGGTGTGGAAGAAAGCGAATCCGTCCCTTGGGGAAACAATCGGAATCGACAAGGTTGAAGCTGCCTGTGAGTCAGCAAGGCAGAACCCCGGCGAAGAAAATGCTTTCAGACAACTCCGACTGAACCAATGGGTAAAGCAGAGCATCCGTTGGATGCCAATGGAGAAATGGGATGCCTGTGCATTTCCAGTAAATGAGGATGACCTTGAAGGGCGTGTATGTTATGGAGGTCTTGACCTTTCAAGCACCACAGACCTTACATCCTTCTGCCTTGTGTTTCCGCCGGAAGATGAGGAAGGCAAATATTATGTTCTCCCATATTTCTGGCTGCCGGAAGAAACACTTGACCTGCGTGTCCGAAGAGATCATGTAAATTATGATGTCTGGGAAAAGCAGGGATATATACAGACCACGGAGGGCAATGTTGTTCATTATGGATTCATTGAAAAATTCATAGAACATCTTGGTGAGAGGTTCAATATCCGTGAGATTGCTTTCGATAGATGGGGAGCAGTACAGATGGTACAGAACCTTGAAGGTATGGGATTTAATGTGGTGGCTATGGGACAGGGATTTGCATCAATGTCACCGCCTACCAAGGAACTCATGAAACTGGTGCTTGAACAGAGGATAGCCCACGGAGGGCATCCAGTTCTCCGTTGGAATATGGATAACATATACATCCGTACAGACCCTGCCGGAAACATTAAGGCAGACAAGTCAAAATCAACAGAAAAGATAGATGGAGCCATAGCCTGTATTATGGCATTAGATAGAGCAATCCGTTGTGGTAATGACACTTCTGAAAGTGTGTATGACACAAGAGGGTTGCTTGTTTTTTAAGGAGGGATGGCAATGGGAATCATAAGTGGAATTTTTAAATCAAGGGATGCACCCAAGAACAGAACTGCAGGCAGTGCCTACAGTTTTTTTATTGGGCAGAGTGCAGCCGGGAAAAGGGTAAATGAGCGAAGTGCCATGCAGACATCGGCAGTTTATGCCTGTGTGCGTGTTATTTCAGAATCTGTGGCAAGCCTGCCACTTCATGTTTACAGATACAACAAGAATGGTGGAAAGGAAAAGGCATTAGACCATCCTTTATATCATCTGCTACATGATGAACCGAACCCTGAAATGACAGCCTATTCATTCTTTGAGGTTGCTCTGACACATCTGCTGTTATGGGGAAACTCGTACAGCCAGATTATCAGAAATGGCAAGGGAGAAGTCCTCGGACTGTATCCTCTGATGCCGGACAGAATGACGGTGGACAGGGATGAGAAAGGGCATCTTTATTATGAATATTCGGTAAGTTCCGATGATGCACCTACCAACAAAAGTTCTACAGTAAGGCTCAAGTCGGAGGATGTTCTTCATGTTCCGGGGCTGTCATTTGATGGTCTTGTTGGATATTCGCCTATTGCAATGGCCAAGAATGCCATAGGTCTTGGAATCGCAGCCGAGGAATATGGCAGTAAGTTCTATGCAAACGGGGCTGCACCAAGCGGTGTGCTTGAACATCCGGGAACATTGAAAGACCCGTCAAAGGTCAGAGAAAGTTGGACGCAGACCTTCGGCGGTTCATCCAATTCCAACAAAGTAGCGGTTCTGGAAGAAGGAATGAAATATACACCTATTTCCATCAATCCATCGGAGGCACAGTTCCTTGAAACGAGGAATTTCCAGATCTCCGAGATTGCCCGTATATACAGAGTTCCAGCTCACATGATTGGACAGCTTGATAAAGCAACCTTTTCCAATATCGAACAGCAGTCATTGGAGTTTGTTGTGTATACGCTCCGTCCCTGGATCACAAGACTGGAGCAGGCAATGGTACGCAGGCTTTTGAATGAAGATGAGAAGAAGGACTATTTTATCAAGTTTAATGTTGACGGACTTCTTCGTGGAGATTATCAGAGCCGGATGAACGGATATGCGACAGCAAGGCAGAATGGCTGGATGTCTGCAAATGATATCCGTGAACTTGAGAACCTTGACAGGATACCTGCTGAACTTGGCGGGGACTTATATCTTATCAATGGCAATATGACAAAACTTGAAGATGCAGGAATATTTGCAGATTCAGCACAAAAAGAAGAGGAGGATTCCGATGAAGAACAAGAAGTTCTGGAACTGGAAGAGCAGGAAAACGCTCAACCGGGAAACAAACGAGGAAATCGTAGAAAGAGTTCTTAGCTTAAACGGAACCATCGCAGAGGAGTCGTGGTTTGATGATGATGTCACGCCACAGCTTTTTAAGGATGAACTGAATGCCGGAAGTGGTGATATCACTGTATGGATCAATTCACCGGGCGGTGACTGTGTGGCGGCTGCACAAATCTACAATATGCTCGCAGATTATAAGGGGAATGTCACAGTCAAGATTGATGGCATTGCAGCTTCGGCTGCATCCGTGATTGCGATGGCAGGTGACAATGTACTGATGTCCCCGGTTTCCATGATGATGATCCACAACCCTGCAACCGTAGCATTTGGTGACCATACAGAAATGGCAAAGGCTATCGAAATGCTTGAAGGGGTCAAGGATTCCATTATCAATGCCTATTCCTTAAAAACGGGAATGTCGAGGGCAAAGTTATCAAGGCTTATGGATGCTGAAACATGGATGGATGCAACCAAAGCGGTGGAACTCGGATTTGCTGATGATATCATCACGAAGAATGAGTTTCCCAAAAAGAAAGAGGATGAGCCGGATGAAGATGGCGAGTCTGACGAAGATGAAAGCACCGAAGAGGATGACAAAAAGAAATCATCCAATTCAGTGCTTTTTTCACGCAAAGCTGTAAACAATGCACTTCTTAACAAGCTGGAGGAGCATTACAGGAAATCGGAGTCGAGTGTTGTCGCACAGGCGAAGATTCCGGCAACAAAAGTAACTGACGGTGTATCTGCTAATGAGATCAGAAACCGTCTTGACCTTATCAAAAAGTATATTTAAGGAGGACTGCTATTATTATGACAGTACAGGAATTAATCGACAAGAGAGCCAAGGCATGGGAGGCTGCAAAGGATTTTGTGAATACCCATGAGGATAAGGATGGCAAGTTATCTGCTGAGGATGCTGCAACATATGAAAAAATGGAGAATGACATCGCAGAACTTACCAATTCTATCGACAGACAGCAGAGAGCAGAAAGAATGGAGCAGGAACTTTCAAAGCCTGTAAATTCTCCGATTACGGGAAAGCCATATAAGGACGAGCCACAGGGAAAGTCAAAGACAGGCCGTGCATCTGATGAATACAGAAAAGCTATGCTGAATGCTCTCCGCAGCAACTTCAGACAGATTTCCAATGTGTTACAGGAAGGTGTGGATGCCGATGGTGGTTATCTTGTTCCTGTGGAATATGACAACAGACTGATTGATGTGCTTAAGGAAGAGAACATCATGCGTGGTCTTTCTACAAAGATTACAACTTCCGGGGAGCATAAGATTAACATCGCAGCTACCAAGCCTGCTGCAGCATGGATTGAGGAAGGAGCAGCCCTTTCATTTGGCAGTGCAACATTTGACCAGATGATCTTGGATGCGTACAAGCTCCATGTAGCAATCAAGGTTACAGAGGAACTTCTGTATGATTCTGCATTCCCTCTTGAGAATTACATCATCACAGAGTTTGGTAAGGCTCTTGGAAATGCCGAGGAAGACGCATTCCTTAATGGTGATGGAAAGGGCAAGCCTACTGGTATCTTCAATGCAACAGATGGTGGACATCTTGCAGGTACGCTTACGGCTGCACTTAAGTCAGATGATCTGTTTGACCTTGTGTATGGACTTAAGAGACCATATCGTAAGAACGCATCCTTTATTATGAATGATGCTACATTAGCACAGATTCGTAAGCTGAAGGATAACAACGGAGCCTATATCTGGCAGCCGTCATACCAGGCAGGAGAGCCCGACAGAGTTCTTGGCTATCAGGTTCATACTTCTGCGTATGCACCTACAGATGCGATTTCTTTCGGTGATTATAAGTATTATAACATCGGTGATAGAGGAGCCCGTTCTTTCAAGCAGCTCAACGAACTGTTTGCAGGCAATGGCATGATTGGTATGGTTGCCAAGGAGCGTGTGGATGGTAAGTTAGTCCTTCCAGAAGCAGTGCAGATCCTTAAGCTGAAGGCAGAAATACAGGCAGGCAAAGCCTAAGATAAACGTGGCAGAGTGACAGTCGTTACTCTGCCTTAATAATTGGAGGTGCGACAGAATGATTTCACTTGATGAGATGAAAAATTATCTTCGGATTGATTTTGACGATGATGATGCACTTCTTGAAAATCTGATTGTTTCATCAGAGCGTTTGTGTATGGATATTGCAAGAATAAAGAGCAAGACAGTATTTGAGAAAAAGGAAAATGCGAAGATAGCAGTTATGTATGCAGTGGCATATCAGTATGAACATCGTGAGGACTGTGACCACCGCGCATTAACACTGTCGCTCCGTTCCCTGCTTTCCGGCATAAGAAAGGCGGGATTCTGATGGAAGTAGCACTTTTAAATGTAAAGATAACATTCCAAAGGAACGAAGTCATCACGGACTCGATAGGAAATCACAAAAACCAATGGACAGATTATTATTCCTGTCATGCTACGGTCAGTGGCGAGAGTGGTTCAGAGAAAAATGTGGCTGCTAATACTTTGTATGAGTCAGACCTTGCTTTTACAGTTCGGTACTGCAAGGCTCTTGCGTGTGCTGACAGCACACATTTCCGTATCGTATTTGATGGAGAACTCTATGATATTACATTTATTGACCACATGAATTATAAGCACAAATGTCTGAAATTCAGATGCAGGAAAGTGAGGAGATAGCATGGCAAATGTACAGATTGATAATTTGGCATCCGAAGTCATGAAAGGGCTTATGGAATATAAAGACCTTGTCACCTCGGATATGAAGGTGGCTGTGAGGAAAGCAGGACGATCAGTGAAAAAAGATATCCAGGCAAATGCTCCAAAGAAAACAGGTGCCTACTCGAAGAGTTGGAAGGTCAGTACAACAAAAGAGACTTCTGAATCTTTGGAACTTACAGTACATTCTCCAAAGAAATATCAGCTTGCACATCTGCTTGAGAAAGGTCATGCAAAAAGGGGCGGTGGAAGGACAAAGGCAGTCCCACATATCGCACCTGCTGAAGAAAGTGCTGTCAAACAACTGGAGTCTGATATTAAAAAGGCAATCGGAGGTTCATGATGGATGAATTAGTGAAAATCATAGAAGAAATGGGGATTCCCTTTGCATATGACCATTTTGCAGAGGGAGAAAGTCCTGACCCGCCATTTTTGTGTTACCTGTTGCCGGGTAGTGATAACTTCGCAGCCGATGGAAGGGTCTATTACAAAATGAGTGAAGTAAGGATTGAACTGTATACAGATTTCAAGGATGTGTCCTTGGAAGAAAAAGTAACTGCCGTGCTTGATAACCACGGTATTTTTTATGAGCAGTCGGAGGTATGGATAGAGGAAGAAAAACTCTATGAAGTTACCTTTGAATTTGCCATGCTAGCATAAAGGAGGAAAATAAAATGGCTAATAAAAAGAATAAGGTCAAGTTTAATATCCGAAATGTGCATTATGCACTGCTTACCAAAAGTGATGATGGAGAGGTGACATATGGTACACCCGTGCCGATGCCCGGTGCAGTATCCATTTCGCTTGATCCAAACGGAGAGCCAAGTGTATTCTATGCAGACGGATATGCATATTACACGATCAATAACAATCAGGGCTATGAAGGTGACCTTGAACTTGCTCTGGTGCCGGAGTCGTTCCGTACCGATGTACTGAAGGAATCCCTCGATGCCAATAATGTGCTTGTCGAGGATGCAACTGTGGAAACAGGTAAATTTGCACTGCTGTTTGAATTTGATGGTGATATCAATAAAATCCGTCATGTGCTTTATAACTGTACGGCGGCAAGACCAACCATCGAATCTGCAACAAAGGAAGATGAGATTGAGGTCAAGACAGAAACCCTGTCGATTACGGCATCACCTCTTGATGGGGGCTATGTAAAGGCACGAACATCTGACAGCACTTCAGCGGCTGCTTATGATGGCTGGTATAAAACAGTATATCTTCCGAAAGCAGTAACTGATGCATCAGGCCAGTCCGACAGTGCAAAGGTATCATCAGCAAAGAACAGTTCTAAGGAGGTCGTATCATGAGCCTTATAAAAAATCTTGAAATTGATGGAAAGCAGGTGCCATTCAAGGCATCTGCTGCAATCCCACGAATTTATCGTATTAAGTTTGGAAGGGATATTTATAAAGACCTGAGTGCCTTGGAGAAGGCTGTAGGAAAAGATAAAGAGGAGAGTTCAAGCCTGGATATGTTTTCACTTGAGATGTTTGAGAATATTGCATATGTTATGGCAAAACACGCAGACCCGGGCATTCCCGATACACCAGAAGAATGGCTTGATGAGTTTAATACATTTTCTATTTATCAGATTCTTCCACAACTTATTGAGTTATGGGGATTGAATGTGAAAACGGATGTTGAAGCTAAAAAAAACTTCGCCCGACAGAGCGTCAGATGACAACACCCTTATTTCTTCTAAGATGTGTGCAGATAGGGTTGTCTATCCGAGACCTTGACCTTCTGACAATAGGGATGGTTAATGATATGTATGCGGAGAGCAGTAATGATGATTACAAGTATCCAGAAGTTGCAACACAGGAAGATTTCGACAGGTTCTAGCTTGAGAAAACAGCCATTTTCTGATATAATACGGAAAGTGGTTGAAACATTCTCAGCTACAAATCGGGATTTGATGAACATTGGAGAATAACATGAATTTTAGAATTACAAAAGACGGAAAACAAAGTGATATAGATGAGATTTATGAGATGCTCAAGTCATATAATCTTAGTAATCGTGAAGCTTCTGAAAATATTCCTTTAGGTGTGTATTATGAAGACGAAAGTGAAAGAAAACTTGCTGGGTTAACAGGGGAAACCTTTGGAAATTGGCTTTGCATTAATTATTTGTTTGTTGCTGAAAACCTTAGAAACAAAGGGATTGGAACTAAGATTGTATTGTCTGCTGAAGATGAAGCCCGAAAAAGAAATTGTAAGTATGTTTTTGTAGATACTTTCTCATTTCAAGCCCCAAAATTCTATGAGAAATTAGGATATAAAGAAGTGTTTTCATTAAATGAATATCCATATACAGGAAAACGGCATTATTATATCAAGAAACTATAAGAACGCTAAATTCAAGTTTGCCGAAATATCTTTCTAACTTTCCCTATTTTACAGGCTTTTCAGCCCATTCATGAGTGAAATGATATGTATTTTCCCTTTTTTTTGCCCTTATGAGATAATCGTAAGGGAAATAAGGGAAAGTTTTATTTAGTCGTTGCCTACCACTTTATCAAGTAACTTTGCGGATTCCCGCTTGGCTTTTCTTGTGGAATGGGCGTAGACATTCATTGTGGTACTGACATCTGAGTGTCCTAACAGTTCCTGTACATCTTTCGGAGCTGCTCCATTTGCCAGAAGGTTGCTTGTGTAGGTGTGTCGCAACTGGTGAAAATGAAATCCTTCAAATCCATCCAGTTTCTGAGCAATCTTCCTGCAAACAATTCCTAACGTGCTTGGCAGTTCCAAACTTCCATCCGGTCTTAAGCAGACAAAGGATATTTCCTTATAATCTTCTGGAACATTCTCTGTTCCGTCCAGATGATAGAACTCATAGTAAACTCTGTTTTTGTCTTTTACTTCTCTGTAGTAGTTTTTGTGGTAAAGTTCTCCGTACTGCATTCGGTTTTTAAGTTGTTCCTTTCGGGCATTGCGAAGAATCTCTGCCAGTGTATCTCCAAAATCAACAATCCTTACCTTTTTTCGTTTGGTTGGTCCGATGATATTCTTGTGCCTTGAACCATCATATCGGATACTGCGTCTGATCGTAAGGCACTGTTCTTCAAGATTTACATCCTGCCATGCCAGACCACAGGCTTCACCGATACGAAGTCCTGCATAATAAGCTATCTGGATTGGAAGTATTGCCGGTGGATTGTAATCCTGTAGAAATTCAATCAGTCTTTCATAATCCTCTCGTGGAATTGGCTGTATATCGCCATCCATGTCATCATCAGAAAACAGGTCAACCTCATCCGTCTGGTATTTCAGCTTAATATACTGCATCGGATTGAAAGTGATATATTGCTTTGGTGATACTGCAAACCGGAATGACTGCTGTAATACTGCCGAGAAAGAACGAATGTAATCTTTGCTGTAACCTTTTCTTTCTGAACCATCTGGATAAGTGCCACCAAAGGAAAGCAGATCGAAGAAGGCTTGTAAATGCTCAGATGTTACATTTTTCAACTTTCTCTCTGAAATTGGATGCTTCTTGATGTTGGTAATAGCACCAAGGTAATTCTGGACTGTCCCATTACTGAGAGTACCGGTCTTTAATTCTTCCTCTGCCCATATATCAAGTAATTCTCCAACTGTAATATTTTCCGACTTTGCAATGAATTTCTTGCTTTCGTAATCGTCCATTGCCTGACGGAGCAGTTTTTCCGTTTCACTTTTGCTTTCTGTTCCAGCGTATTCTTTCTGAACCAGATTGCCGCTTGCATCTTCTACATAGAAGCGGTAGTACCATTTCTTTCCTTTTTTTCTTACAGATCCTTTTGCCATAATCGTGTGTCTCCTTTCGATATCAGACAATCGGAACTGATGAAATGCTTCTTGCGTGTAGGCATCTTATGGACAAGTCCATAAGCCAATTCGCCGCTCGTCAAATCTGTAAACAGCCTGACTTGCTCGTGCTCATTGTATCATAACTCCGGTTGTCGTTCTATACCGAATCGGAATCCTCATACAAAACTTCTGATAAAAGATTTTCAAGCCTTTGTTCTGCCATTTCCGGTTTCTTGGAATAGAGCCTTACAATATCTGCCATATCATTAAAGGCATTAACGGTATGGGTGATCTCCCGGAGAAACATAATCTCGTTATATTCATCATTCGATTCAAATCCCATTGCCTTTGCAATATCCGCTTCATTCGTGTTGCCCTTGTAATTCTTGCAGGCAAACTGGAATGATTCCAGAAACAGGTTATATTGCTTTAACATCAACAGCAGTAAATCTTTGGAAAAAGCATCTTCCTTTTTACTAAGGTCGAGAGGTAACTGTTTGAGAATATCGCCCATTGCATCACGAATCTGTAATTCTTTCTTATCCGTAATATCGGTTTCGTATTCATCGGTTTCCCCCTTGAGCCATTCAATAGATACATGAAGTGCTTCCGAAAGACCTTCCAGCACCATCTTTTTGGTATTGTCAATCGAACCATTCTCATAACGCAGGATTGTGGAAGCGGTAACTCCCATCTTCTCTGCAACATAAGGCTGTGTCAGATTTAATTCCAGACGACGCTGTTTTGCCCTGCTACCTATCAGCTTGCGTAGTTCTTTATCTTTCATGCTGATTGCCTCCTTTTTCGGTATGTATGAATTATAGCATGTACCTCACATAATTGCAATATGCAACTTAATGATTATTTTTAAAATTTCATAACGCTTGACAACGCAATATAAAACCGCTATACTAACAGCACAACAAAAATTGCATAATGCAATTTAACGGGAGGTGACAAGATGACGGAAAGAAAGATTGCATTATCCATCGAGGAAGCAGCCGACTATACAGGAATTGGCAGAAACACTTTGAGAAAGCTGGTTGAATGGAAGAAGCTTCCGGTATTAAAAGTCGGAAGAAAAGTCCTTATTAAAACTGACATTCTGGAAAAGTTCATGGAAGCCAACGAGGGGCGAGATCTGAGGGATAAAGGAAATGTAAAAGCTGTCACAAGAAATGTGGCAACTTAAAAAGGCGGCTTCCTACGAAACCGCCAAAGGTTCTATCAGACCGAAGCCATGATATACCTACACGCAAGAGGATTATACCATGTGCTTCTCCTGATATGCAACCGGGAACTGTTGTTTATCGGAAAAAGAAAGGATGAAGACGATATGGCGAAATCAACAAAGACTTATGAAGAAAGAATACGTGCATTAGAGAAAAAGGAACAGGAAAGCATTGAAGCTACAAAAAAGCTCATTGCACAGCGGAAGGAACTGGAAAAGCGAAAGAAAGCAGAGGAAAGTAAAAAACGAACCCACAGGCTCTGTCAGATTGGTGGCGCAGTGGAATCGGTTCTTGGCTGTCCGATTGAGGAGGAAGATTTACCAAAGTTGATAGGCTTCTTAAAAAGGCAGGAAACAAACGGAAAGTTTTTCTCAAAGGCGATGCAGAAAGAGCCACTTACAGATATGGAGGAAGTGTAATGGCGGAGGGAGTGGTTTTTCCATTCCCTTCATTGCCTTTGAATGAAGGGCGCACTTATGGACAACCAGAGGTCGTCCTTATAAGTTTGCCACAAGTGGCAACCAGTCTGCGCTTACGCTTGCCGGGCTCGTTCCGTCGGCGGGGCTTTCAGCCAGACCTGCTCATGCCGCAGGGGGCACTCTTGCGCAGAGGGCGTTCCGACAGCTTCACTCCTGCAAAACCAGAAGAAGATGCTGTCGGAAATCAATGCCGGATACGGCAGAAAGGGGGAATCGTATCATGGCGATATTTCACTTTACAGTAAAGATTGTCGGGCGCAGTAAAGGAAAATCTGTCATATCCGCATCGGCATATCTTAATGGAGATGTGATGAAGAATGAGGAAACAGGCAGAATCAGTTACTATACTTCCAAAAAGGAAGTCGTCTACACCAGTCTGATGATGTGCGAAAATGCACCTCCTGAATGGCTGCATGTACCGGAAGAAAATATAAAAAGGTTTCAACAGTCTATCCGTTATAAAAGAGCGGATGATAAAGATGCCGCACTGGAAAAGTTTAAAATCACATTTCAGAAACAGCGGTTATGGAATGAGGTATTGAAGATAGAAAAAAATGCAGATGCACAGCTTGGACGCTCATTTGAATTTTCCCTGCCGAAAGAATGGAGCAGACAGGAACAGATTGATTATACAACCGAATATATTCAAAAGACTTTCGTGGACGAGGGAATGTGTGCCGACTGGAGCATACACGATAAGGGCGACGGGAACCCACATGTGCATTTACTTGTAACCATGCGACCATTCAATCCAGACCACTCATGGGGCAACAAGGAAGTCAAGGACTGGGATTTTGTCAGAGATACTGACGGAAATATCGTGGTTGATGAATCCCACCCGGACTGGTGGCAGGATAAGAAAAATCCAGACCGTCATGGAATCCGTATTCCGGTACTTGATGAAAACGGAGTACAGAAAGTCGGGGCAAGAAACAGAAAACAATGGAAAAGGGTTCTGACTGACGCTACCGGCTGGAACAATCCAAAGAATTGTGAGTTATGGCGAAGCGAATGGGCAAAGATGTGTAACCGGCATTTATCCATAGACAATCTGATTGACCACCGCTCTTATGAAAGACAGGGCAAATTGAAAGTCCCTACGATTCATGAGGGTGCAGATGCAAGGAAGATTGAGGAAAAATATC